>MDTG01111472.1_pt1 | contig 10994 bp, 7 predicted proteins | sample 811421 | NCBI WGS metagenome assembly MDTG01 (sample SAMN05326645, study PRJNA326480) | marine metagenome | isolation source: seawater | place: Pacific Ocean: South East | collected 2011 | reverse complement strand
TTCTATATCTTGTTCTTTTTTTTGATACTGCCCAGTATTAATAAAGCTAAATTTCCCAAAGTCCAACTTACTAACTAATTTGATTTTATAATAACTAATATCAGTATTAATTTGATTTGGTGCAGCTCTTCTAAAATTATCAGTTTCTCCAGTTAAAGCATTTGTCAATTCTTTAAAAAAAGTATAATTGTCGATCAAACTATATTCTCCAGAAAGTTTAACCAACTCCTTGTAAGATAATTCTGCGGATAAACTTGAGGATTTTTGATTTTTTAAATTGGAATTATACCAATTATAGTCCTTATATGCACTTCTAAAAAGGATATAATTTAAATTAGGTGATCTTTCTGAGCTTAATGCGTTTAATTTAATTTTTACATTTTTAATCCTATCTGTTTCTAATGAAATTGATGTGTAATTTGAAATTAACTCTTCATTCAAAGATTTATTAGACCTAAACTCAATTTGAACGAACTTGAATTCTTTATTCCATTTGGTTGAAAAATTTGATTGTTTATTATCTAAATTAAAAATCAATCCAGTTAAAGTTCCCTCATAATCTTTATATGAGTTCTCTGAATTAATAAGAGAATAATCCAGTTTTAACTTTCCAAATTTGTTTAAGTCTGATTCAAAATAAAGTATACTTTTTTGTAATATATTTCTAGATTGATCAGAAACTAAAATTCCTTCTTCTACTTCTCCAAAAAGTGCAGAAGTATAATCATCGTTATACTCTAATTTTTTATATTCATGGTTAAATTGAAGTCCAATTGACAGTATTGAAGAGTTTTTTTCTTTATTATATATTAACGATCTATTAAAGTCAGTAAATACTCTTTTAGAGTACAAAGAACTTTCAGAAAGCAACCAACTGGGAAGTCTAGACCTATCTATATAACCATCATACTCAACCATTTCAAAAGTTCCATCTTCATTTTCAATTTGATTTCCAAAATCATCAAGCACAAAATAATTTGGGGCTTGTTCAAAAAAATATATACCGTCTGCAGTTAACCCACCACTCTCTTGATTAAATATATTTTGAGAAGTTAAATGAAATTTAAATTTTGATTTTTTATTTTTTGAATTAAAATTGGTTGAAAACCTAAATTGATTTCCTCTAGACCTTGTATTAATATATTTACCCAGCGATTTATAACCTTTATGAGCTATTGTAAAATTAAATTGAGGCGATAAATTAATTGAAACTAGCATGTCCAAAATCTGTCCTTGCTCAAAAGTTGACTTTGCAAAAATTTCAGTAAAGGGGGTTGGAACATTATAATAACCTATATCCTCGTTTTCAAAATAATGGAAATGTTTTGCTCTGGCTCCAAGTTTTGGAAAATCAATTCTATTATTGAAGGTATATCCTAGTTTATTATATGAATTACCTGCGTTTGGCATACTAAGAAGTTCAAATGAATCATTCCTCAAAAAATTGAACTTATAATCTTTATAAATTGAAAGGGTAGTATCAATTGATTCAGTCCTGCCATCTAAATAGTAGATTTTATAATCCTTCGCTGTTATGGTATCGTTTTTTACATTTGATGGCTTTCCTGATTTTTCTTTTTCTATTTTATCTAATATCTTGTCATCTGCTCGACTAGTTTGTGCAATTGAGTTTAGATTAACTAAAAAAAAGATTAAAACTAGAAATTGTTTAAACATCAATTTGTATTTTCACACTAAGGTAATATTTCTTTATAAGAATTATTTTACAATTAATGTTAAAGAATAATTTTTCAAAATCTGAATTTGAAGTTGGCATTGATGAGGCAGGGAGAGGGTCTATTGCTGGTCCAGTTGTTGCTTCAGCTGTTATTTTACCCAAGGGTTTTAACAATGAATTTCTTAATGATTCAAAGAAATTAACTGAAAACAAAAGACTTAAACTCAAAACAATAATTGAAAAAAATGCATTAGATTTTACAGTATTTTTTGTTAAGTCTAATATCATAGATAAGATAAATATTCTTAAGTCAACAATGAAAGCGATGCACGGCGCTTTAGATAATTTAGATATTGAGCCTAATTTTATATTAGTTGATGGTAATTATTTTAGTGATTACAAAAATATTCCGCACAAGTGTATTATACAAGGAGATGGCAAGTATCAAAATATTGCAGCTGCTTCGATACTTGCAAAAACATATAGAGACAATTACATGGAGGAACTTCACCTTAAATTCCCTGTATTTGGGTGGAATAAAAATAAAGGTTATGGTACAAGTTTACATATAGATATGATTAAAAAGTTCGGTAAAACAGAATTTCACAGAAAAACATTTAAGCTTAAAAGATTACAGTCACAACTTGAATTATAAATTATGGAAAAATCAATATATCTCTTTGTAAGCTTAACTTTAATTTCCTCTTGTTCAAATGTAAATAATGAAGAGAAATCAACTTTCAGTTTTCTTCCAGATGAATCTGAAGTAATATTAATTATTAATGATTTAAATAATACTAAACAAATTTTAAAAAATAATGAAATTTTAGACAATATTTCATCTTTAAATAATACAGTTTTAAACCAACTTAATTCTTTAGGAGAAAAAAATTCTGATAATACAGGGCTCTTATCAATTTCATCTTTTAGTAAGAATGAAATTGCATACACATATATAAGAGAGACTAATTCGGGAGATTCTATATTTCAAACTGATATTCTGAAGGGAGAATATCAGAAAAACAAAATCTTTATAGACACGATTAATTTAAATAAAGTTTACAAAACTATTTTAGACAACTATATAATTAGTTCAAGTCAAGATATAATTCTTGAAAATATAATTAGAGATTATAATTTGTCTAATCAGAAAAGAAACGTAGATTTTTTTAAGTTATTAAAAGCAACCGATCAAGATGATCCATTTAATATTTTTACTAAATCAAATAATCTAAGTTTATTAGGTAATAAATTAAGTAATATCTCATTTTTTCCAGTTGAGAATACCTCATGGATTAGCTATGACTTTAAGTATGATATAGATAATATAAACTTGACTGGCGTTACTAAAATCAAAGATTCTATTAATAGCAAGCTTTCAATATTTAAGAATATTATTCCATCAAAAATTGAAGCAGATAATTTTATTCCAAACTCTTTTTTATCATTTTTATCATTTACCATTAACGATTCTGAAAGATTTATTTTCAATTTTAAAAATTATTTAAAAGCAAATGACTTTTCATCTGAAAAATTAAGTTTTAATTCATTAAATCTTATTAATGAAATAAGCTTAGTTGAAGATCAGGAAAAGTTTATAATTCTAGGAATTACTAATACTGATCAACTTTATGAATATTTTAGATTAAATGAGTTTGATAATATTAATAATATTAGAAAAATAGATATTGATGAAGATCTAAAAATCCTAATTAATAAATTTGACCAAGGAATTACATCTAACTATGCAGTGCTGATAGAAAACTCATTAGTGATAACAGAATCCATATCTCAGATTAAAAAAATAATTAACTCACATAGAATAAATGATAATCTAGGATCTAACTCTAAATATTCAAATTTCAAAAATAAAAAAGCTAAAAAATATTCATTTTTATGGGTAGCCAATGCTAGTGCTATTAAATTAAATCCTAAAAATTCAAATCAAATTGATACAGATATTTATCCATATATTGGATTTAGTGGATCAATTAATCAAGATGTAGCACTTTTAGAATTAGATTACTCAAATTATGTTAAGACAGATGAATCTGAAGATATATATACTGAGTTTTTTCTGACATTTGAAAATGAAATAATAACAGACCCTATATGGGTAAAGAATCATGTAAATGATCAATTTGATTTTGTGTTTCAGGATAGCGATAATTATCTATATTATTATTCTAACAAAGGAGAGCAATATTGGAAGCAAAAAATTCCACAAAAAATAATAGGTGAAATCAAACAGATTGATACTTATAAAAATGGAAGACTTCAAATAGTTTTTAGAACTAAGGATAATTTTTATGTTTTAGATAGAAATGGAAAAAAAGTTCAAGAATTAAATTTTAAAATTGATTCTGGTAAGATTAATAATCCCGTATCAATTTTCGATTATGAAAAAAACAGAAATTATAGGTTTCTTATCACTAGTGACAAAGTAATTAGAATGATCGACTCTAAAGGAAAGATAGTTAGTGGTTTTAATCCAGAGTCATTTGGATCAAATATTATCAATAGTCCTGTTCACATTAGAATAGATGGCAAAGATTATATTATTGTTCAATTAGAAAGTGGGGAACTAAAAATTTTAGATCGAAGAGGAAGGGACAGGATAATAATCAATGAAAAAATTAAATTTAGTACAAACTCTATTTATTCTTATCTCAAAAATTTTGCAACAACTGATACTCAAGGTAATTTGATCCAAGTTAATTTAGATGGTAAATTATCAAAGAAAAACCTCAATTTGTCATACGATAATCTGATTAATATAAAAGATGATAATTTAGTATATGTAAGTGAAAATAATTTATCTATAAGAGGTATTAATGTCAAACTTCCCTATGGAAGATATTCAAAGCCAATTATATTTAAAGAATCTGGAAATATGCTAATTGGAATTACTGATCTGAACGAGAGTAATGTCTATTTATATAAAAATAATGGGGAATTAGTAAAAGGGTTTCCAATAAAAGGAAATTCAATTATTGAAATCAGGGACTCTGATAATGATAATAAGATTGAAATTCTTACGAGACTTGATGAATTTTCTGTTGCATCTTATGAAATAAATTTATTTTTATAAATCAATTCAGCGTCAAAAGAATGAGAAAAATTTTCAAGTAATATGTTTTTGATTTCATTTATCTCAATATTTCTATTTTTTAATTCAGAAACTGAGGTCACTCCCTTATCCTTAATTCCACATGGAATAATATTATTGAAATAATTTAAGTCAGGATTAATATTAAAAGAAAATCCATGCATGGTAACCCATCTACTTGCTCTTATTCCAAAAGCACAGATTTTTTTTGATAGTCCCTTTTTGTCTTTGACCCAAACACCTGTTTCTCCTGATATCGTAAAGCCCTCTAGATCAAATGATTTAAGAGTATTAATAATCACTTCCTCAAGTTTCCTTAGATACAAGTTAATGTCAGTAAAAAAATTATCAAGATCTATAATCGGATACCCCATGATTTGTCCTGGACCATGATATGTAATATCTCCTCCTCTATTTATTTTATAAAAATCAATATCTTTTTTTTTTAGCTGATGTTCATTTAATAATAAATTAGTGATATCTCCACTTTTTCCAATTGTATATACTGGATTATGCTCAGTGATAATTAGAAAGTTTTTTGTAGCAATTTTATTGCTACTTGATCTATTTTTAATTTTTTGATCTATGGTTTTTTTAAAAATATCTTCTTGATACTGCCAAGCATCTGAAAATGATGATTTTCCAATATCTCTAACTATAATTCTTTTATTTATCATTTATCATTCAAATATAGAAATTGTATTTCAATGATTGTTTTTTAAAACTTATCTTTACACAAAAAATAAATAGTGACAGAACAAGAAAAAATTCGAAGAGAAAAACTTGAAGAGTTAAAAAAACTTGGAATTAATCCTTATCCTGCTGAATTGTTTCCAGTAAATAATTTCTCATCAAATTTGATTGAAAACTTTGATGAGAAAAAAGAAGTAATTATAGCTGGAAGAATAATGTCACGTAGAATTCAGGGAAATGCTTCATTTGCAGAAATTCAAGATAGTAAGGGTAGAATTCAAGTATACTTTAATAGAGATGAAATCTGTAAAAGTGAGGATAAAAAAAAGTATAATGTAGTTTATAAAAAGTTACTAGATATCGGAGATATTGTTGGTATTAAAGGTATCATGTTTAAAACAAAAGTAGGTGAGGTTACAGTTCTTGTTAAAGACTTTAAGATCCTAAATAAGTCTTTAAGACCACTCCCTCTTCCTAAGGTTGATTCAGACGGAAATGAATATGATAGTTTTACTGATTTAGAGCAAAGATATAGGCAAAGATATGTTGATTTAATTGTGAATTCTCATGTTAAAGATACTTTTACGAAGAGAACAAAAATTATCAATACAATAAGAGGTTTTCTTAATGACAGATCATATCTTGAAGTTGAAACTCCAATACTACAGCCAATTCCAGGAGGAGCTACTGCTAAACCTTTTGTAACTCATCACAATGCCTTAAATATTCCACTTTATTTAAGAATTTCTGATGAATTATTTCTAAAAAAATTAATTGTTGGAGGTTTTGAAGCAGTATATGAATTCTCAAGGGATTTCCGAAATGAAGGAATGGACAAGAATCATAACCCTGAATTTACAATTCTTGAGCTTTACGTAGCTTATAAAGACTATTTCTGGATGATGGAGTTAACTGAATCATTAATTGAACAAGTGTGTTTAGAAGTTCATAACAAGACAGAAATTGAATTTGATTCTAAGTCTATAAATTTTAAAGCTCCCTATGAAAGAATCTCTATTATTGATGCCATAAAGAAATTCACTAATTATGATATTTCTAATATGAATGAATCTGAATTGAGATCAATATGTAATGAAATGTCGATTGAGGTGGATGAAAGTATGGGAGAAGGTAAACTTATTGATGCAATTTTTGGGAATAAGTGTGAAAAAAACTTTATCAATCCAACATTCATTACTGACTATCCAAAATCCATGAGTCCGTTAACCAAAGAACACAGATCAAATCCTAATCTTACAGAAAGATTTGAACTAATAGTAAATGGAATGGAAATTGCCAATGCTTATTCTGAACTTAATGACCCTATTGATCAACTAAATAGGTTTGAAAATCAACTAGAATTAAGTAAAAAAGGTGATGATGAGGCAATGTTTATTGATATGGATTTTATTAAATCACTTGAATATGGTATGCCCCCAACATCAGGGATTGGGATTGGGATTGATAGATTAATTATGTTAATGACTGATAAAACTTCAATTCAAGAGGTCTTGTTTTTCCCCCAAATGAAACCCATCAAAGAAGCACCTCAAATATCAGATGATGCTAAATTAATTCTTGATAAACTTATTACAAAAGGTGAGTGTGAATTAAATAAATTTAAATCAGAATTTGATTTTTCAGATAAAAAGTGGGATAAATATACAAAGGAGTTAAAGGGTAAAGATTTAATTATAATTCACAAAATTGATGAAAGTTTACTCATCAAACCTTGTTAGATTAAATCTTTCTATCAAACTTATTAGCTTATCTGCATATTTTAGATCTGTTGCATATCCAGCTGCCTTTAATCCTAGTGCCCAACCTTTGTAGTCTTTACTTTTAAGATTAAATAAAGTACTATATCTATCTCGATTAACTAAAAAAAGTGAATGATCTCGGTAAGATCTTAAGGGATTTTTATAGGATCTAAAGCATTCATCTTTTTCATCATCATCATGGGTTATTGTTTTTCCTTTCCAGTCATTATGACATTTAATACCAAAATGATTATTTGCATTCTTAGCTAATGTTCCTTCTCCATAACCTGATTCCAAAATTCCTTGAGCTAATGTTATGCTTGCGGGAATTTTAAAAAATCTCATATTCTTTGTAGCTGAAGGTGCATATTTTTGATATAAAGATTTATTTTTCCCTCAACTGAATTTTCAAAATTAGAAATTGTTTTAAAAGAAGAGCAAGACGAAGTAAAGATGATTATTATTAGAAAGATTTTTTTCATAACTTTAAGATCAATGAAAATTATGAAAAATTTTTCCTCATTAAAAATAATATTATTCACATTAATCTTTACAATTCAATCTTGTGGAGTATATGTACAATATGATTATGATTCTGATGTTAATTTTAATAATTACAATTCATATTCTTTTTATCAACCTGACATTGATAAGGTTGAAATATCAGATTTAGATAAAAAAAGAATATTAAAGTATTTGGACATTGGATTAAAGGCTAAAGGTCTTGAAAGATCTAATTCTCCTGATTTACTAGTTACATTTGAAACTCAATCAAAAGAAAGGGTTTATGTTAATAATTATATACCTTATGGATGGTATCCATTTTCATACAATTATCCTTACTCTTCTGGATACTCAACAGTTCAAGGCACTCTATATATTAATATAATTGATAATGAAAATAAACAGCTTATTTGGCAAGGTAAGGGTGTGGGAGTATTGAATGAATATTCAAATGATAGAGATAAAATGATTAATAATTATGTTGGTAAAATACTGGAAAAATATCCACCTATAGCTGATTAAATATTTTTTCTGCCTTTGATATAACTGAATTTACACCTTTAATATTAGTTCCTCCTCCAGTTGCATAAAAAGATTGACCCCCTCCACTTCCATCAATTAATGGAGATAATTCTTTAATAATTTTAGATGCATCTAATTTTTTTTCTACAGAAAGACCCTTAGATAAAAAACAAGATATAAATACTTTATTATTGGATATTGATAGAAGAATAATAAATAAATTATCAATTTGTTCAGAAATTGAAAAACATAATTCTTTAATGGATTTTGGATTTAAATCTATTTCACCAACATAAACTTTAACTCCATTTACACTACGTATACTTTTAGTTATCTGTTCTTTGTAAGGATGAATTTTAGTTTTATTCTGTAATTCAATTTCTTTCTTTTGAAGTTTATTTAAGTTATCATTATTTGCCTTTTCCTTAATTTTTTTTTGCTTGATATTTTCAGTAATTATAATTTCTTTGTTTGAAGTAGCAACAATTCTTCTTATTCCAAATGCTTGAGAACCTTCTGAAATTATTTTAAAAGATAAAATATTAGCAGTGTTTTTTACATGAGTACCCCCACATAATTCATATGAATCATTAAATTTAACAGTTCTTACTTTATCTTCATATTTTTCGGTAAATAATCCAATAGCTCCATTTTTAATTGCTGTATTATAGTCTTCTTCTCTTTTATCAATAATATCGATGGACTGATTAATTTTTTCTCTTATAAAGTTTTCTATGTTATTTAATTCAGAATCAGTTATCTTATTTTGATGTGAGAAATCAAACCTGAACATTTTATCTGAAATCATAGATCCTCTTTGCTCAACATGATTGCCAAGAATATTTCTTAAAGCTTGATTTAACAAATGAGTAGACGTATGATTTGATTCGATATCAGATCTCCTTTTTTTATTAATTTTTAATGTTACAATAGAGTTTAAATTATTAGGTAAAATATCAGTTATATGTATTATTTCACTAGCCTCTTTAAAGGTGTTTATTACTTTTATTTTTTTCTGTGCTACTATTATTTCTCCTGTATCACCAATTTGTCCACCACCCTCAGGATAAAAAACTGTTTTATCTAATACTATATGAAAATTAACTTTACCTTCAACTGTTTTAGATTCTCTGAACTTCAAAATTCTTCCATCAACTTCATCATTATCATATCCCACAAATAAACTCGATGAAAATTGATCATTTACAATGATCCAATTTGACAACTCTTCATTTTTAACTGACTTAGATCTATTTTTTTGGATATTCATGTTTTCATTAAATCCATTTATATCAACTTTAAAGTTATTTTCATTTGCTATTAAAGAAGTTAAATCAATTGGAAACCCATATGTATCATAAAGTTTAAAAGCAGCATCACCTTTAATTATTTTTTCAACTGGATTTGAATTTATTAATTCATTAATTAAACCTAAACCTTGATTTAATGTCTTTAAAAAACCTTTCTCTTCATCTTTAATTATAGATTCAATATATTCTTGCTGAACTATAAGATTTGGATATATATCATTATATTTTTCTACAACTTTATTTACTAGATTATGCATAAAAGGATCATGAATTTCAAGATTAGTATATCCGTACCTTATTGCCCTTCTAAGTATTCTTCGAACGACATAACCAGATCCTGTATTACTAGGAACTTGTCCGTCTAAAATAGTAAAAACTATTGCTCTTAAATGATCAGAAATAACTCTAACCCCAATATCAATTATTGGATCCCCATCTAAATATTTCTTTCCGGAGATATTCTCAATTTCCTTAATTATTTCAGTAAAAAAATCTGTTTCATATGTAGAGTTTTTACCCTGAAGAGCCATACATAACCTTTCAAGACCCATTCCCGTATCAACATACTGATTATTTAATTTCAAAAGAGATCCATCCTTTTGTCTATCATATTGAATAAAAACTAGGTTCCATATTTCAACAACATGAGGATGATCTTTATTAACAAGATCAGCTCCATTCATTTTTTTCTTATCAATATCCGATCTAAGGTCAATATGAATTTCTGAGCAAGGGCCACATGGGCCAGTCTCCCCCATCTCCCAAAAGTTATCTTTTTTGTTTCCATTAATAATCTTATCCTCCGGAAAATATTTTTTCCATTCATTGTAAGTGTCTGAATCAAATTCTGTTTTATCATCTTTTGATCCTTCAAATACAGAAACATATAAATCGTCTTTATTCAAACCGTATATTTTTGTAATCAGCTCAAATGACCACTCTACAATTTCTTTTTTAAAATAATCCCCAAAACTCCAATTACCAAGCATTTCAAAAAAAGTATGGTGATATGTGTCTACACCAACTTCCTCAAGATCATTATGTTTTCCGGAAACTCTTAAACATTTTTGTGAATTTGCAACTCTAGAAAATTTTGGTTTTTGTTCACCTGTAAAGATGTTTCTAAATTGATTCATCCCTGCATTTGTAAACATCAAGTTTTTATCTGTCTTGTTAATAACGGATGCTGAGGGAGTTATCTCATGTCCTTTGTCTTTGAAGTATTGAAAAAATTTATCTCTAACAACGGATGAATTCATTTTTTTTATATTTGTAATGGTTATCAACCATTATAGCGTTGAAATTACAACAAATTGGTATATGTCCAAAAATAAATATTATTTTGATTCTGAGAATTTAGAGTTTGTTCCTATTAAAAGAACTTTTGCTCAAAGGATTTATGGGCTTTCGTTATTTTT
>MDTG01077230.1_pt1 | contig 10994 bp, 11 predicted proteins | sample 811421 | NCBI WGS metagenome assembly MDTG01 (sample SAMN05326645, study PRJNA326480) | marine metagenome | isolation source: seawater | place: Pacific Ocean: South East | collected 2011 | reverse complement strand
TTCTTAAATCAGTTCACCCACACCCAACAATGAGTGAAGCGATAATGGAAGCTGTTGCTAATGCCTATGATGAAACAATTCATCTATAGCTAGTCAAGAATAAAACTATTTACAGCTAAATAATAAGAATCTAGTCCGAAACCAATTATAAGACCTTTTGCATGTGGTGTTATAAAGGAGTTGTGTCTGAAATCTTCTCTAGAGAAAGTATTTGAAATATGAACTTCAATAACTTTGGTTTTTATAGCTTTAACAGCGTCACCTATTCCAACGGATGTGTGAGTGTATGCTGCAGCATTTAAAATTATACCATCTGATTCAAAACCTACATGATGTAGCCTATCTATTATTTCACCTTCAATATTTGATTGAAAATAGTCAAAATTAATTTTAGGGAATTTGTCTTTTAAATTTTTAAAATATTCCTCGAAATTAGAAAAACCATAAATATCTGGTTCTCTAACTCCCAAAAGGTTTAAATTTGGTCCATTTATTATACTAATATTCATACAACAAAATTACCCAAAATGATTCATAAATTATATTTTTAATAACTAAATAGTTTTTGATAAAATGTTTGCTAAAAAAGTCCTTTTAACAATTTTTTTATTTTTATGCTACAAAATACCAGCTCAAAGAAACTCGTCAACTCTGGTTATTTTAGGAACTGCTCAAGATGGTGGTTCACCACAAATTGGATGTGATAAATCTTGTTGCAAAACACTTTGGGAAAATAAACTCTTTGAAAGCGTTACATCTCTTGGATTAGTCGATAATGTTGAAAATAGATTTTTTTTAATTGATGCTTCTCCAGACATCACCAAGCAATATCAGCTGCTAAAGTCTTTAAATTCAAATGCAAGCTTGGGAGGAATTGCTCTTACACATGCTCATATTGGACATTACTCTGGACTGTTATTTTTTGGGAAAGAATCTTTAGGGGCAAAAAATATTAATGTTTATAGCATGCCTAGAATGTCATCTTTTTTAAAACATAATGGACCATGGTCACAATTAATTCGAGATAAAAATATTAAAATAAATAAATTAAAAAATGATTCCATACAGACTTTAAGTAAATATATCTCGATAAAACCGATACTTGTACCTCACAGAGACGAATTTTCAGAAACAGTGGGGTATTTAATTGAAGGAGAAAATAAATCAGCTTTATTCCTTCCAGATATTGATAAATGGGAGAAATGGGATAAAAAAATAGAAGATTTTATAAGAAGTGTTGATTATGCGTTTATTGATGGAACTTTTTATAGTGATAACGAAATACCACACAGAAATATGGATGAAATTCCCCATCCATTCATAGTTGAAACTCTTGAAAGATTTAAAAATCTAAAGAAAAAATATAAGAAAAAAGTTTATTTTATTCATTTAAATCATACTAATCCTTTGCTTAAACCAAATAATAAAATAACTGAAGAAATAATTAAAAAAGGGTTCAATGTAGCAAGGACGGGAATGAAATTTAAATTATGAGAACTTGGGAAAATTTATTGAATGATTACCTGATTTATTTAAAAATTGAAAGAGGTCTTTCTGAAAACTCTATTAAAAGTTATTCGTATGATATTCAATACCTCGTAAGCTTTATTAACAAACAAAACATTAAACTTGACTTAAAAGAATGTAATAAACAGTTTATGCAGGAATTTATATACAAAATTTCAAAAAAAATAAATTCAAGATCACAAGCAAGACTTATATCATCTCTAAAAAGTTTTTTTAATTATTTAGTATTTGAGGGTTATAGCAAAACGTCGCCAATGGAATTAATTGAATCACCAAAAATTGTAACTAAACTACCAGAAGTATTATCAATTGAGGAAATTAAACTGTTGATTAAGAATTCTGAACTAAATAAAGTTCATGGTATAAGGAATTCAGCAATTTTAGAAACTCTCTATGGAAGTGGTCTAAGAGTAAGTGAGTTAATAAATTTAAAGCTATCAGATATTCATTTTGATGACAAACTGCTTTTAATACAAGGTAAAGGCAATAAACAAAGACTAGTTCCCTTGGGCTCTATTTGTGAGTTAAAAATTCATAATTATATCAAAAGCATTAGAATTTTAAAAAAAATTAAAGGAAACTCAAGTGATATAGTTTTTTTAAATAGAAACGGGAAGAGACTCACTAGGGCAACCATTTTTAATATAGTTAAAGAAGCCCAACGGAAATCAAATATAAAAAAAACAGTAAGTCCTCATACCTTTAGACATTCATTTGCCACTCATTTAATGGAAAATGGTGCCGATTTGAGATCGATACAAATTATGATGGGACATGAAAATATTACTACAACGGAGGTTTATACTCACTTAGACACAAAGCATTTGTCTAAAACTTTAAATAAATATCATCCAAGAAAATAAATTATTGATTTACAACCATACGAAATCCTTTCCCATGTATATTAAGAATTTCAACCCTAGCATCTTTCTTTAAATATTTTCTAAGTTTAGCTATATAAACATCCATTGATCTTGAAGTAAAATAATTATCATCCCTCCATATTTTACTTAAAGCTTGATCTCTGGGAAGAAGATCGTTTATGTGAATAGCTAAAAGTCTAAGAAGTTGGTTTTCCTTTGGTGATAATTTAATCGGTTTATGATTTAAGTAGTTTAATAATCTAAGTTTTGTGTTAAGACTAAAGTTACCAATTTTAAATTGGGTTTCAACTGTGTCAGCAACTTCATTTATCATTCTTCTTCCTAGAATAGACTTAATTTTAGCGAGTAGAACCTCTGAATCAAAAGGTTTGGTCAAATAATCATCAGCTCCCAATTTGAAACCTTTTAAAACGTCTTCTTTAAGTGTTTTGGCAGTTAGGAATATTAGTGGAACTAAATCATCAATTTCTCTAATCTCTTTCGCGAGTGTAAAACCATCTTTATACGGCATCATGACGTCAAGAAGACATAATGAAAATTTTTCTTTTTTAAATTTTTCAAAACCTTCAATTCCATTTTTAGCTAAAGTGACCTGATAACCATTAATTTTTAAATATTCCTTTAAGATGCTCCCAAAGTTAGGATCATCTTCAACTAGTAAAATATTTTTTTTATTAGTGCTCATTTTATATAGTTAAACAAATAAGGGGAATTGAATTTGAAATTTAGTACCTTGACCCTCCACACTCTCTACTGATATTTTACCACTATGCAAAGAAATAATTTTCTTCACATAAGCTAGACCCAGACCGTGACCCTTAATATTATGTACATCGCCGTTTTGCTCTCTAAAAAATTTTTCAAAAATCATTTTTAATGTATCATCATTCATTCCTATTCCTTTATCCTCTATATTTACATATGTATTTCTATCGTCATTCAAAGTTTCTATTTTAATTACAGGATTTTCTTTTGAATATTTAATGGCATTATCCAAAATATTTGTGAAAACATTAACTACATGATTTCTATTTCCAAAAATTTTAGTTTTTTTTGATTTGAACGATGTCTTAATTTCAACTTTTTTATTTTGAACTAATAATGCAATATGACCCAGAGCATCTTTAATTGTTTTGTGTAGGTCAATATCAGTTTTATCAATTAGAGTATTGCTTTTATCGAGCTGAGAAATTGTTAGTATGGTCTCTACTTGGTCATGCATTCTTCTATTTTCTTCACGCATTATCTTTAGATATTGATGTTTTTTCTTGTTATTCTTAATCTCAAGCTGACTTTCAATAGCATCAATTGCCAAATTTATAGATGCTATCGGAGTTTTAAATTCATGTGACATATTATTTATGAAATCTGATTTGATTTCGGATATTTTTTTCTGTTTTAAAATTTGAAATAATGAAATAGCACAAAGAAGAATAATTAGAATCGTTAAAATAAAAGATAAACTAGCAACCCCTAAAACAGAGGACATAAGGTACTTTTCTTTTTTGGGGAAAGTTACTACAAGATCATATAAACTACTTCCCTGTTCATCTACAAAAATAGGAATAGAATATTTAGGGCCAGAAAGAGATCCCTTGTAATTTTTGGAAATAATTTTTGTTGCGAGTCCATTACTAAAAACCCCAAACTCAAATTCGGTTTGGATGTTTCTCGAATTGAACTCTCTCTGAAGTAAAGAGGCTATTTCAAATGAATTTATTCTTTTATGAATAGGAAAAGAATTGGCCATTTTAGAGAAAATTGATGAATAAGTAGCTTGATCAATAGCACTTATCCTTTCCATTTTTTGAAAAGTTGCACTCGAAATTTTTCTTTGGTTTTCTCGGTCGAAAGCTTGTTTAAAAATTCTTGTGGTTTCAAAACCTTTAATGTCATTAACACTAGAAACTTCAATTTCACCAATTTCTTTGTTTGGAATGGCTATGTTAAACTTTTCTTCAACTAATCCAAATGTAAATAAAGAAGATAAATTTGATTCATCATCACTATCATAAAATAGAAAAAAATTTCTAAGTTGAACACTGTCAGGTTTTCCAACAGAGTCTTTTAATTTTTCGAAAGTTTGAATATAATGTCTTAATTCATTTTCTTGAACATCATTTGCCACTGAATTTAATGATTGTTTAACAGCAAGGGAGAATTCTTGATCTCTGTTTTGGATAGTTGTATTAATAAAGTACCATTGAACTAGAATTATCCCAGTTACACATAAAATCATAAAACAAACTAAAAAAAAGAAGTAGCGTTTTTTCATTCAAATTTTTAAATTACAAATTTCATAATTATATTGGATTTATTTTACTAAAACAATGTTAATGATATTTTTATGGTTAAACCTTTGTAATAATATCACAAAACAGAAAAAACTTCAATCAGATTACTTACCTTTTTGAATGTATTAGATTTATTCAAATTTTCAATAAAATAATCACACAGATGTATTTTTCTCTTATCTACCCATTGGTTTGAAATGATTTTTTCAATGGTCTTTTTCGAAATATTGTCCCTTTTGATTATCCTCTCAGTTCTAACTTTAAGTGGTGCTATTACTAAAATTGACAGGTCTACATCCAGATCATAATTGTGCTCAAATAAGATCGCCGTCTCTTTTAATACATACTTTGATGTCTGAAGATTCAACCATTTTTTAAAAATAATTTTAACTTGATTGTGAACTATTTCATTAATTATTTTTAGTTTATCACTACAATTAAAAATTTCATTTTGTAAAAATTCGGTATTTAATTTTTTGTTTTTATATGACTGCGGTCCAAATATTGAAATAATTTGATTCTTAACAATTTTGTTGTTATTCATTATTTTTTTTGCTTCTATATCCGAGTAAAAACAAGGAATTCCGGCTAACTTATTAAAAATTGAAGAAACAAATGTTTTTCCACTTCCGATACCACCAGTTAAAGCAACAATTTTTGACATATTATTCTCTAATTAAAAAAAATACATCTTTGGTGTTCAATCTGACATTATTTGCACTCAATGGAGCTTTTAATACCCTAATTTTTGCGGTTTTTTTTTCCTTATCAATACTATCATAATTAAATCCGACTTTAAAATCCGATGATTTAATTTTTTTAAGACTATTTATGGTTGATGAAAAAACAAGTTCAGCTTCTGATGGGAATAATTTAAGAACTCCACCTTTAGGAAGATTTATAACTGAAATTGGAATAGTAATTTTTTTTTCTGAAAATAGATCAACAAATAACTCAATTCTGACTTCGGTAAAATTGTAGTTTAACTTTTTTTCAGTTTGTTCTATTGGAATTTTTTGAATAAGATTTGAATTTATGGGGGATTCACTTTTGTAATCTAAGTTTATATAATTAATTTTTTTTAAAATATCCTTAGGTCCCGAGACCATAATACTGTCTGGATCTATATTGAGTTTTGTTATAGAATAACCGACTCCTAGATTAAATTTTGGATATGATACTGCAACTTTTTTAGAAAATTCTGTTTGATATGTTATTTGTATTTGACTTGGGAAAAAACTTAAAATTTGGGTATCCCCAAACAATTGATCTTGCAATTTGTTAAATTCAGAGGCGATTTCTAAATATCCTTTATTGTTAGCATAGGTAGCTTTATCAAAACTTATTTCAATTGTATTATTTAAAAAGTAATAATAAAGAAATTGAAATCCAGTTGCCTTTAAATTCAGATTCAATTTAGAATCTGAAATTGACGAAATCATATATGACTCAGGAACATCTACTACCTCAATTTTCATAATAATTTCTTCTTGATATTCTTTTGAAAATTTTTTAAAAAACCATATTATAAATGAAATCCCTACAAATGAAATAAACATTTTAATTTTTCCTTTGTAACTAAGAGCTCTCTGTAAAGAATTAAAATACGGTTGTTCTTGCAATACTTAAATTAAAAATCATCTATAATTTCTTGACCAACACCAGTAGTGGAAAATCCTCCATCATGAAATAAGTTCTGCATTGTAACTTTTCTTGTAAAGTCTGAAAAAAGTGAAACTACATATCGAGCACATTCAGAGGCTGATGCGTTACCCAGAGGTGAAGTTTTTTCTGAAAAATTTAAAAAATTTTCTAGTCCTTCAATACCTTGACCAGCAGTTGTCCTTGTGGGAGATTGAGATATCGTATTTACCCTTACTTTTTTATTTTTTCCAAAAAAATAACCAAAACTTCTAGCTATTGACTCGAGATAGGCTTTATTATCAGCCATGTCATTATAATTTGGGAAAGTTCTCTGAGCAGCAATATAAGTTAATGCAACAATACTACCCCATTCATTTATCGCGTCTTTCTCATACAAAACCTGTAATAGTTTGTGAAATGAAAGGGCTGAAATATCCCAACCTTTTTTAGTCCAATCATGATTTTGATTAGTATAATGTCTTTTTTTTCTCACATTCAAAGACATACCGATTGAGTGTAATACGAAATCAAATTTTCCTTTAAAATGTTCAATTGATTTTTGTATTAAATCTTCTAATTCATTTACATTTGTCGCATCAGCAGGAATAACCGGTGAATCAAGTTGTTCCCCTAGTTTATTTATTTCACCCATCCTTAATGCTACTGGAGCATTTGATAATATTATTTCACCACCTTCCTCTTTAATAAGTTCGGCAACTTTCCATGCTATTGATTTTTCATCTAAGGCGCCTAGGATTATACCCTTTTTATTTTTTAATAGATTATGAGGCATAAGTTGTTTTTACAAATATAAGTTAATTAAGTAACTCCTTTGCTAAATCATTTGCACTCTCTGCAGATTGCACTCCTGATAACATTTCGGCAATTTCTTTTACTCTCTCATCAAAACCTAGATTTTTTAGTTCTGTTGATGTTTTTTCGTTTTTAACTTTCTTAAAAACTTTTAAGTGGTTATTTGCTTTTGCTGCGACCTGAGGTAAGTGTGTAATTGAAATAACCTGCATATTTTTTGACATTTGCTTCATAATCCTACCGATACTGTTTGCTATTTCACCGGACACTCCAGTATCAATTTCATCAAAAATAATTGTTGGAAGGCATTTGTAATTGGACAAAATGGATTTTAGAGAAAGCATAATTCTTGACAACTCCCCTCCAGATGCTGTTTTACTTAAAGGACCAACTGGAGCACCTTTATTTGCTGAAAAATTAAATACGAGCTTATCTTTTCCATTTTTTAAAAAAATATTCGAGTCAAGTAATTCAATTTTAAAGAAAGTGTTTAACATCCCCATATCTTTTAGTAATTTTTCCATTTGATTCTTTAAAACAGGTATGACTTTTTTTCTGTTAAATCTTATTTCCTTTGATAATTCATAGAGTAATGATTTTATATCGGCTAACTTTTTTCTTTGACTATTTATCATTGCATCAATATTTTCAGTTTCGGAAATCTTTACTTCCAATCTTTTTTTTATTAATATTAAGTCTTCTAATTTATTTACTTCATGTTTTCTGAATAAAGAATATATTTTTTCCAATTTTTGACTTAAAATTCCTTTCATTTCAGGATTAAATTCTATAGTATCATTTTCTTGCCCGAGATCGTTAATGATGTCGTCTACTTCAATGATAACACTCTCAATTCTTTTTAATATTCTTTTGTATTCAATTGAAATATCAGTTATATTTTTTAATGAACCTCTAACCTCATTTAATTTTATACTAATCCCATTTTCTTCATTTTGCAAAATATTTAAAATATTATTAAAAGTTAAATTTAGCTCTTCTGAATTACTCAGTTTATTAAAAGCTTGCTCAATAAAATCCAAAGATTCATCAAGATTAACAGCCTTTATTTCATTCAACAAATGTGTATTATAGTCTTTTTCTTGATTCATTTTAATTTTTGAAGTCTCAAGTTTGTCAATTTTCCTTTCAACTTCTTTCAAAGAAGAAAAATTGAAAGTATAATTCTCAACCAACTTTTTATTTTTGGCTAATAAATCTAAAATTTCTATTTGATATTCTTCCTTGATTATTGAATGGTTTTTAAATTGAGAATGAATATCTATAAGTTCATATGACAGCTTTTGTAAAATTTCTAAATTAACTGGGGTGTCGTTAATAAAAGCTCTTGATTTTCCTGAAGGAATAATTTCTCTCCTTATTGTAGTTAGTACGTCATAATCAAGATCTAATGAAATAAAAAAATTTTTTAAATCAAGTTTTTCAATTGAAAAGACTACATCAACAAAACATTTTTTTGTTTTGTCTTTTACTAATTTTGGATCTGCTCTCTTTCCTAAAGCTAGGGACAAGCCTCCCAACAGAATTGATTTTCCAGCTCCAGTTTCACCAGTGATTGAAGTAAAGCCTTGAGATAGGTCAACACTCAAATAATCAATCAAAGCATAATTTGAGATGGTTAGTTCTTTTAACAACTTAATTATATTTATTTAAATATCGTTAAAATTAAATCAATGTTTGATATTAGTTTTTAAATTTTTTAGTATCGGATTTTTTTCCACTTTGGTCCAAAGTATGGAGCAATCTTATTCAAGATCTTGATAGAATTTTTTAATTCAATTTCAGGCCCTTGAGAAAAAATATCAACAATTTCATCAGATTTCGCGTCAAAAAAAGTTTGAATTAAAAATGCATTTGGTCTACGTTTATACAAAGGCAAAAACTTTTGTAATGAAGTTAAAATCTGAATTTTAGACTTTATTAAGTCAGTTGTCATAAAATCCATTCCTTTCCTATGGTATTCATATTGAACAGTTCTATATTCTCTGAAAGTATTTGATAGTAATGTGTCAACTAACCAAAACCTATTTCTTGTTCCATCGCTTTGATTCCAACCCTTAATATTATTCTGTTGGGCAAGAGAGACAATTTTCTGAGCTTCTTTAAAAAAGATAGTTCCACTATTAATCTTAAATGTATCTGCTTCCATCCCTAAAGCTATGTAAACATAAAAACTAAGGAGTGAAATTAAGTTTGATTCAAAACTAGCTGGATTGTAGAATAACGGCTGGTATTCGTCATATTGAAAAGAAATATCCTTATCCAGAAAATTAAAAATTGGAGTTGAATATGTTGAATTATAGACAGGTCTCTCTACCTGAACCTGAAGAGTGCCGGTGAAATTTGATCCAACGTAGGAATTTAAATTTAAAACTAAGTTAAACTTAACTCTCTGATATACCTCTAAAGTTTTATTATTCCAAAGATTAGTATTTACAAATTCACTTACAGACTTTTCTAAAGTGGAAAAAACTTGTTGATTTGTTTGATCTACAAATTCTGAGTTGAGTACAAAATTGCAATTAACACTTTGACTGAACAATTTGAAATTGAATAGCAAAAGAAGGAATAAAAATTTTCTCATAAATCTTTTATTATTTGTTCAAATATTTTGTAAGATAAAGCTAACTTTGTTGTTAAATCAAAAGATATAGACCTTTTTCTAGTTATGTATTTTCCTTGGTTAAAGTCAGAATCAAAAATATTTTTTTGGTTGTTCAAGATATTAAGAAAAATAGCATCTAAATTTTTGCTTATCAATTTATTAAAAGCATTTTGGTCACCATCATTTGTCTCCAACGCAAAACCAACCATAAATTGATTTGTTTTTATTTTCCCTAAGTTTTGAAGTAAATCAATATTGTTTTTAAGCAAAATCTTACTAAAATTTTGACTTTTCTTGATTTTCAAATGGTGAAAATCTTTTGGAATAAAATCGGCTACAGCTGCAGCGGATATAAAAACATCCACATTGAAGAAATATTTTAAAATTTCATTATACATTTCACTGGCTGAAATAACCTTTATCAACTTAATTCTATGATCTGAGATCTGAATTGAACAGGGACCACTAATTAAAGTTACTTCAGCACCAAGATTTGCAGCAGCGTCAGCTAATGCAAATCCCATTTTGCCTGAAGAGAAATTACCAATAAACCTAACAGGGTCAATTTTTTCATAGGTAGGACCAGCTGTTATAAGAATTTTTTTTTCTTTCAACGTAAGTTCATTTTTTAAGTTTCTTATAACTGCTTGTATTATGTTTTTGGGCTCCATCATTCTACCTTTACCAACCAAACCACTAGCTAAATCACCAGATTCAGATTCTAAAATAATATTTCCAAAGCTTTTAAGTTTAGTCAAATTTCGCTGATTACCTGGATGATTGTACATATCCAAGTCCATTGATGGAGCAACAAAAACAGGACATTTAGCCGACAAATAACATGCTAACAATAAGTTATCACACCTTGCTGATGCCATTGAGGATATTGTATTTGAGGTTGCAGGTGCTATGATCATAAAATCTGCCCACAAAGATAATTCAACATGATTGTTCCATTCCGGGCTATCCTTGTTATCTTTTACACTAGTAAAAGAGGAATTAACCTGATTTTTCGATAAAGTTGAAAGTGTTGTAGGAGTAACAAAATCTGTGGCTGAAGGTGTCAAAACAACTTTAACTTCTGCACCATTTTTAATTAGAAATCTAACCAAAAGAGGGGCTTTGTAAGCAGCAATACTTCCAGAAATACCTAGGAGTATTTTTTTACCTCCAAGAGCAAGCATTAAACTTCTTCATCTGTATTCCTAT
>MDTG01399501.1_pt1 | contig 10996 bp, 11 predicted proteins | sample 811421 | NCBI WGS metagenome assembly MDTG01 (sample SAMN05326645, study PRJNA326480) | marine metagenome | isolation source: seawater | place: Pacific Ocean: South East | collected 2011 | reverse complement strand
GGTGATGTAGGAAAAGGTAGTGCAGCATCTTTAAGACAAGCTGGAGCAAGAGTGATGGTTACAGAAACAGATCCTATATGCGCTCTTCAAGCAGCCATGGAAGGTTATGAAGTAGTTGTTATGGACGATGCTATAAAAAATGCTGACATAATAGTCACTGCAACTGGAAATAAAGATATTGTTACAGCAGATCATATGAGAGATATGAAAGATAGAGCAATATTATGTAACATTGGACATTTTGATAACGAGATACAAGTAGATGCTTTAAAAAACTATAAATGGGATGAAATAAAACCTCAAGTACACGAAATCGAACTCCCAAGTAAAAAAAGAATAATTTTATTAGCAGAGGGCAGGTTGGTAAACCTTGGATGCGCAACAGGGCACCCAAGTTTTGTTATGAGCGCATCTTTTACTAATCAAGTAATTGCTCAAATAGAGTTATGGAATAATTCAGAAAAATATGAAAACAAAGTTTATGTACTTCCAAAACATTTAGATGAAAAAGTGGCAATGCTACATTTAGAAAAAGTGGGAGCAAAATTAACAAAAATGTCCAAAGATCAAGCAGATTACATAAGTGTTGAACCTTCAGGACCATTTAAACCAGATACTTATCGCTACTAAAATAGTAGCTAATGATTATTAAATCTTTAGATCATCTTCAACTTGTTTCAGAAAAGATAGCAAATAATGTTTCTGAAAAAGATTGTATTTTTTTAGTAGGGGAAATTGGTGTAGGAAAAACTACTTTTACAAGAAGTTTCATTAATTACTTTCAAAAAAAAGAAGGCGTTGAACAAACAGAAGTTCTAAGCCCTACGTTTACCCTTCTGAATGAATACGACATTAAAAGATTTAAAATTATGCATTACGATCTTTATAGAATTAATGATAGTAAAGAATTAGAACAACTAGGTATTTTTAATGAAAACATAAATTCGGTTAAAATAGTTGAATGGCCGCAATTAATAAAAACCAATGTTACTGATGTACTAGAACTTTATTTAAGTTATTCTGAAAATGAAAATGAAAGAAATTTAATTCTTAAAGGAAAAGGTAAATGGAAAGAATTTAATTTAGATGAAATACAAACTTAAAAAAATATCCGGAGATGCTTCTTTTAGAGACTTCTATAGAATAAAAAAAAACAATAAAACTTCAATAATAGTTTTTGCAAAAAAAGAAAAATTTAAAAATTTGCTTGTTTATTGTGTAGTAAATAATATTTTAAATAAAAATAAAATTTTATCTCCCAAATTAATAAATAATTACTACAAAGATAATATGATAGAAATCACAGATTTGGGTGGTAAATCTTTTTATAAATACATTAAAAATAAAAAAAATAAATTACATAGTTATAAAAAATTAATTGAGATTATTCTTAAGATGCAAAAAATAAAGATCAATAAAGTCTATAATTTTCAAAACAACAAAATAAAATTTTCAAAGTATTCTTTTACTTATCTTCACAAAGAGTCCGATTTATTTTTTGATTGGTATTTAAAATATATAATTAAAAATAAAAATCTCAAAAGATTTAAAAATATATTTAAAAAAGAACTTAACAACATTTATAAAAAAATTTATTTTAAAAATAATTTTTTTACACATAGGGATTTTCACGCATCTAATATAATGATCTATAAAAATAAATTAGGCATTATAGATAGCCAAGATGCAATCATTGGTAATCCATTATACGATGTTGCTTCATTAATTGACGATGTTAGAATTAGATTACCTAAAAACTTACAAAATAATTTATTCAATTATTATAAAGAGAAATCAAATTTTAAAACTAAAGATCAGGCTTATTTAAAAAATGATTTTGATATTTTGTCTGTACAAAGAAATTTGAAAATTCTTGGAATATTTGTTCGTCTCTACAAAAGGGATAAAAAACCAAACTATCTTAAGTATTTACCTTATACTTGGTCTCTTATAGAGAGGAGAATGCAAAATCCAATTTTCAATAAACTTAATATATTATTTAAAAGATATTTACCTTTAAAAAAACTAAGAAAGATAAAAAAAATATGAAAATTAAACACGGTATGATTCTAGCAGCTGGATTGGGGAAAAGAATGCAGCCTTTAACTCTAGAAACACCTAAACCATTATTGAAAGTAGGAAAACAAAATTTATTAGAAAGAGCTATAAATCTTTTAATAGAAAATGGTGTCGAGGAAGTTGTAATTAACATACATCACTTAGGCGAACAAATTAAAAAATTTATAGAAGAAAAAAATTATAAAATTAATATAAAGCTCTCAATTGAAAAAGATAATCTTCTTGACACTGGTGGGGGCATTTTAAAAGGGACAAGCTCTTTTAATGATAATGATCCTTTTATAGTAATTAACCCTGATACACTATGGAACAAAAACTATAATCAAGAGCTTAAAAATTTAATAAAATTATATTTCAAGGAAAAAAAAACATGCATGTTAGTTGTAAATAAAAATATTAGTTTTGATAAATCTTTTAATGGTGATTTTACTCTATCAGGACATATAATAAGTAAAGAAGAAAAAAATCAATTTATTTATACTGGTCTTCAAATTATGAATAGAAAAGTTTTTTATAAAGAAGACGTAAAAATCTTTTCTATGAATAAGATTTGGAACCGGTTAATTGAGGAAAAAAAATTACTAGGAATGCAGAGTATACAAAATTTTTACCATCTGAACACACTTGAAATGTATAAAAAAATTTCTTCTTTAAAGTCTATTGATTATAAATTATCTCTCTAGCTCTCGACTCATCTAAATAATAATATTTTTTAATTTTAAGATTTTTATCAAATTCAATTATTAAAGGATTGCCCGTAGGTATTTCTAATTCATTTATTTTTTGATCTGAAATCTTAAATAAATATTTACATAGCGCTCTGAGTGAGTTGCCGTGCGCTACCATTAGAACATTTTTATTTTCTTCAATATTTTTTTGAATTTCTTTTTCATAATAAGGAATTACTCTTTCATAAGTATCTTTTAAAGACTCAGTAAAAGGTATCATGCCTAAAGGAATACTTGCGTTTAAGGGACTAAATAAAGAATTATTTTTATCATTCTCATTTATTGGTGGAGGTTGTATATCCCAAGATCTTCTATATTTTTTAAACTGCTCTTCACCGATTTTTTTTTTGGTTTCCTCCTTATTTAAACCAGTTAAAGATCCATAATGTCTTTCGTTTATTTCCCAACAAGTATTAAATTTAAGTTCAAGACTATTTTCTTGAAGTATAGTGGTAAGAGTCTTGATGGCTCTTTTCAAAAAAGATGTATAAGAAATATCTATATTCATATTTAAACTTTTTATTAATTGACCGGACTTTTGAGCCTCTAGAATTCCTTTTTCAGAAAGATCAACATCTACCCATCCAGTAAATCTATTCTCTGCATTCCACAGACTTTGACCATGTCTTGTTAAAATTAATTTACTCATAAAAACTTAATTATTAATAATTTACTATGATAAACTAATCAAATGAAAGATAATCAAAAAAAGTTGATAAACTACTTTTATTTTTTTTGTTTATTAGTTTTTCTTGTATTTTATTTATTTCCAGGAAACGTTGTAAGTTATTTTATTAATGGAGAACTAATATATGATCTTGATATGTCAAAAAACCCAGTCGGTAAATCCTTCCACTATATCATTAATACTGGAGGCTATTCTTTAAATCACATATTATCATTTTCTTTTATAACTTTAATTGGATTTTTAACTTATTTTAAGAAAAAAAAAATTAGAAGTGGTTTGTATTTTTTTATCCTACTATCTATTATTTTAGAGCTGCTACATATGATTGTCCCCAATAGATCTTTTGAGTTATCAGACTTATTATCTAATATCTTGGGAGTTTTTATAGCTTTTGGTTTTTTTAAAATTTTTCAAATTAAATAATTAAAAATAAAGAAAGTTTTGTAAAATTATTATATAAATTTAATTGTGATTCATTCTAAAATCATTTTATTTTCTATCATTTTATTTTTTTATAGTTGTTCCTCTATTCCAAAAAATACTCAAAATAGCTGTGCAATCTTTGAAGAACGTTATTTATGGTATAAACATTCAAAAAAATCATATGAGAGATGGGGGGTACCAATTCATATACAATTAGCTTTTATTAAAAAAGAAAGCTCTTTCAATTGGTTAGCTAAACCTCCGAGAGTAAAACTGTTTAAAGTTATACCATTCAAAAGACCGTCCAGTTCATTTGGTTATTCTCAAGCTGTTAAAGGAACGTGGGAACAATATAAAAGAGAAACTGGAAATTCTCTTTCCACAAGAGCAAGGTTCAAAGACTCAGTTGACTTTATAGGTTGGTATGTAAATAAAACTTCTAAATTATTGAAAATACCAAAAAATGATGCTTATCGACAATATCTTGCATACTATAAAGGATGGGGAGATTATAAAAATTATAAAAAAGATAAAAAAGCAATTATCTATGCTAAATCTGTTAAAGAAACAGCTAGTAAGTATAGAAGACAACTTAAATTGTGTAAAAAAAATTTAGATAAAAACAAATATATTATTTTTTGAGTTGTTTATTTAACTCAATTTCAACAGAATCTATTCTTTGAGTATTTTTACCTACAATTGAATATATTGTTGGAATCACATATAATGTAAAAAAAGTGGAAAAGATCATACCTCCAAATATGGTTATTCCTACAGTTAATCTACTCGCTGCTCCTGGACCTGAACTAATAATTAATGGCAATACTCCAAACACAGTTGAAAGACTTGTCATCAAAATTGGTCTTAATCTTATTGTTGCGGCCTCAACTATAGCTATTTCAAACTTTTTTCCATCTTTTCTGAGCTGATTTGCAAATTCAACAATTAGTATTCCATTTTTTGCTGATAAACCTATTAAAATAACTAGAGCTATTTGACTGTAAACATTTAAAGATGAGCCAACTACTAATAGACCTAATAGACCACCTAAAATAGCCATCGGTACAGTTAACATAATTGTGAAAGGATGCCGCCAGCTTTCAAACTGCGCACACATAGCGAGGTAAGCAGTTATAAGAGCTAAAGCAAAAATTGTATAAAGTTCATTATTAGTTTTTTTATACTCTTCACTTTCACCCTTATAAGCTATTTTTGCTTGAGGAGTATTTTCTTCAACAACTAAAGCTAAAAATTTTAAAGCTTCATCTAATGAATAGTTGCCTACTAATCTAGCGGATATAGTTACAGCCTTTTGTCTATTGTATCTAGCTAAAAATGGAGACTGACCCTCCTCACTAAAAGATACTAGGTTTGAGATAGATACTAGTTTATTATTATTTTTTGATCTTACAAAAACTTTGCTTATACTCCCAGGTTCTTGCCTATCCTTAATATCTCCTTGTAATATAATTGAGTACTCTTTGCCATCTTGTGTAAATGTGGTAACATTTTTAGAACCAAATATAGTTTCAATCGTTCGACCTATATCTTCTGTAGAGACACCTAAATCAGCTGCTTTTTTTTGATTAATTTTAACATTTAACTGAGGCTTGTTTAGATCAAAGTCATCTTGAATTGAGGTCAGACCTGGATTTTTTCTTGCTTCCTTTTTAATAATATTTTTCCATTTAATTAATTGATCATAGGTATTACCAAGAATAACAAATTGAACTGGGCTTTCTACTCCTCCTGTTCTTATACCTTGGGGCATAACTGGAAAAGCAAGAACTCCTGGCACACGACCTATTTTACCAAAAGATTCTCTCATTATTTTGACACCATGTCTATCTCGTTTGGACCAAGGCTCTAATAAGACAATTATAAAACCACTATTAACTTGTTTGGAAGATTTACCAAATCCTGGAACTCTCATTATTAATTTTCTATACTCTCCTTTTCCTACCTTAGGTAATAATAATTTTTCGATATCTTCTGCTTTAGATTTTGTAAAATTAAATCCTGACCCTTGTGGTGCTTTGATTATGACAAAAAAAGCGCCTCTATCCTCAGGGGCAATTAATTCTTTTGGAGCAAAATTAAAAAGAAAGACAGTTAATATCAGTGTTCCCGTTAAAAAAGATATTATTATTTTTTTTTTATTTATCCAGGCCAGGAGAGATGATTTATACGAATTAGTTACAATTTTTAAAAACTTTTCAAATTTAATAACAATATTTGATTTTTTCATATTTTTATTTAAAAATTTACTTCCCAACATCGGGCTTAAGGAAAGCGCTACAAAACTAGAAATAACAACTGCAGATGCAAGAGTAATTGCTGTTTGAGTGAATAATACCCCTGTTATACCTTTAATGAAAACTAAAGGGATAAATACTGCTACTAGCACTACTGTTGTGGCTATAATTGCAAAAGAAACTTGTTTAGCTCCCTTATACGCAGCAACTAATGGAGTGTCCCCGAGTTCAATTCTTCTAACTATGTTTTCTAGCATTACAATCGCATCATCAACAACAATTCCAATAGATAAAACTAATGCCATTAAAGTAAAAAGATTAATTGAAAAATCAAAAATATATATTGATAAAAAAGTAGAAATCAGTGAAACGGGCAAAGCAATTAATGGAACGATAAGTGCTCTTATATTTCCTAGGAATAAATAAATAATTATAGTAACTAAAATTAAAGCAATTATTAGAGTTTTATATACTTCATTGATTGCAGCTTTTATATAATTACTTCTATCAAAGGATACTTCTAGTGTAGTTCCAGGAGGTAAAGATGGTCTAATTTCTTTAATTTTTTTCTTAACACCATTTGCAACAGATATAGTGTTTGCATCTGATTGTTGGTAAATTCCTATTCCAACAACTTGTTTTCCATTGCCTTTAAAAAGAGTTCTAGTAGATTCAGCTCCAACTTCTACTCTTGCAACATCTTCTAACGTTATTATTGATCCATCATTAGCTCTTTTAAGAGGTAATTTTTTATAATTTTCTAATTTTTGATAAGCTTTATCTAATTTAATTGTAAGATCGACATCTTTAGACTCAATTCTGCCTGCGGGAAATTCAACGTTTTCTCTTCTAAAGGCCTGTTCTATTTCTTGAGTTGTCAAATCTCTAGCTGCAAGAGCTAACGGATCTAACCATACTCTCAAAGAAAGTTCTCTTTGTCCTCCTAATCTTACTCTTCCAACACCCGAAACAGTTGAAAAACTATCCGTCAAGTATCGATCTGCATAGTCAGTTAGTTCTAAATCAGACATTGTTTCAGAATTAAAAGATAGCCACATGGTGGTCCTCATACCTGCGCTTTGTTTAAAAATTTCCGGTTGTTCCGCTCCATCTGGAAGGTTGTCAACTACTCTTGCAATTGAGCTTCTAACATCATTTGCAACATTATCAAGATCAAGACTAGTTTCGAATGTAAGAGTAATTCTTGAGCTTTCATCTTCACTAAATGAGTCAATTGTTTCTAACCCAGGAGTTCCACCAACAAAATCCTCTATCTTTTGAGTAATTTGTGTATCTATAATTTCAGCTGAAGCTCCTTTATAGTCAGTTTGAATTGTAACTACCGGAGGCTGAACATCCGGCAATTCATCAGTTGGAATTTCTTGAAAAGTTACTAAGCCAAAAATAACTAAAACTAGACTCATCACTGAAGCTACTACAGGTCTTTTAATTGATAAGTCTGTTAAGAACATTTCATTATTGATTATTGGAATTAATAATTTTTACTTTAGCTTTATCTCTTACCTTTGATACTCCTTCGCTAATTACTTTATCACCTTCTGATATTCCTGAAGTAATAGCAACTTTTCCAAAGTTTCTTTTTCCGATTTTAATATTTGTCTTTTTAGCAGTATTATTACTAACTATATAAACAAATGCAGTAGTACCTTGGATAGTTACCGCACTTTCAGGAACCCCAATTTTCTGGCTCTCATCATATATAACTTTAATCGTCATTAATTGTCCGGGAATTATCTCAAATTTTGAATTATCAACTATTACTCTAGCTAATATAGACCTAGTAGATGGATCTATTCTTGAGCTCACAGACTCAATTTTTCCACTAAAAGTTTTACTAAAAGCAGAACTTGACACCTCTACCTTAAGTCCTTTTTTTAAAATACTTACATAATTTTCCGGAACCTTGATGTCAATTACAATTTTTTTTAAGTCATCTAGAGTTATTATTAAACTTTCTGAACCAAGAACACCTTGTGCAATTTCTCTCATACCTAGCTTGCCCTCGAAATCAGCCACGATATTTTCATTATTTTTTAAAGCTACAATAATCTCACCTGATTTTACAAATCTATTTTCAATGTTAAAATTTCCTACTATGTTTCCCTTTTTCACCCTGTATGTCTTTGAATTTTGGGCTATAGCAGTGCCAAATGTTTCTATACTTTGGTAAAATAAAGATTTTTCTACATTTACAACTATGACACCTGGAGGAGGCCTCACACCAAATTTTTTTTTAAAATGTAGTCCCACAAAATGCCTTGCAGCAATTATTGCAAAAATTATTATAAAAAAAATTACTAAAAAAGTTTTTATTTTATTTGATGTTTTCATATTTATTTAAGCCCAAATTCAGACCAAGAGCCATCATAGATAATTGGATTTTTACCACTTACAATAGAATTTGCTAGACCTAAAATACACGCAGTAACACCAGAACCACAAGTAAAAGCTATTCCTTTGTTTGTATCGAGGTTTAATTTATTGAATATTGATTTAATTTCGTCTCTACTTTTAAATGTACTATCTTTTTCATTTATCAGCTGCATGAAAGGAAGATTTTTTGATCCTTTAATATTTCCACTTTTTAACTCTTTTCGAGGCTCTGGCGCAGAACCTTCAAATCTTTCTTTACTCCGAGCATCAATTAGTTCAAAAGTTTTTTTCACAATATTTGAATCAATTTGATTTTTATTAAGTACCATTTGTTTATTTTTTTTGGCGCGGTAAGAGCTTTTTGAAAATATTTTGACATCATTTGTGGTTTCTTTTTTTTCTTTAAGCCATTTTTTAAAACCTCCATCTAGAACAGAAACTAGATTTGGGTCGTGGCCAAAATATAAAAAGTTATACCAAATACGACATGCACTTAATACATTTGAATTATCATAGATAATAATATGATCTGAATTACAGATACCCAAATTAGAAATAGAATTTTCCCAATTATTTTCTAAAGGCAACATATGAGGAAACTTTGAATTTTGTTCTGAATTTTTATCAAGATCAAAATAATTAGAATTTTTAATGTGATTATTTGAAAATTCACTTAAAGCATTTCTATTTGTGTTAGGCATGTGCCAAGAACCATCTAAGATTCTTACATTCTCAATATTAGACTCTAGCCAGTCTGTTGACACTAAGTGTTTCATACTCTATTTTTTTCTATATATCTTTGATGATATTTTTCTGCTGTACAGTAATTATTTATTTTTGAAATATTAGTCTCAACTTTTCCGTTATATATTTTATTGAATTTATTTTTTATTTTAATAGCTATTAACTTCTGATCTTCGGTTTCATAAAAAATTTCACTTCGATATTGACTTCCAACATCAGGATATTGCATGTCTTTTTGTGTTGGATCATGCATATTGAAAAAAAATTCTAATATTTTCTCATAAGAAATTTTTTTCTCATCATAGGTTAATCTTACAACTTCAGCATGTCCTGTATTACCTGTGCAGACTTCTTCATAGGTAATTTTAGGTTTTTGCCCTCCAGCATAACCTACTTCCGTTTCAATAATGCCCTCTTTATTTTTAAAACTTTCCTCAGGCTTCCAAAAACAACCAAGAGCGAGTGTACATTTTTGCATAAGTTAACTAATATGTTTAGATTATATGAGGATATTAAATTGTTAACACAAAATCAAATAGGCGTATTGTACATGGTTGCTAGTGTAATTTGTTTTTCTATCATGGATATATGTGTCAAATGGCTTGATTATTACCCAGTTGGCCAAGTACTGTTTCTAAGATTTTTTATTGGGTTTATTCCAATTTTTTTTATTATTCCAAGAAATAAAATATTTACTTTTTATAAAACTTCCCGGCCAGGACTTCACGCTTTTAGAGCAATTACCGGAGCATTAGCAATCATAGCATTATTTTATGGTTTAAGAGAATTACCTTTAGCTGATGTTGTGTCATTAACTTTCGCTGGACCTATATTTGTTACTGTTGCCTCTATTTTCTTTTTATCCGAAACAGTAGGAATTAAGAGATGGTCGGCAGTTTGTTTAGGATTTATTGGGATGCTTCTCATAGTTCAACCAGCTTTTATAGATTTAAATTATTATTATATAGCTCCGATTATTTTTTGTATATTTTTTGCTTGCGTTGCGATTAGTGTAAGATCACTCTCTAAAACGGAAGCAAATTATACGATTGCCTTTTACTTCACCTCTTTATGCACAGTAATAGGTCTATGTTCTGTTTTTTTTGTAGATTGGGTTTTACCAACTAAAATTGATTTTTTAATTTTTATTATTTTAGGCCTATGTGGAAGTATGGGAAATTTGTTGCTTACTCAAAGTTACAGATTAACAGAGGCTTCATTAGTTACTCCAATAAAATATCTAAGTTTAATTTTTGCAATTATTTTTGGCTTTTTAATTTGGAATGAAGTTCCTAAAATTTTGACATTATTTGGTGCAATATTAGTTATAGCGAGTTCACTAATAATCTTTATAAGAGAAACTCAATTAAATAAAAAAATTGTTCCACCAAGAACATGAGTAAACACCCGAAATACTGGAATAAAGCCAAACAAATTCTTTCTAAAAGAGATAAAGTGATGAAAAAACTAATTTGTGACTACAAAGACGGTGCATTAGTTACAAGAAATGATATTTTTTTTTCACTTTGTAAAAGTATTGTTGGTCAGCAGATTAGTGTTGCAGCAGCTAATTCAGTGTTCAAAAAATTTAAAATGAAATGTAAAAATAAGATTAATGCAAAAACAGTAAATAAGTTATCAGTTTTCAATTTAAAAAGATGTGGTTTGAGTCACCAAAAAGCTAT
>MDTG01320486.1_pt1 | contig 10996 bp, 8 predicted proteins | sample 811421 | NCBI WGS metagenome assembly MDTG01 (sample SAMN05326645, study PRJNA326480) | marine metagenome | isolation source: seawater | place: Pacific Ocean: South East | collected 2011 | reverse complement strand
TATTGGTGAACGTATGGCAGAAAAAATAAAAATAAATGTTGGTGCTGCTCTTCAAGAATTAGAAGAACCACCAGCAAATTTCGCTGTTCATGGAAGAGATTTGATGAGCGGTATTCCAAAAGAAATTATAGTTACTTACAAAGAAATTGCTAGAGCTTTAGATCAAACTATTTCGCAGATTGAACAAGCTGTGCTTGCTGCCTTAGGTCAAACACCTCCTGAGCTCTCTGCTGATATTTATAATACTGGTATTTACCTGACTGGTGGAGGCTCTATGCTTAGAGGTCTTGACAAACGAATATCTTTAAAAACCAAATTACCAGTCTATGTCGCTGAAGACCCACTCAGAGCAGTAGCAAGAGGAACAGGAATTGCGTTAAAGAATACTGAAAATTTCCCATTTTTAATTCGATAAATTATTGGATAGAAAATGCGCAATCTATTAGATTTTATAAATAAATATAATCATCTACTCTTATTTATTTTTTTAGAAAGTTTTGCTTTATTTCTAATCTTTCAAAATAGTCAATTTCACAAGGCCGCATTTTTAAATTCAACCAACAGTGTATCAGCAAACAGTTTTTCTATAATTAGTAATATCAAAGAATATTTTTCACTAAAGGAGACTAACAATTTGCTTCTAATTGAAAATGCGAAATTAAAAAGTCTCATTAGCTATCAAAATATAGACAATATAAGCAGCTCAGACCCATTTCAATATATTTCAGCAACTATTATAAATAACTCTGTGGCAAAGGCTAATAATTATTTAACACTAGATAAAGGTAAAATCGATGGTATAAAAAAAGGAATGGGCGTAATTTCTGAAAGAGGTGTTATAGGTATAGTTAAAGAAACCTCTAAACGTTACAGTATGGTACTATCAATTTTACATAGCCAAAGTAAACTGAGTGTTGCAATTAAAAAAAATAACCATTTTGGTTCTTTACAATGGGATGGTATAAGCTATAAAAAAGCTCGTATATACGATATTCCATCGCATGTAAAGTTAAATATTGGTGACACTATAGTAACAAGTGGCTTCTCTCATATTTTTCCTTCAAAAATAGATGTTGGTATAATAAGCGAAATTAACACTCAGAATGATGACAAATTTCATAATATAAAAATGACTTTCATTGAAGATTTTAAACAATTGAGGTATGTCAATGTATGTGAGTCCATAAATAAAAACGAAAAGATATATATAGAAAAATCACTAGATGAATAATTTAATAATAAAACACAGCATTCGATTTATACTTTTTGTTTTCTTACAAATATTCATCTTCAATAATATTCTTTTTCTAGGATATATTAATCCCTATGTTTATCTTCTTTTTATAATATTATTACCCTACAATAAGTCAAATAAAAATTTGACTCTAATCATAGCCTTAGCAACAGGTCTTATTATTGATACTTTTCAAAACTCAATGGGAATGCATGCTTTTACATGTGTGTTAATTGCTTACATACGTTCCTCTATACTTTATAGACTTGTCCCACAACTCAAAAATAAATCTCAAAATATGATAGAAATTTCAGTTAAAGAATTTGGCGCTCAAATTTGTATAATATATACCATATTACTAGTATTTATTCATCATTTAGCGCTATTTACCATTGAAGCCTTCAGATTTGATATTAGCAATATTCTACTTCGTACAATTGCTAGTACTTTAATCACATCTATCTTTCTAATTATTTTTCAATTTTTAAATTCTAGCAGTAAATTAAAGTGAAAAAGTACGAAAATAGAACGTATATAATTGGTGGTTTTTTTGGAATAGTTATACTCATTTTCATAATACGTTTATTTTCAATTCAAGTTATAGATGATAGCTTTAAAACATCATCAGAAAATAACGTAATCAGAAAACAAACAGACTACCCAACAAGAGGACTTATATATGATAGGAATAACGAGCTTATTGTATATAACGAAGCAGCTTATGATCTTATGATTACGCCAAAACAAGTAAATTCTCTTGATACAGCCCTAATTTGCGCTTTATTAGAAATTGACCCTCCAAATCTAATGAAACGAATAGAAAAGGCCAGAAATTATTCTTTATATAAAGCTAGTGTATTGATGAAGCAAATATCAGTCGAAACATATACCAAGTTACAAGAGAATATGTTCCTGATGCCTGGCTTTTTTGTACAAAGAAGAACCTTGAGAAAATACCCTTACTCAACGGCTAGTCATTTACTAGGCTATGTAGGAGAAGTCAACCAAAGAATTGTCAACAGCAACACTTACTACAAAGATGGTGACTACATAGGCGTTAGTGGTATAGAGAAAGCTTATGAAGATAAACTTAGAGGACATAAAGGCATCAAACTATTATTGAAAGACGTACATAATAACATTAAAGGAAGTTTTAGTGACGGTAAGTTTGATATCAAATCAAAACCAGGCAAAAACCTTCAATCTTCAATTGATATTTTCTTACAAAATTATGGTGAGTATTTAATGAAAAATAAAAGAGGTAGTATTGTCGCTTTAGAACCCTCCTCTGGAGAAATACTATGTCTCGTATCCTCCCCTAATTACGATCCTAATGTGTTAGTTGGAAGAAAACGATCTAAAAACTATTTAATTTTAAATGAGGATACTATAGGCAAACCTCTTTTCAATAGAGCATCTTTGGCGCAATATCCACCAGGCTCTACATTTAAATTGATTAACGCTTTAATAGGACTTCAAGAAAAGGTTATTTATTCTGGAAGTAAATTTAATTGTGATGAAGGTTATGTGTATGGGGAGGAAAAACGTAAAATGAAATGCCATCCGCACCGCTCTCCTTTGAATCTTATTGAATCCATTTCGAACTCGTGTAATGCCTATTTCTGTAATGTTTACAGAGCTATTCTTGAAAAATATCCAAGTACACGCGAGGGTTATAATATTTGGCGAAACTATGTTATAAGTTTTGGGTTAGGAAATTGGCTTAATAATGACTTACCAACAGGCCAAAAAGGGTTTGTACCAAGCACAAATTTTTACGATAATATATATGGAAAAAATCGATGGAAATCATTAACTAATTTATCTCTATCTATTGGTCAAGATGCCTTATTAGCAACTCCTATACAAATGGCAAATATGACTGCAGCAATAGCTAATAGAGGTTATTATTATACTCCACATATCATAAAGAGTATTGAAAATGATAGTATAGATATTAGATTTAAAAAACCTATTCATACCATGATAGATTCCTCTACATTCGAAATAGTTATAAGAGGAATGCAAGAAGTGGTTGAAGACGTAGAACTAGGGACATCTAATATCGCAAAAATGGACAATATTACTGTATGTGGTAAAACTGGTACTGCACAAAATCCACATGGAGAAGACCACTCTATATTCGTTGGATTTGCTCCAAAAGAAAGGCCTAAGATTGCTTTAGCAGTTTATGTTGAAAATGGAGGATGGGGCTCAACCTGGGCTGTTCCTATAGCAAGTCTAATGATAGAGAAGTACCTTAACGATACTATCAAAAGAGAACGGTTAGAGAGACAAATTGTTAAAGGGGTAATTGAATATTAATGCGTTTTAAAAGTCACATATTTGATAAAGTTGATTGGTGGACTGTACTTATGTATGCTCTATTAGTCATTATAGGTTGGTTAAATATTTATGCAGCATTATATAATGAAAACTATGAAATAATAGATTTCAGCCAAAAGTATGGACGACAATTATTATGGATATCTATAGCCTTTGTAATTGCGATATTTATTTTATTCTTTAATTGGAAATTTTTTGAGGGTTTTGCATATTTTATATACATACTGTCTTTGATTAGTCTTATTGGTGTTTTATTATTCGGTATAGAGGTTAATGGTGCTAAATCGTGGTTTGATTTTGGATTTATACGAATACAGCCTGTTGAATTTGCTAAGGTATCTTGTTGCCTAGCTTTAGCGAAGTTTTTAAGTAGATTAAATATGTCTTTAGAAAGAACAAAAAATAAAATCATAGCAACATCTTTAATACTACTACCTGCTATACTTATCATTTTACAAAATGATACTGGTTCAGCACTTGTTTACTCGACATTTATACTAGTGCTATACCGATTTGGGCTACCTGCTAATTTACTTATAATTGCTATAGTTACAACTATTTTATTTGTGACATCAATCATTGTTTCAAAAATTGTACTAATTGTGATTTTATCTGTAATAGCTATTTTCTTTTTTGTAATATCAATCAGAAAACTTCGTGAGCTAATAATTATCACATCTTTATTGGTTGTTACTATAGGATTTATTTATGGCGTAGATTATGCCTTTGAACAAGTTTTAGAACCTCATCATGTAACAAGAATAAAAGTATTACTAGGTCAAGAAAGCGATCCTCATGGTTCAGGCTATAATGTCAATCAATCAATGATAGCAATAGGCTCGGGAGGTTTTACTGGAAAAGGTTACTTGAAGGGCACACAAACAAAATTCAATTTTGTTCCTGAACAAAGTACTGACTTTATTTTCTGTACAATTGGAGAGGAATGGGGATTTATAGGCAGCACATTTCTGCTATTACTATATTTATTATTTCTTTTTCGTTTACTTTACTTAGCGGAACGGCAACGATCTGTGTTTAGTAAAGTATTTGGTTATGGTGTAGTAAGTATATTTTTCTTTCACATAGGTATTAATATAGCTATGACAATAGGTCTAGCACCAGTTATTGGAATTCCTTTACCATTTATTAGCTATGGTGGCTCATCTCTTTGGGGATTTACGATTTTGTTATTTATTTTTCTAAACTTAGACTCTTACAGACTTCAAATTTTGAGATAGAAAAGGCCCCAAACACAAGATTAGGCCTATACATCATAAGACAAGACATTAATAGAATTTTGCTCTATTATCTTTTATATCAAACAACTCAACTAAAGCTTGATAAACTTGAAAAGATGATCTACTCTGAAGATTATTAATAATAGAATTTTTAGCATTTGAAAATTCTGAGTTGGCAGCAGATGTCATAACTTTATCGACATTAAGGGCAAAAACTGCATTTTTGCTTGAAAAAACTCCAGAAAATTGACCTTCCTCTACTGCAAAAGCTGCACCAACAAATGCAGGTTGATCTCCTAAACTAGGTACTTGTGTACTCGAAAAATTTAAACCTTGGACAGATTTAATTGTAGAACCATAATTAGATGAAATTTCATCTATTGAAGAATAGCCCGACAGCTCTTCTATTAATTTTTCTGATTTCTTTTGGTTACGAACTAAAGTTTCAACTTCTGCTCTAACATCATCTAAATCTTTCAATCCATCTTTTTTAATCGAAGTAAGCGTAGCAACAACTATCTTATTTTCAAATTCAAATACGTCAGAAACTTCTCCTAATTCAGAATTATAAGCCCACATCACTAATTTTCTAGGATTCTCTAAGCCGGGAATACTTATAGTACTTTCTTGTAACTCATCAGCTACTCTTTTAGAAAGATTTTCTGATGATACAGAAGCATCGAATTGCTCATAGTCAGAATTTTCAGCAGCGAATCTACCAGCCTTAGCAAATATATTTTGATAAGTCTTATTACTATATGTTATTTGTCTATCTAAGTAAGCAACTTTATACTTTTCAGTTGATTTAGATTTATCTACAACTTCAATTAAGTGTGTTCCAAATTGTGTTTTAACAACAACTAAATCTCCTTTTGTTGCACTAAAACAAGCATTGTTAAATTCCTCTACCATTAATCCTTCTTTAAACCAGCCTAAGTCGCCGCCGTTTACAGCAGAACCTTGATCTTGTGAGTATTTTTCTGCTAACTCAGTAAAAGACTGTCCCTTAGAAATAACATTTTTTATACTATCTATTCTAGTGTCAGCATCATTTGTAGTAATTAAAATGTGTCTAGCCTTAACAGAATCGGGTCTTGAAGCTTTCTCTACTAATTTAGCTAATCTGAACGTATTTGCGTTTAGTTTGTAAGGACCTAAAATTGTTCCAGCTTGAGCAAAAGATAATGACTGAGTTTCGTCTGATAACTCGCCTTTAGGGACAAAAACTAAACGATTAAAAACATCGGAATTTTTTCTTACAAACAATTCATCATCATCTGTTTTAGAAAAATCTGTTTTAATATCTTTAATCCAATCTTCTGCATCTTTTCTATCTTCCTCTGATGGATTAACATTAAAAACAACATATTCAATTGATCTTGATGAAGTTTGCTGATATTTGGATCTATTTTCCTTAATGTAAGATTTCAAATCAGATTCAGTTATTGATATTAAACTATCTGGAATACTTTGAAAAGGGATTTGAATGTAGGATACATTTCGTACCTCTGATTGATTTTTTTTGGTCATTTGTGCTTCCCAATTAGAAACCGATAAACCTTTAGATATTAAAGCGTTGTATTTATTATTTTGTCTTTCTTTGTGGATTGCCTCTTCAAAGTTTAACCATTGTTGCATAGCTTGTCCAGTCTCATCGTTATTGATATCTTCTTTTAAAAATTGTATCAATCTCGCTCTGTCAAACTGTCCTGTTTCAGGGTTTGTAAACGATTGCTGAACAGTTGAGTGTGGATTATCTCCTTGAATCATATCAAATAACTCACTTGAAGTTACTTCAAGTCCAAGATTATCGTATTGGTTTTTTAATATTGTTTCCCTTACAACTTGATTCCATACCGAATTTCTTATTTGATCTATATTGACACTAGGGTTTGAAACTCTTTGCGCATCCATGGTTTTTTGTACTCTTTGTTCAAATACATTACGTTCTATTTCAACATCACCAACCTCTCCAAATGAATCTGGAGAATTATAATCGACTCCAAAAGCACTAGGGTCAATAACAAAAGCAAAAAGTGCTAATCCAACTACAACTAATATTAAGCCTGAACGTTTTCTAATACTGTCTAATCTTATCATACATAAATTTTTACAAGTTGGCGAATATACAAATGTTAAATGAGATATAAAATAGTAAGCTTAATCTGTTTTGTTAATACTTACCACTTCAATTTTAGTTTCCGTAACTTGATCAACAACTATCCTGTAAACACCAATGTTGATTTCAGTAAATTTTTCAGGAATTTCTTCTAATTGACTAATAAGTAAACCACCTAAAGTTTCATATTCATCAGATTTAGGTAAATCGAAATGATACTTATCATTCAAATAATCTATTTCTAAACGAGCAGAAAAACGATAAGTTTTTTCGTCAATCTTTATCTCTAAATCTTTTTCACTATCGTACTCATCTTCTATCTCGCCTAAAATTTCTTCTACAATATCTTCTATAGTTAGAATACCAGATGTGCCTCCAAATTCATCAACTACAACAGCAATTCCTTTACGCTCTTTAATAAATAACTCAAGCATATCATTAGCCATCATGCTTTCAGGAACATAAGAGATAGGAATTAGTATAGATTTTATATTTTTAGGAGATCTGAATAACTCATTAGAATGTGCATATCCAATAATACTATCAATATTATCTTTATAAATAAGTACTTTAGATAGTTTAGTGTCAATAAATATATCTAGTAAATCTTCTATAGTCTTAGATACTTCAATAGCTACAATTTCTGTACGTGGCAACATACACTCACGTATCTTTACATTTGAAAAATCAAGAGCATTTTGTAAAATCTGCACCTCAACATCTAAGTTTTTATAATCGGATTCATTTGAATGAAGTTTTAGATATTCTTCTAAATCTAACTTACCAAATACATTAGAATCTTCGACAAGAACCAAACTAAATAGCCTAAGACCTCTTTTTGATAAATATATTATTACACTAACAATTGGTGCTAATAGATAATAAAAAAAAGTTAATGGCAACACTAGTATTTTCAAAAATCGATTGGCGTTTAATCTAAAGAATGCTTTAGGAATAAACTCAGCAGTTACAAGAATAATAAAAGTTGAAATTAGTGTTTGAATCAACAAAACTATGAATGGGGATTGTGTATATACTTGTATTTTAGGCTCTAAAACTACAGCCATAGTTATCCCATATAATACTAAAGAAATATTATTGCCTACTAACATAGTAGCAAGATACTTAGATGGAGAATGCAAAATTCTTTGTAATAATCGTGATAATGTAGAATTAGATTGTTTGTCTAACTCAAGTTTTAATTTATTAGACGTCAAATAAGCTATCTCCATTCCAGAAAAAAATGCCGATAGAAGTAATGAGAATGAAATGATTACAAAACTATTCATTAGTCTGATTAATTTTTATAACACCTTTTATTTTTTGAATAGTGTATCTTGAAAAATTTTGGTTAGAAACTAATCCTTCACCAAAAATAACTTCATTTTTTGTAGATATTTTAACAAATTCATCAGTAAATATTTCTTCTTTTTGTTTATTCCAGTTCAGTTTTTCTGTCTTTAAAATATCTCCATTTATATTACGAACCACCACATTATTTTTTACTACCATCAATTCATTTTCATCATCAATAATTGCATGGTCAGCATTTAACTCGGACTCTTTTTTTCCATTGTTGTCAAAAAACTGAACTTTAAGACCATCTTTAAATTCAATATATTTTTTTTCATCAACATATCGATTCATTAGTGTGGCATTTATCAACACTCTAATTTTAGCTGAATCACTGTAAATAATTTCACATTGCTTAATAGTTTCTATTGGAAAAGCAGCTTGATTTTGAATGGAAATTTCATGAATTTTTTCCAAATCATTAGAACAAGCCATTGTAAACAATATTAATACAAATAGCGTAAATCTAAATAGAATATTTGACAGCGGTAATATGAGAAATTATTTAATTCTAACTTTAGTTAATTCGTTTATCCAGCAACCAACAGTATACGCATCCCCTTCCTTGTATTTATTAAAAAAAGCGTCCTCAGTAGTTGGAAGATACTTTCTATACGAAGCAATCTTCTTACTAGCTAAATTCGCTACTGAACTATCCATATTTTTTGCTATAATATATTTGTCAATGGCGGCAGAATATAGCATAGCAGACTCAAAGGGATTACTTCCGCATTCGTTGGCTGAAGCAGCATAAATATCACCAATTAATAGCATAGATTTGCCCCATTTAGGGCGAATTTCTAATGCTTTTAACGCATAGTTTCTAGCTGTAGGGTTGTTGCCCAACTTGAAATAAGCTGTAGATAATCCATAAAAATATTTGGCTTTATCGTCATTGGTATCCGAAAGCTCTAAAGCATGCTTGAAAAAAGTAATCGCTTCAGTAAATTTGTTTTTATTATTGGAAAGTTTACCCATTTTGTATGCTGATAATGCTGAAGGCTCAGCTTCATGTAATTGTTTTGCCGCTGAGAAATACACTTCTGCATCTGTGCAATCTTTTTTACTTAGAACCTTAACGATACGCTTTAGTAGATTTATATCATTCGGAGTTTCTTCAAATTTAGTGTCAAACATAGATGTGAGCTCACTACAAGTGGCTACATTCGAAAATAATTTTTCTACATTTTCAGAAGCATTGACATAAAACTTTTTACTTTTTGAATCCTTTGCAATATTTATATCAAGATAATCTGATACTAGCGTATATACTTCCAATAATTGTTCTTTTTCAAGGCTATTTGCATTATACTTTTTGTAAGCTGCTTTGAAATATGAAAAAAGAGCACTGGCCTTGGATTTTACTTGTTGGCCTTCAACAGACTGCTTTAAATAAGTAAACGCTCTATCTAAGTCAGAAAAAGAATACTTCATCATATCAGAACCTTTCAATCCTAAAACATAATTTTCTTGTCCAAAATTAAATATTCTATTGTCGTATAATGTTTCCAAGGAATCTAAATATACTTTTTGTAATTCTACAGAACCTTTATTTTTATTTATAAGATTCTTGTAAAGTTTAGCTCCTATTATGTAAATACTTTTAGTCGATTTTGGACAAAGTGCATATGCTTTTCTCCACGGGGGCATTGCATCTTCATAATTTTTTTGTTTGACATATTCATTGTACAACGATCGGTTAGTGACGCACTGAACACTATCACTTCCATACTTACCATCAAACAAAGAATTAGCACTTAACGGAATTGAAATAAATGCTGAGAATAAAACCAATAACTTTTTCATATTTAATCGTATTTTCTTTTAACAAACCAAATGTCACTAAAAATAAAACCTATTTTGAATCGAGCAAATGACTCTTGAATTAAGCTATAATCGGTTGTTCCCATTTGTCCAAGTTCAGCTGACAAATTAACTAAAGAACCACTTCTTTTGAGAGGCAAACCAAAGCCTAATGTTATGGCTTTTTCATCTAATTGTTGATTTTTCAAATTCAAATAAGTTTTATAACTATATATACCTAAACGATAACGAATCATTTTGTAGTATCTATTAATGGATTTTTTATCAGGTACAAATTCAAAACCCAAAGCTAATCGACTACTATTTTCCAAATCATCATTGACGTCAAATAAATTATATTTATCCCAATTATCGCTTTTGTAATCTAACATTATTTTCCATTGCTCACTATTCAAAGCTAGACCAAAACCCATAGAAGTTGGCAACTCTAAAGAGCCGCCTAATTGCTGGTTGAAACTTATTGTGTCTTCTATCAACTCAAACTCACCACCAATTCTAAACGTTTCAATTAGTGATGTTTTCTCAGCAGAAATTTCATTTTCATTATTCATTGTGAAGCCTAATACTGAGTTCCATTTTCCTAATTTAGCCTTATAAATGAAACCAAAATCAAAATAATAACCATTGATATTGACATCTTCATTAATTTTTGTGTTAAAAACACTTGCATCATCAAACAAAACTTTTCTGCTAGAGTTTAAATTACCGAATAGATAATTTAGGTTTGCTCCAATAGACAAATTCTTATTGATATTTACAGAATTACCAAAATAAATACGTGTAATCCCACCATTTCCTTCGAATAAAAGGTCTGCTGAAGGGTCTATGCTAACATCAGAAAAAGAAAAAGACTTCTCAGAATAAGGCAATAGTCCTAAGCTC
>MDTG01317942.1_pt1 | contig 10996 bp, 16 predicted proteins | sample 811421 | NCBI WGS metagenome assembly MDTG01 (sample SAMN05326645, study PRJNA326480) | marine metagenome | isolation source: seawater | place: Pacific Ocean: South East | collected 2011 | reverse complement strand
TTTAAACTGTATGGAAGAACCGCTTGGTGGTGTACAAACACGTACAGAATCGTTTGAAACATCTTTTGTGTTGCAATCTCATGACCATTATCTTATTCACTTTGTAAGGGCGGTTGATTTGTAGAGAGTGCAGCTTTACCTTTTGCAAATGCTTTGTCGGATTCGATATGGTTTGCGGTAGTTTCCACCTTGTCAATGAATCGTTTGATTTTTTTCTTGGCAGGTTCTTGTGGATTCCATGTCGAATAATCTCGAACCGCTTGATGCGTCTCTTGAACGTATTTGGAAGATGGATCGGCAAAGGTAAATGCTTCGTTGTCAGGGACCACAAACCCGTCGTCAGATATATAACCATTTAGATCCTCACGACCTTGTGGATCATCCTCTTCATCGTCTGTATCGCATTCGCCCAATGGCAATGTCACCGTGTTTTCATCCTCTTTGCGACAAAACGATTCACCATCACCACCCGCCACAAAACCACATGAAGACCATGCATCCAAATATGCTTTGCGCTTCTTTGATGACACCACCACATGCTCCTCCACTGAATCATACGATACCTCGTGCCAATCGTTTGAAAAACGATACACACGATCTGCACCACGCTCCAAATAATATACCTCCAATTTTTTTTCAGAAGATAACACACCCACTATCTCCGCATACCAATATTCACGCACACCTTCGTCATTCACTCCCAAAACTTTGATTAAATCTCCTTCAGAATACATTTTAATCGTAAAATAGCTGTATATATACTCGTTTTTATAAAGTTAAATGCAAAAAATTGATATATGTGTAATTGGTGATGTATATGTCGGTAAAAGCTCGCTTGTAGCCTCGTTATCAAAACAAAACACCAATACACAACCCACGATCGGCGTTGAAGTGGATTTCTATACGATAGGTAACGTTAAACTACGGTTTTGGGATACTTCGGGTCATAAAGAATTTCGTGATTTTATAGGTTCGTATTATAAAAAGTCGGATGTGGTGATGATTGTGGTATCGTATGACCGTTTGGATCGTTTTGAGTATTGGTATAATACAGTAAAGCATCATGTCCCTGATAAGCCTATTTTATTGTGTATAAACAAGGTGGATTTATGTCCTAACAAATGGTCCAAGTTGTCAAGTTGTGTCAATGGATTTGATGTGGATCATGTGTTTTTAACGTCCATGTATATTCGTGATAAGACGTTAAAGCAGTGTATAAAAACGATTTTGAGTTTGAAACCGTCTGTGCGTCCTGTACATATTGAAAATCCCCAACCGGTTTCATCACTCCATTGTTGTATTATTGTATAAATATGTTATATGTGTATTATAAAATGTCTACTTTATATAAAAAACGTCTTTATGTATCTCGTGCTCCCCTGTTGTTTTCGAATGACCGTTTGGTGGTGGGTGGCTCATGGGAAGCCTACGAACGCTGCAAAGATATATTAAACGTGTTGGAGGTCTCTACTATTTGTTTGGGTCAATTAGACGCGGTTTCAAAGGTAGAAATACATTCAAATATCATTGACAAACAATTGAAACATCATGTGGTGCATATTGTACATGATTATGTAAAACCTGAACTATGTACATACAATGATAAAATAAAAAATATGTTAGATCAACACGCATACGTCATATCGATATTGAATATACTCAATCAATCGATTCAATAAGCCACGATGTTATTTTTTTTTATTCAGTATATGATAGCAACTGTTGTTGATCAGAAGGCAGATGTGTTGGAGCCGGTTCAAGGGTTTCCACCTGTAAAACATGTGTTTCTACGACACCAACCACATCTTTTCGCGCAGACTGACCGTCCTGCGTTTCAATGAGCGCTTGTAGTTCTGCTTCTAGATCATCTTCTAGGAGAGGGTGATGTTCTTCGGATATTGTTTCTTGTATATCCATAACGTTTTGGATCATATCGGTTACGGAATCGTGCAATGCTTCGATTTTTTCGATGTCATTTGCTTTTAAATATTTTTTAAATGTGTACGAGGTTGTTTTGACCGCCTCGATGTGTTGATAGGAGATGTGTAACGATTCCAATTGCAATCGTTTCTCTATACACGCGTTTAAACGTTTTAAATAATTTAATATATGATTTTCCATCATTTTTATTTTTTTTAACCGTTGTAAATTACTTGCTTTTGAATGTGTACGAATCTGACTCTTTAATATACTCTTTTCCTGTTCAAGAATATCATTGTTTTTATCAACGGTTTGTTGAATTACACTTTCTACTCGTTTTAATGTTTGAATACTTTCAGAGACGGTCAGTGGTGATATAAACACACAACCCATACTATCAAATGATAAAGAGTATAAATACTTATTTTGTATGTTTTTAAATGTCGGTATATGTTACCTTTTTTAAAGCACATGGTGTGTTTGAGGGCTCGTTCAACCATTTGGTATCATGGTGGACCGGTGGAGAATTTTGTCATAGTGAGATTGTATTTGAATTGACACCTGGTCATTTCATGAAATTGATCAAACACATATACACCGATCAAAGTGAATCGGATCAAAAACGGTTGATGGCAGCGGTGGAACAAAATATATATGAAAACAAAGAATTTCGAAACATGGTTCAGAATGAATCCACCTTGTTGGTATCTTTTTCATTGTTATGGGGTGATCAACTGCGTTTGCGATTTTTAAAAGACAAAGAAAACATTGATCCATGGTGTCAATTAAAAAATGAAAACATTGAATGTATCCCTTACAACGCCAATGATTTTGATACCATGTGTATATTCGCATTGCAAAACCTTGGAAAACCCTACGACACCTCCTCCGCTTTGACCTCTTGGATGCCCACTTTTGGTATACACGATACACAACATAGAAACGCTTATTTCTGTTCAGAATTTGTAGCCGATGTCTTAAAAAAAGATACCGAGCTACCATGTACATCGTTTCGAACCACACCAAACCATCTTTACGATGTATTAAAGAACCAACTTGAAAAAGATCGTGAAGATAAACGACGAGCCGATGAAGCACTCGAAACACTCAACGAACGCAAATGACGCTCGTCCGTCTGTGTCGACACATCACGCGTTTGCTTGACAGGAGGAAAAAATAAATAACCAATATAAGGATTATGACGAGTTTCAGGATTAGAACGTTTTAAAGAAGAAAACATAGTATTTATGATATATATACTTAATTTATATACATGGATTCTTTAAAAGAACGTTTATTAGAACCCTACACTAAACTACCTATACTTCCAGGCGATATCATTGTTGCCTATATAGAAAACCCAATCAACGAAGAGGATATCATTCTTTATATTTCTATTATGTACAATGCCAAACTTTTTTTTCATCATCAACACGGTTTGGTCCGACGACATCGTATACGTGTATTAACACGTTTGATTCCCATCCGTCTCAACCGAACCAAAAGCTTTCAAAAGAAATTAGAACGGTGTAAAACACACAGACACCCTGACGCATGGACCTTTATATTTGATATCATGAAAATTATAAATTGTTATAATATTCAAAGTAAAAAAGATTTACTTGCCCTTGTACGGTAAATAAGAACGTAAACAGGATGTATGATCGTCCGTGACATTTGCATATTTATTGGAAAATGCTCGATTCTTCCAAGCAAATCTATTCGATGTCAATACCTCGTCACACGCATCCCAAACCGTTGCTGTCTCTATATCACGAAATTCAATAAATAATTTACCATTGTCATCCAACCAACATTTTGCCATACGCCAATAATCGTTGTACAAATACAAACATTTCAATGTTTGATGTTGATCCCCCAAACTAAAAGTATACACTTCGTGTTTGAAACGACCCATGTGATATTGGAGATCATCATGACGTTCTAGTGTTTTATGTAATGCTTCTGTATAGTAATTGGTTTGATTCGATCGACCATATATGTACCAATAAGAATTCCACCAATACGACATGTGTTTTTATGAATTTAAAATATTCGTTATATACTCGTTTCTATCTGTTCCTTCTATAATAAACATCGCTTGTTTCTTTTTTTCACATGTTGTACACTCTAAATTGACAGAGGCATGTGTCGCTTTTGAACCTCCATCCGATGCAAATACATCGCCTTCACTCGAACGTATACACACATCGTTCGAAGACGGATGCCAAATATACAAACCCTCCTCTTCTTGAAACCACGCACCTTTAGCAGTCATCGAAAGCTCCAACGATTCATCCACATACAACATGCATGTTTGCGACACGCACGGTGGAATATCCCAAACCAATTTAGAAAAACTTGGACCACGCTGCAACACCGTCCACCACTCATACAACACACCACTCCAATCACATGACATCTCCGGTACACCCGTCAATGATGCATGCTCCTCGCGAATGCGTAACACACCGCCACGAGGACGAATAGATAATTGAATAGAAAGAGGAGTCTGATTGTGAAGAGTAAAACGAAAAGAATCACGTTGTACACTCATACATCTTTTAAAAATAAATACAAACTTAAATACTCTACATATTATTTAATTTTATAAAATTACGCATATCTTCCACATACACCGTATCACGACTCGCAACCGTTGCCAACGTGTTTGATCCCTCAAACAACTTGGTCGTATACTCTTCCACCGCTGTCTGTAACGCTTCCACCGCATCCTGGTTATAACGAATATCAGTGTCATCCGTTATATCACGCACAATACGATTAAACGTTGTACGAGGCAAAATCAAATTCGCTGATTCCTGCAACATCTTGATCTCCTTATCCAAACGACGCTGCTTACGACTCTTACTCGGTGCACGCTTTACTGATTTTTTTGGTTGACTTATAGATGTTACTTGAGCTGACATACTTGTTTTATAATTCGTAAAGCGTTTTATATACCTCGTTTACATTACTTTGCTTGGATTTGACGAATAAACGCATCACCTGTTTGATCTTGTATTTAAAATCAAGTGGATGCACATGAATACATCCCAAAACATGCTCGCGAATATCCATCACCAACCCATTCACATCCTCCACCGACATCACCAACACAAAAACGGGCTTACAGTGCATAAACACAAGATTAAACCAATCCATACTATCGTCAAACAACACAATTATATCTATATCAAACACCAACATCTCCTGAAACCGCCAAAAATGTTTCTTACGTGACAAATCCAATATCAAACATTCACATCGATCCTCCTCAAAACGAAAGGTCGCTCGACGCTCATCAAAACACATGGTAGGACTCTCCAATTCACCACCCAACCAATCACACAAGGTCAACGATTTACCCTGGTGAGAACCACAAAACAATATACGACAACCATACGACATATCAACAACACAAACACACACCTAAATACTACACATAACCACGATAAAATATGAACATTGGAACATTTGTTTTACCCCATGGTGTCGAAACCGCTTGTGGAATCCTCAGCAACATCTATCAATACCTCGATACACGATCGTTACTCAACATAAAAGAATCCTCCATCATCAAACAACTCAAACAAATATATCAATCGAATGATTTCGAACGTAAACGTGATGAAGCATTGACTCTTAGTTTTGAAGGTTTCCGAAGCATCAACGAGTTACTACAAATACATGCAGCAAAAAAATTATATTTATTAATTGAAAGATATAAAAATGAGTTTCCACGTGGTACACCTTTCGTATGCGCATGTCAACACAGACGCATGGATGATGTAGAATTATTTGTGAATCTCCACCCGTTTCACAAATACATTACGAATCATGATGGGAATATGACGTTGAGAGATATGGTGAGTCAAGTCGGTAAAAATAGTGATGGTCATGGACGTACACCTTTAATGATAGCTGCAACGAGAGAAGATTTCAAACTAGTTAACTATTTAATTGAACAAGGTGCCGATCCTAATGTTGCAGATGATTATGGATTGAATGCATTACATTTTGCAGCATGGAAGAACAGAAGCAATACGGGGTTGATTCAATTGTTGTTAAATCATATGACTCTTCATAGCGTTAACCAGGAGTTATGGGTCTCCACACCCCTGGAGACCACTCCTCTGGACTTGGCATATCGTGCTAATCATAGTCCAATTCGCCAAGAGATCATTGATCTAATGCGTTCAAAGGGAGCAAAAGCAAATCGTTATGATGAAAATGGCAGAAGAGTAGAATAACTTAGTAAAAAAGACTATTTAAGCTATATTATACTCTAAAAACTATACATCCACTATAGCTCAATGGTAGAGCGTCGGTTTCATAAGCCGGAGATTGGTAGGTTCGATTCCTCCTAGTGGAATTTATACACCCGATGATGATCACTTTAAACCACGATATGATTATAACCTTTCAAACCAATGGATCTTCTGTACCGGATATCGACAAACATCTTGGCAAACATTTTTACTACGAGGATATCCTAAACCACCTGAAGAAACAACAAACCGATCCCACCATCCACCACCTATCGATTGAATACATCGACCGTGGTGTGAGAAACTGGCACGTGTTTTGGATCGCGATTCAACGCGCGTTTCCATCCCTAACGGCGTTGACATTCGAACAAAACTATCCCATGCGAAAAGGTCCATGGAAAACCGCAGAAACATTCTTTCAACAATGCCCACTCACCTACCTATCCATCAACTGGTTTCAATCCTTTGACATCATTCAAAAAACAAAAAAAATAAATTATACCGTCACCATCATATACACACAAGACGATCAAGATATCGACATGTTTTAATACACCTAAACGAACCACGATAAACAATGGATAAATACAGTATTGCATTCTCGAACGATTCTACCTTACTTGCAGCTACACAAGATCCAAACGAAATATTAATCATTGACACACATACCAAAAAAACAGTTCAACGTCACACACACACAAGCGATATCACACACATTGCATTCACAAAAGACAACCACATCGTCATCGGTGACACAACTGGTCAAACAATAATTTTCAATGCCACATTTGACATTCAACAATTCTTTCAGACACAAAGTGTACGTACACTTACCATATCACCACAGATGGATTGGATCGCCATTGTATCCGATCAAATACACATGTTTTCCATACCAGATTCAAAACCAATGTACACGGTCAAAGGCACATACAACGCAATCGCATGCAGTTCAGACGGTGCATGGTTTGCATTCGGAGGAAGTTCATGCAGCTTGATCCTATACCACAACCACAACAAAAAATGCGAATTCAGTCAAGCACACATTGTCACCAGTGTTGGTTTTTCAAAAACAGGATACGTACTCGCAGCTGGAAACGACAGAGGGACCAGCAACATATACGACATAAACACACTAACAAAACTACACACTTTCAAACAAAGAGAACAAATCACAAACATCGTGTTTCATAACTCAAACGTGTTTGGCGTCTCTACCATAATTAATATACTAGCAAGCCCGCTTATATTAAAAAAAGGTCATATAATCTTTTACGATGTTAAAGAAAAGAAAATGATAGAAGAACAAGAATACAATCATTGGGTTACCAATATTGATATTTCAACCAAGGGACATGTAGCATTCTCGGATCAAACAGGAGATATATATTTGTATACTATAAAAAATTAATTAACCTATATGATAAAATTTATCGCCATTTTTACATGAAAAATCATACATTTTTCCACTGACATCTTGACAATGTATCAATTCGTCAAAATTCTTACAGGTTGGTGGACCATGAGGACAGTCAATGACCTTTAGTGGTGATATATAACATCCATTATGAAATACACATACAAAGGTTCCTGTTGGAATCCATTTACGTCCATAAATCCATTCAACGTTCTCGGGTGTAATTTCCATAATCATTGTATGCATAATTTTGATATAATCAATATCCGATACAACATGTTTTTTGACCATATTTTTTGTCTCTTTCACCATATCTTCCAAACGCTTCAAGGTATCCGAAAACATTTCTTCTTCTTGTTCTTTTTTATGACACCCAATAGCACGTTTTTGTTCCTTGCCGGTTTCGTCGTACAAAATCACTGTTGGAAATGAATGAATATTCAATACACCCGGGATCTGATTCGATTCAATCGCATAATAATCTTCCTTATCATCATTTGACATCTTTTCAAACTCGGGTGCAAATTCGTGACAATGTGGACACATCGACCAGTAATAAAACACATAAAACGGTTTGGCATCCCCAGACGGTTTCTTAACATTTTCCCGACCTTCCGCCTTCAACTTGGTCAACGACTTTACACGTGAATCGTCAAAATCAAAATCGCCATGTTTTTCCTTTGGGTTCTTATCAACAATATTATTTAACTTCTCATTAACAATTTTTATTTTTTCATCACCCGGTTCACTACTTGGTAAAAATCTAGACGGTGTACTTTGACTATACATTTATATTTAACACAACATATATTTATACTACAAAAAGCCACGATGATACAATACATACCAATTACACTCGCCATTATATGGGTCATACACCCAATGATATTGCACTGCTTTCCAAGATACAAACAATGGTATCAACAACTAAGACACAAACCTAAACTATTTTAACATATATAAACACATTTGTTACATACCAAAAACATGTTGAGGTACCTCACCCTTTTTTGTATACTAATACCATTTACAAATGCAACATGCCTATCCAAACATGTACCACTACACTTGTCCTATCCAAACTATACTACCAAACAACAACCACTACATAAACACTTAATAGGCAAAGGTACATATACGTTTACATACGACCAGAGTGCACATTTGCATCCTATACGATTTGTACAGGGTGATAAAGTGTTGCCTATGGTCTACAAAAACAGTGATGAATTTTACATCACGATAGATAAACCGGGTGATATTACATACTACAACAGTAATCATCCTTTAGAAATGGCTGGAACCATACGGTTTAGAGATCATTGTACACCGCTTGGATACAATTATAACCCATCATCAACAACCACACAACCACCACCTCCGATACCAACAACCACACAACCACCAACAACCACACAACCACCAACAACCACACCACCGTCACAATGTTCACCACAAAATATAACAACAAACGGTTTTGGTCCGTGTAAAGCAGCTTGTAATGAAACCAATTCGACATGTGACCATATATTTCAAAACAAAACGGTTGTGGTCCCCGACGGTTGTGATATCCTACAAGTTCAAGGGTATTATCCACTGTTTAAAACCCAAACGTGTTCGAATAAAGCATCACCAAATGGAAATTCCCACAGCCACACCTTTGGTCGAACCACCTTTTACATGCCAAACGGTCTTAACAAAACCTTTCACGGCGATTACAATTCAAATGACAAAGATATATGCTGTCAAGCCGTCAATATTGTATCTTGTTATGCATGCAACAACCAATTGACCAAAAAACAAGCGTGTCAAGCGGATCCAACCCTTTTGGGGTGTGACATGCGTGGATGCGATCACGATGTCGAGAGCTATAAAGTGATGGATGCCTGTGGCGTGTGTGGAGGTTCCGACAACTGTCAAGACAAAATACCGTCAGGGACACTTGACAAAATTATAGATTATCCCGTACCGGTCAATGCATCCAAACCAAGTCGAGATTTTCAATTCACCTTTGACAAACCACCCAATAAAAAAGAAGCAGCTCTCGCCATGAAAGCCATCTTTAAAAAAATGTTTGATGAACAGGTACAAAAACACAAACGAAAACTCGTGGTTAAAATCAATGAAACAAGCTTTTTGACACCATTTAAAAAACAATTTTTACAACAACGAGGTAAAACATCCATACCGTTTGTGGATACATCCGACTCTAACACAACAAACCCGTTTGTCGTAACCGAACCCGAGTTTGAAGCCACCACCGATGTTGGTGAAACCATCTCGTTGGAATCATGCTGCAACGGTCCCATTGTCACACAAAACACAAACGAAACATTGATGGTCGTCTTGAATAATAACACGGAAAATATAACCACCAATCAAACCTACAAATGGACCGATGCAGATATCACATACACCATCGTTGCTGGATCTATGATGGTCACCTCCGAAAACATAGCAACTACAACCACTACAGCAGCGCCAACACCTGCTCCAACAACCACAACCACAGAAGCTCCAACGACAACTGTAGCTCCAACACCTGCTCCAACAACCACCACAACGCAAGCGCCAACAACCACTACAGCAGCGCCAACCACCACTACAACGCAAGCGCCAACGACAACTGTAGCGCCAACAACCACAACCACTGTAGCTCCAACGACAACTGTAGCTCCAACACCTGCTCCAACAACTACAACAACCACAGAGGCTCCAACAACCACAACACAAGCTCCAACAACCACAACCACTACAACAACCACTACAACAACCACTACAACGCAAGCGCCAACTACAACAACCACTACAACGCAAGCGCCAACTACAACAACCACAGAGGCTCCTACGACGACGAAAGCGGGTGATTATAAAGTCTTTGATTGTCATAATAATGAATGTTTGTTGAATTTTACATCAGATTTTCTATCTTGGGGAATGTTTCAATGGGTTTTGATCGTTCTTCTGGTTTTGATATTGACATATCTGATAGCTGAATGTTGTAATTGTTGTAAATCAAGGGGTTCAGGGTATGCTGGGGCAAGGTATACTCGAGTTGCGAGATTTGAAACGCCATGAGATGATTGTGTTGATTTTTAAAAGTATGAAACCATATACACAATGCTTTTGATATGACATACAACGCTCTGTTTTCTGATTCTGCTTTCAACATTATATATACCGAGGGTATGGTGTTTTCATTTCTGTGATTTAAAACATATACATCGTGATTGGTATCTTGAAAATGTTGTTGTATGATATGAAACCGTTTGGAATCTTTTTTACGTAGAATAGGTGTATTGGAAAGTACGTTTAGCATCATATGAGCAGTGGTGTAATCCCTTCGTATAAAAGAGTGCCACATGATTTTTCGGAGTGTTTTGACACG
>MDTG01224514.1_pt1 | contig 10996 bp, 9 predicted proteins | sample 811421 | NCBI WGS metagenome assembly MDTG01 (sample SAMN05326645, study PRJNA326480) | marine metagenome | isolation source: seawater | place: Pacific Ocean: South East | collected 2011 | reverse complement strand
CCTCGCGCGATCAACGCCCGAACCAGTTGGTCTTGCCCAGGTCGATGACTTCGTCGCCCCGGCCGTTCATGACGGCCTTCATCATGTAGAGCGAAAAACCGCGGGCCTGCTTGGCTTCGATGCGCGGCGGCATGGAGAGTTCCTGCTTGGCGGTATGCACGTCGATGACGGCCGGGCCGTCGTGGGCGAACGCCTTGGCCAGGGCATCGTCGAGGCCCGATGAATCCCGCACGGTCACGCCGTATATGCCCAGCGATTGAGCCAGGCCAGCGTAATCCACGCTGGGCAGGTCCGTGGTCTTGTCGATATAGCCGGCGGCCTTCATCTCCATGGCCACGAAGCCGAGCGTTTCGTTGTTATAGACGATGACCTTGACCGGCAGGTTTTCCGCGGCCAGCGTGATCAGATCGCCCATGAGCATGGACAGGCCACCGTCGCCGGCCAATGCCACCACCTGGCGCCCCGGGTGGGCCGCCTGCCAGCCCATGGCCGCCGGGATGGCCACCGCCATGGAGCCGTGCATCCAGGAGCCGGCCAGACGGCGCTTGCCGTTCAATTTGAGATACCGCGCGGCCCAGACGGTGGGCGTGCCGACATCGGCCGTGAATACAGCATCCTCAGCGGCGAGTTCGGAGGCACGGGCGGTCAGGTACTGCGGGTGCAGTGGCTTGCCGTCGTCGCGGGCACTGGCCAACTCGTCGAGATCCTTGCGGGCTTCGCGATAGTTGTCCTGGCTGATCTTGAGAAAACGGGTGTTGTCGTGCGTATCCAGCCGCGGCAGAAGCGCATCCAGCGTGGGGCCGATATCGCCGATCACGCCCATGGCGAGCTGCGAGCGCCGGCCCAGGTGATGCCCGCGGATATCGATCTGGATGATGTTGCCGTGGTCGGGGAAGAAATCCCGATACGGGAAATTGGTGCCCAGCATGACCAGCAGATCGCATTTCTTGAGCGCCTCATAGCCCGAGGAGAATCCGATCAGCCCGGTCATGCCGACATCGTAGGGGTTGTCGTATTCCAGCGACTGCTTGCCGCGCAGGGCGTGCACGACCGGGGCCTTGAGCTTGTCGGCCAGGGCGACGACCTGGTCGTGATAGCCGTGGCAACCATAGCCACCGAGGATCGCGATGTTATCGGCGCTGTTCAGACGCTCGGCCAGGTCATCGAGGGCCCTCTCAGGCGGCACCGTCACGCCGCGTACCGGCGGCTGCCAGCGCACGCGCTCGACGGGGGAATCGGCCAGGGCCACGTCGCCCGGCAAGACGATGACCGAAACCGAGCGGTTGACGATGGCGCTGTTCATGGCCGCTTCGAAGACCTGCGGCAACTGGGCGGCATTGGAGACCAGCTCGCAGTAGTCGCTGCATTCGGCGAACAGGTTCTGGGGATGGGTTTCCTGGAAATAGCCCAGGCCAATCTCGGATGAAGGAATCTGGGCGGCGATGGCCACCATGGGTACGTTGGCTCGCTGGGCCTCGAACAGGCCGTTGATCAGATGCAGATTGCCTGGCCCGCAGGACCCGGCACATACCGACAGCGCATCGCGAGCCTCGGCTTCGTACGTGGCCGCCAGGGCAGCGACTTCTTCATGACGTACGCCACGCCAGGCGATTTCATCGCGTACGCGCAGTGATTCGGTAAAGCCGTTGAGCGAGTCCCCGGGCAGCCCCCAGACGTATTTCACATCGGCCTGGATAAGCAGATCGACAAGCAGATCGGCAACGGTTTGAGTCTTGGCCATGATGGGTCCACGAAAAAACGTTTATTCATGCATGCTACACCCGCGCTGAAGACGATGAGCGATGAGTCGCCGGCCCCGGCGCGCGCTCGGGTATCGTAATGCCGCTATCGACGCGCGCCCCGGTTTATCGGGTGGACTTGACCGCTCCGGCGCATTCGCTGGCACATTGTTGCTGGCGATCGAGCCCAGCCGCCCTCGCTGTGGACATGGCCACTTCGACCCACACCGACAGCCCGAAACGCTGAATTCCACCTGCGTGGAGAGCCCCGCTCGCTCTGGCTTGTTCGGGCGTTAACGGCCCGACATCACGCACGGCGCCACGCCAGACACCAGGCTTGCAGCACGCGCCGTCCTGTGACGGCCCGCGTGTTGCGGGCTCGAGCTCGAATACCGGCGCGATCTTTGTGCCGCGCGTCTCATGCCTCTCGGGGCGCGACTTACGTCTGGGCACGAACAATCGTTGCGCTTCGGGTTAGGCTATAGCGCCTGCTTCACGCCCCTGCCCCATGCCCCAGCACACCGGTCCCGACGACACGCCGAGCACGCGGCTTTCGGCGCGCCAGGTCTACCAGAGCATCCGCCACGACGGCGAGCAAGAAATGGCCCGCCCGCTGGCCTCGCTATGGTGGTCGGGCATTGCCGCGGGTATCGCGATTGCCTCGTCGGTGGTGGCCAAGGGCCTGTTGCACGCCGAGCTGCCGGATTCGCCCTGGCGCGCGGCCCTGGCGGATTTCGGCTACTGCGCGGGTTTTGTCCTGGTCGTGCTCGGGCGCATGCAATTGTTCACCGAGAACACGATCAGCGTGGTGTTGCCGCTGATGGCGCGTACGAGCTGGCATGCGCTGTTCTGCACGTTGCGGCTGTGGGGCGTTGTGTTCGTGGCCAATATGGTGGGCACGTTCGTGGCGGCGGCGTTCGTGGTGCTGGTCGGCGAGGCCGCCACGCCAGCGCATCTGGAAGCCATGCGCTCGATTGCCGAACACGCCGTTCTCGGACGCGATTTTCTGGCGATGCTGCTGCTGGCGGTGCCGGCCGGCTTTTTCGTGGCGGCGCTGGTCTGGATGCTGCCCAATGCACGCGGCTTCGAGATCTGGGTGATCATCCTGCCGACGTATCTGATTGCGCTTGGCGGCTTTGCGCACGTGGTGGTGGGCTCGATGGAAGTCTGGCTGCTGGTGCTGACCGGCCAGCTGAGTGTGGTCAACGGGCTCTGGGGGTTCATCGTGCCGGCGCTGATCGGCAATATTCTGGGCGGCACGGTGCTGTTTTCATTGCTGGCCTATGGCCAGGTGCGCCTGGAGATCGACGACTGAGCGTGGCCAATCACGCTCGTAAGGCGCTTCCTCGGGCACGATCGTGCAGCGGGCCCGACCGGCAGGCGGCGTATTGCCTCGCGCGGCGGTTCGTCATGGAGAAAGTGGGCAGCAGATTATCCTGCTGCCCGCACCGAGCCGGGCTGCCGGCCGTTTGGGACCGCGACAACGGCGGCCAGACCCGATGATAGGTGCCGCGCCCGTCGGGCCCGGCATGTCGACAAGCTAGCAGCCGCGGCTGACGAGTCCAAGACCACGCCGCGGCGGGGCGCGATCGATACACGGTCGGGAACGCGCATACGGCAACGATCCGGCGGTGCAAAAGGCCGGTGCGCCCACCACGTATTTTTCGTTACGGCCCGCGCCATGCGTATGATGCCGGCGCTTCAGCTCGTTTTACGGCTCCGTCCGCCTATGTCTGACTCCTCTTCGCCCGGTCCGCGGGATAATCCGGGCCTCGATCGGCTATCGATCGCCACCTCGCTGGGTTTCGTCATCCTGTTTCTCGTGGCCACGGCGCTGGCCGGGCCGAGAATCGCGGATTTGATTGCCGCCGGCTTCACCTGGACCGCGGTGAATCTGGGCGCGGTGTTCGAGTGGTTATTGATCGCCACGTTCGTCATCGCCCTCGGCGTGGCTGCCGGGCCGGCCGGCAACGCCCGTATCGGCGGGATCGACCGTCCGGAGCTGGGCACGTTTCAGTGGCTGTCGATCATCCTGTGCACACTGCTGGCCGGCGGCGGGGTGTTCTTTGCCGCGGGCGAGCCGGTCTATCACTACCTGAACACGCCGCCGGCGTTTGATAGCGCGCCGGGCACGCCCGAGGCCGTGCCGCATGCGCTGGCCCAGTCGTTCATGCACTGGGGGTTTCTGGCCTGGGCGATACTGGGCGCGCTGACCGCACTGGTACTGGCGCGCGCGCACTATGATCTGGGCCAGCCGCTGCGTCCGCGCGCCCTGTTGATGGACACCCTGCCCAGGCGCTGGCTGGCCGGCCCGCTGGGCAGCCTCGTGGATGCCATCTGTGTGATCGCGGTGGTGGCCGGCACGGTGGGACCGATCGGCTTTCTGGCCACGCAGCTGGGCTACGGCCTGCACATGCTGATCGGCACGCCGGAAGGCCTGGCAACACAGCTTGCGATCGTCGCACTGCTGGGGCTGGTGTATGTGACCTCGGCGGTGACGGGCATTACCCGCGGGATTCAGTGGTTGAGCCGCTTCAACGTGATTCTGGCGCTGGTGATCGCGGCCGTGGTGTTCGTCTTCGGGCCCACGCGATTCCTGATTCAGGCCTGGAGCGAGGCGTTCGGCGCGTACCTGTCGGGCTTTTTCACCATGGCCACGCAAAGCACGCTGACGGCATCGCCGGGCTGGCTGAAGTGGTGGACGATCTTCTTCTTTGCCTGGTTCATCGGCTACGGGCCGTTGATGGCGATCTTCGTGGCGCGTATCTCGCGTGGACGCACGGTGCGCCAGATGATCGTCTCGGTGGCCGTGCTGGCCCCGTTGATCGCCACCGCCTGGTTCACCCTGCTGGGCGGCTCGGGCATCTACGGCCAGATGACGGGGGCGTTTGATCTGACCCAGCCGCTGGCGGCCTTCAAGTTCGACGTCGCCACGCTGACGGTGGCCCAGTCGTTGCCGGGCGGCACGATCACGGCACTGGCCGTGCTGGTGCTGACCGCGATCTTCGTGGCCACCACCGGGGACTCCATGAGCTATGCCATTTCCGTGGTGGGCGCCGGCCACGACAACCCGCCGACATGGCTGCGGGCGTTCTGGGGCATCCTCATGGCACTGATGGCGGCCGCCCTGCTGGTTCTGGGGAATGGTGGTATCGGTGTCCTGCAACAATTCATTGTCCTGACGGCCATACCCGTGTCGCTGGTACTGCTGCCCTCGCTCTGGGCCGGGCCACGCGCGGCGCATGCGATGGCCCGCGACCAGAACCTGCTCAATCGCCATGGCACATCCGATTGACGCGCACGCGGCCCCGTCGGGCTGGCATATCGCCGGCTGCGGGGCGATGGGCTGCCTGGCCGCTGCCTATCTGCGCAGGGCCGGCTGGCCCGTCACCGTGATCCGCGACCACGGGCCGGCGCGTCAGGCCACGACGCTGATGTTTCCCGGCGCGCCGGATACGAGGCTGGACCTGCCGGTGGTCTCTGCGACAGAAACCGCACCGATCCGGCATCTGCTCGTGGCCTGCAAGACGCCTTATACACAGGCCGCGCTACACGGCCTGAACCTGGCCCCGGATGCCACGGTGCTGCGCCTGCAGAACGGGATCGGCAGTCTCGATGGCCTGTTGCGCCCGGGCCAGCGGTGTATCGAGTTGATCACCGCCAGCGCGGTCAAGCGTGACACCGATGGCCGCCTGACGGTCGTGGCCGAAAACACCAGCGAGTTCGGCGGCGGCGCCCCGCCGGCGTTCTGGCCGCGCCTGGCCCGTGCGTGGCCCGGCGCGGTCTGGCAGGCCGATATCGGCCCGGCCCAGCGCGCCAAACTGGCGGTCAATGCGATCATCAATCCGCTGACCGCGCTGTATGACCGGCCCAATGGCGCGCTGCTCGACAACGCCGATATGCAGGCCGAGGCCCATCGGCTGGCCGACGAGGCCGATCGTATTCTGGCCGCGCTCGATCCCACCTGGGCCGGCGATGCGCTGACTCGGGCGATGGCCGTGGCACGGGCGACGGCTGCCAACACATCCTCGATGCGGGCCGATCTGCAAACCGGTGCCCGGACCGAGATCGAGGCCATCAACGGATGGCTGGTGGCCCAGGCAGGCCGGCTCGGCCTGGCCGCACCGGCGCATGACGAGATCATCACGCGTATTCGGGCGCGCTATTCGAGCGTATGACGCCACACGATCACGACGCCCTGGCTCGAAAGCTCGCCCGCTCGCCGTTTCGCTCGCGTTTTCGCCTGGGCCAGCGCGAGAATGCAGCGATCGATCGGCATGGCCACGACGGCATCGCCCGCCATGCCGACGATTTCATCCGCAACCGGCTGGCCCCGGCCGCTCCCCACAACGACGGGCGCCAGACGCCGATGCGCGGCCATCCCGTGTTCATTGCCCAACACGCCACGGCCACATGCTGCCGTGGATGCCTGGCCACCTGGCACGGCATTCCGCCCGACCGGGCGCTGGCAATCGAGGACCAGCGCTATATCCGCGATGTGCTCATGAAATGGATCGCGCAGCAACATGCGCCGCAGCCGGCCACCGAATCATCCACCGATCCGCAGCGCGCGTTGTTCTGAAGTCGGAGCGCTGTGGCAAGCCGTGCTCGGGCGTGTCGTCATGAGATAAGGCGGCGCATCGGTGGCCAGGCCGCGGCAAGACCAGGCATTGCGAGCGTCGCGTGGTCGTTCCACGTGAGCGAGCCCCTAAAAATCAACCATGGCGCAGGATTGTCAGGGCTTGGCCGCCGACCCAGCGTCATATTCTGGGGGTAGCCCGCGCCGGAGGCGCCATGCGGCGTTCCGGGCCTTGCCTGACACGCCCGGCGCAGGCAATGCGACGTCATATCTTATGACGACACACCCTAGCGCCGAACCGGCAGGGCCTCGCGGCGCAGGGCCAGATAGTCGGGGCGGGTCTCGGTGTCCGCCATCAGAACGATATCCACGAGTCGACAGGCTTCGATGTCCGGCGCCTGCTCGGCCACGATCTGTCCGGTGGTGTCGGCGACGGCGCTCTCGCCGGTGAAGCGGAAGATCTCGCCCTGACCGGTCTGGTTCACATAGACATGGCTGCACCGGTTTTCCAGCGCGCGTGCCTGGACGCACAGCCGATGATCAGCGGCGAACGGCGGCATGTTGGCCGAGATGCTGATCAGAAGACGCGCGTTGTGTGTCGCCAGTGCCCGGGCGATTTCCGGGAACTCGATGTCGAAACAGATCATCAGGCCGCACTCCACGCCGCACAGCGAGACGATGGCCAGGGAGTCGCCCGGGGTGAACACACCGGCTTCGTCGCCAAAGAGCTGGGCCTTGCGATAACAGCCGGCGATACGCCCGTCGCGATCGATGGCCACCGCACTATTGGCGATCGTGGCATCGCACTGCTCGGCAAAGCCCACGACAAGCGCGGTGCCATGCACGCGGGCCAGCTCGGCCAGGCGGCCGATCGCCGGACTGTCCAGGGCACAGGCCGTCTCTTGTGCCCGCGCGGTGGTATAGCCGCCCAGATACAGCTCGGGCCAGACCATGATCTCGGCATCGCGATGGGCCGCCAACGTGGCCTCGATCGTGGCCAGGTTGGCGTCCATGTCGCCGACAACGGGCGCAAACTGGGCCAGCGCCACCCGTCGTGCATCGATTGTCGAGCCGCTCATGTGTCGTCCTCGAACGTCAGCTTCGGCGGGGCCTTGCTGAAGCCGCGGGTGATCCAGGCCAGCCAGCCCACGCCCAGCGCCAGCCAGATACTGCCGACGATGATGGCATCGATATCCAGATTGCACAGCAGATAGAAATCCACGGCCGCCCCCGCGCCCGGCAAGACCAGCCAGGCGATGATGCCCCACAGGCCGCGGCCCGGGCGATGGCGCAGCCAGTGCACGATCACCGCGATATTGACCAGCGTGAACGCCGAGAAGGCCCCGAAGTTGATGAACGAAGCCGAGGTGACGACATCCACGAACAGCCCGATGAACCCGGTCAGCGCGATCAGCACGACCGGCAGCCACGGCACGCCGCGGCTGGAAACCCGGGCCAGTGGCGCCGGCAGGGCCCCGTCGCGGCTCATGGTGAACAACAATCGCGATGCCCCGGCCTGAATGGTCAGGCCACAGGCGAACTGGCCGATGACCAGCCCGGCCAGCACCACCGCCGCAAACAGATGGCCACCGATCGTGCGCGAGATCGCCAGGGCCGCCGAATCCGCGTTGGCGAACTCGCCGCCCGGATGCACCAGCTGGGCCGCCCAGGCCACGCCGATGAACAACACCCCGAAGAACATCACCACGATGATCATGGCCCGCGGGATCGTGCGTTTCGGGTTCTTGGTCTCTTCGGTGAGCAGGGTCAGCCCGTCGAAGCCGATGAACGAGTAGGCGGCCACGGCCGCGGCAGCCGCGATCGCCGAGAACGTGGCGGCATCGCCCACGAACGGGGCAGCCAGGGAGGGCGCGGCCGGGTCACTGGCCCAATAGGCCAGACACAGAACCACGAAGATCGAGATCACCAGGAGCTGAACCGCCACCAATACATAGTCGGCCCGCGTGGTCGTCTTGATACCGATGAGATTCAGCACGGTGGTGGGCAGAATATAGGCCAGTATCCAGAGGCCCATCGGTACGCCGGGGAACTGATCGGCCAGATACGCCGCGCCGATCAGCCAGACCACCAGCGGGATGAAGAAATAGTCCAGCAGGATCAGCCAACCGGTCAGAAAGCCCAGATGCGACGAGATCTCCTCGCCGACATAGGTATAGGCCGAGCCGGATTTGGTGTGATGCACCTGGGCCATTCGACCATAGCTGTAGGCGGTGAACACCATGGCCACGAGCGTGAGCGCATAGGCCGTGGGGGCCGCTCCCTCGGCCAGCTGGGCAATGATGCCGATGGTGGCCAGCACCACCAGGGGCGTGACCCAGGCGATGCCGATGATGCAGACCGAGGCCAGCCCGAGCGTGCGCTCGAGCGTGGGCGAGGACGAGGCGGCGCTGTCGGACATGGAGAACTCCTGGGCAGATGGCACGTCGGGCGCGTGTTGCAGCCGGCCTGTGCGGGCCGCTAGTGCTGTTCGCCGATCACGCGGGCGATATCGCCCGACGTGATGGCATCGATATCGTTCGGGTACTGACGCAGGGCCGCCGCCCGGGCATGGCCTTCCATACGCTCGGTACGCGATTGCCGGATCGCCGAAGGCGCCACCGCGGCCACGCCTTCGTCAGTGATGCGCTGATGGGTCACCGTTTTCATGTAGGCGCCGACCCATAGCCCGCCGGTATATCGCGCGGCCTGGCCGGTGGGCAGCGTGTGATTGGTCCCGCAGCACTTGTCGGAAAAGACCACGCTGGACGCCTCGCCGATGAAGGCGGAGCCATAGTTGTTGATGCGGTCGAGCAACGCCTCGGGGTCGCGGGTCTGGATCTGCAGATGCTCGGTGGCCATGTAATCGGCAAAAGTCACCAGCGCGTCGTCATCGTCACACACCACGACTTCGCCCTTGTTCTGCCAGGCCGCACCGGCGGTTTCGGCTGACGACAGGCTGGTCAGCTGGCGCTCGACTTCGGCGATGGTGGCCTCGGCCAGGGCCTTGGATGTCGTGGCCAGGCCCGGACGGGCCATGGGGTCATGCTCGGCCTGGGCCAGCATGTCGGCGGCCAGGATCACCGGATTGGCGGTCTCGTCGGCCACGGTGAAGATCTCGCTGGGCCCGGCCAGGGCATCGATGCCCACCGCGCCGAAGACCTGGCGCTTGGCCTCGTTCACGAAGGCATTGCCCGGGCCCATGATCTTGTCGACCCGGGGCACGCTCTGGGTGCCGTAGGCCATGGCCGCAATCGCCTGGGCCCCGCCGATACGAAAGATACGCGTGGCACCGGCCAGATGACAGATGCCGATCATCGACTCGGGGGCCGTGGGCGGCAGGCAGGCCACGATATCCGTGCAGCCGGCGACCACGGCCGGCACCAGCGACATGATGGGTGCCGAGAGCAGCGGATAACGCCCGCCCGGTACGTAACAACCCACCGCACCGATCGGACGAATACGATGCCCCAGATGCACGCCCGGCAGGGTTTCGATATCCAGCGGAGCCAGCGTATCGCGCTGGGCCTGGGCAAAGCCACGGACCTGCTCGATGGCAAAGGTGGTATCGGCCTTGGTGGTCGCATCCAGCCCGGCCACGGCAGCCTCGCGATCGGCCATCGAGACTTCGAAGGCCGACAGTTCGACGTGATCGAACTGCTGGGTATAACGCGCGATGGCCGTATCGCCCTCACGGCGTACACCGGCCACGATATCGGCAACGGTGTCGGCCAGGGCCTGGTCGGCCTCGGCGTCGGCCTTGGCCGCGGTTTTCAGATAATGGACGCGCTGGGCCAGTTCCGGCGAGAGTTCACGCATGAGAATTCGATGACGAAAGAACGATTGGAAAGATTATTTACCACCTGATGTGCTCGTCAATCGAATCGGTGCAATCTACGACTAATGGCGCAGTCGCCGCACTTGTCGATCAGAACGTCGGCGGGCTGACCGCGCTGACCACCACGCACGTCTCCTCGAAAGGATTACGCATACGGTGCGGCCGACGGCTGTCGAAGTAGTAAGCATCGCCCGTGCCAAGAATCGATATTTCGCCGTCCACGGTCAGTTCGAGCCGACCGGCCACCACCACGCCGCCCTCTTCGGCGACATGGTGATACGGCGAGTCGCCGGTATCGGCGCCGGGTGCATAGCGTTCGTGCAGAATCATCATGGCCGCCCCTGCCAGATTGCGCCCGACCTGGCGATACGACAGCCGGGTGCCGTCGGCCAGCTCCACCAGCTCGTCGGCGCGATAGACCACGGGCACCCGTTCGGGCAGCGGACCAGAGAAAAACGCCGACAACGTGGTGTCCAGCGCATCGAGAATGCTTTTCAGCGAGCTGACCGAAGGGCTGTTGCGCCCACGCTCGATGAGCGAGATCGCCACATGGCTGACCCCGCTACGCCGGGCCAGTTCGCGTATGGAAAAGCCCTTGGCTTGGCGCAGTCGTTTAAGGCGGGCGCCGTCGTCGGCGCCGGCGGTGTCGCGCATTGCAACATGCCCTGGCTGGCTGGAGGCCATCAATTTTAAGCCATCGATCACGCGGGGCTATAGCCGGCACAAAAAGAACGGGGCCCGAACGGGCCCCGAAAATAGCCGCGGCGGTCGAAGTCACCGCGGCGCAACACCGTGTTCCAGACTAGCCAAACTGGTTCATGGTGTTGTGCTTGCCACCGGCCT
>MDTG01208089.1_pt1 | contig 10996 bp, 9 predicted proteins | sample 811421 | NCBI WGS metagenome assembly MDTG01 (sample SAMN05326645, study PRJNA326480) | marine metagenome | isolation source: seawater | place: Pacific Ocean: South East | collected 2011 | reverse complement strand
CGGGCTAATTTTATAGTTGCAAATGACAACTATGCTCCGGTCGCAGTAGCTGCATAGTCAGCTTGAGCACCGAAACTTAAGTCCTTATCTCTAGCAAGATAAGGCGGGGTCTGGGGGCACCTGGCAACAGAACGCCCCCACACTAAATCTTTTAATTTCCATATTAATATTAGTATTTTAATGCCTTAAAATTAGCTTTGCCAAAGTAAGTGAGATTTAATAGAAACAAATTAAAAATTTAATCTTGTCAAACAATCAAGGGCCAGTTCATGATTATATTTTTCTTGCCATATTGATCGTCCACAAGATTTCGTTCTTGGTGGTAGTTGAAAATCTTTTTCAGTAGGTTCTAAAAAAGCACTCTTTTTGAAATCGAGTTCACAATTGGGATTAGAATGACCGTAATACTCTTTACGTTTTCCGTCGACATGCCGATCCATGTAACCTAAGGTGGTTTTGGCCTGACTCATCAGATCATCTCCATAACCTAAGTGATCATTTTTACCCCAATGATTATCTTCAATTATTGCGCCAGGAGCACATAATTGAACAAAGCCGAGAGCGTGAATTAATTCGTGAACATGAGGATGAAAACCTTCGTCTACAGGATTATCTCCCAAATAAGTAACTCCCATTAATATCTGGGTTATTCCGTTTTTTCCATAATAATCAACCCCCCCAAGCTGACCCCATTCGTCTACATAGCTATCTTGATAGAAAATTGAATATAGTTTTTTTGGATGATAAAAACCTCTCATAACTGCTTCTGCAGAAAAATAATCAGCTGCAGCTTTTGTTTCATGTATCTCCTCTTTAGTTTTATCTACTCTTATAAAACTAACATCCAATTTACCATCTTTAGTTAAATCTAATCGAAATTGTTGATTGTCAGTCTTATTTTTTAAATACTCATTACCAGTTAAAACAACGTCCTCCATCACTCCCTTAACATCGTATTGCTTATCTTCAGAGTCAGAGGCTAAAATGTATATCACATGAAGTTGATAATCATCTGTGACATCTTCTTGATCGTATAAAAACCTTCCCTCAATGTCATCATCAGAGTTCACATACGTTAATTTATGTTGCTCATTAAATTTAATTAAATTTTTATCTGAAGATTTTATTCTATATTCTGAATCGCCAGAATATTTTTCTTCATCAATACCGCTTCTTCTGCGGCTAGTCGCAAAGGAGATATTTTCGGAAAAATTTTCCCAAACTATTTCGTCATTGATTGCAAACGGCTCACACTTGCCGGGGTAGTTCGCATCTTTTCTATATTCTTCACATTTTTTAAAGGCACGCTTTTTTGCTTTTTCTACTGACTCACCGAAGGCTACTCCATATTCACATCCTGCATCACTTAATACGACATACATAGCTGAGTCTTCATCTTTTTCCTGTTCTTTATATTCCTTATATACCTCTTCCATTATACCACTACAATTTAAAACATGTGCATCAGCATTAGATATAAATGGGGGCATTATAATTAATACAAAAATTATAATTTTAAATAAAATATAAATATTGTTATTTGTTAGTTTCATAGCACAGTAAAGATGTATTGTTAAAATTTTTTCATATTAAAAAATTACCAAAATATATCGATTACTATCAAATTAAATTTATGTTTATACCGTCTTCTTTTTCCAAGAACAGTCATTAGAACACCCCCCCTAAATACATTAATTTCTATTTTGATCTCAGTATTTAAGATATTATTTGATTTTGATCGATTAATCATGTATTTTTCATCTTGCGCTGATTTAAGTCGAATTGCGGGCGCGTAACAAAACCTGCTAAATAGATGTTCTCCATCGAGCCACCTATTTCTCAGGTGGTTTTTTTACAAAAAATCAGGTGATTTAACCAAATTGTGCACCTGACAACTGTCAAAGCACTAAAAAGGAGAATAAAATGAAAAAAGAAATAAAGAGAAGTTTAATTGATAGATTAGATTCAGGGCCTGTTATTTGTGCTGAGGGTTTTCTATTTGAAATAGAGAGAAGAGGTTATATGGCCTCTGGTGAATTTGTTCCAATGGTAGCGCTTGATCGACCAGATGTATTGGAGAGTTTACACAGAGATTTCCAGCATGCCGGATCCGATATTGTACAAGCTTTTACATATAATGGGCATCGTGAAAAAATGAAGATTATCAATAGAGAACATCTCCTTGAACCACTTAATAGATCCGCATTAAAAATTGCTAAAAAAGTTGCGGTTGATACACCAGACGGACAGGAAAAGAACCTTATGGCTGGGAATATATCTAACTCAAATATATGGAATGATAAGGATACCAGCCAACATCATGAAGTAAGGAAGATGTTTGATGAGATGATCGGTTGGGCTATTGACGAAGGTGCTGATATTTTAATAGGTGAAACTTTCTATTATGCAGAAGAGGCATTCGAAGCCTTAAGAAGTATGAAAAAGTCAGGACTTCCATGCGTGATAACAATCGCACCAATGGGTGAAAATATAATGAGAGATGGTGTCTCCATTATCGATACTTGTAAAGAGCTCGAGCAGCTTGGAGGGGATGTTGTTGGTATGAATTGTTTCAGAGGTCCAAATACTATGATGCCATATATAAAAAAGATTAGGGAGACACTTAGCTGTCATGTGGCGGCTTTGCCTATTAATTATCGAACCACAAAATCAAACCCAACCTTCTTCAACCTACCTGACCATAATGGATGCAGCTGTCCTTCACCACATAAAACTCCATTCCCCACGGCTTTGGACCCTATGCAATGCAACAGGTATGAAATTGGGAAATTTGCAAAAGATGCCTATAATATCGGAGTAAATTATTTAGGTGTTTGCTGTGGCGCCAATCCGATGTTAATCAGACAGGTCGCAGAGTCTGTCGGATTAGAAGTACCAGCAAGCAAATATCGGGAAAATATGTCAAAACATATGCTATTCGGGACAGACAAGAGAATTCCAAAACATCAAATTGACTATCAAAATTTGGCTTAATATGAGTTTCTGTTACGTACTCACGAGAGTCAACATCAATTACTATTGCCATATTTTATTTTGAATATAAGTATATTATTTTAATTTTTATATTTTTGTTTAGTGTTATTCTATATGCGTTCAGAACATTACGGTCAATTATTAATTTACGAGGATCTATAAATGACAGAAGATCTTATTGGTTATGATCAATTAATAAACAAATCTATGATTAATGTTGTTATGGATGTATTAAAAAAAATACAAAACGACAACGGATTACCAGGTGAGCATCATATTTACCTAACTTTTCTTATCAATGAAAATGGTGTTGTGATATCAGAAAACTTGAGGAATAAATTTGAAGATGAAATGACAATTGTATTGCAACATCAATTTAGTGAGCTTGAGGTTAAATCTGACTATTTTTCTGTAGTTCTGCATTTTGATAATGAACCGGAGAAGATTGTCATACCATACTCAGCTATGACTAGATTTTTTGATCCAGTGGTTAATTTTGGTATCGATTTTATGTTAAAGTCTCAACCAGAAATTGGAGTAGATATCCTAAATCAACAAATGGCAAATGAAAATCTTACCCTCGTAAGCAAAGACCAAGAGAAAAGAGAAAAAAGTGCTGAAGTTGTCTCGCTAACAGAATTCATGAAACAGAATAACAAATGAGGACGCTATGAGTAAAAGAATTGAATCTGACACTTTTGGCCAGATTGAGGTAGATAGTAATAAATACTGGGGCGCCCAATCGCAAAGGTCACTCAAGAACTTTGATATTGGGTGGGAAACACAACCAAAATCGATAATTCGAGCTTTGGGTATTATCAAAGCCGCGGCAGCTGAGGTCAATATGGATCATGGTATTCTTGATAAAAATATAGGAAAGTATATCATCAAAGCCGCTAATGAAGTAATTGACGGTAAACTAGATGATCATTTCCCACTTTCAGTTTGGCAAACTGGATCTGGTACACAATCCAATATGAATGCAAATGAAGTAATATCAAACAGAGCGATAGAATTAATGGGTGGCGAAATGGGATCAAAATCTCCAGTTCATCCAAATGATCATTGCAATATGTCTCAATCCTCAAATGATACATACCCGACAGCTATGCATATTGCCTGCGCATCAGAGATTGTGGATAAGCTGTTGCCGACCCTAATCTCTCTTGCCAAAAAATTCGAGAGTAAGTCAGATGAATGGGCGCAGGTTATAAAAATTGGGAGAACACACACTCAGGATGCTACCCCACTGACACTTGGCCAAGAGTTTTCTGGCTACGCTCAGCAGATCATTAACGGTATTCAAAGAATAAGAGATACACTGCCGAAGCTTATGGAGTTGGCACAAGGTGGAACAGCCGTTGGAACAGGTCTAAATGCGCCAAAAGGCTTTGGAGTTAAAATAGCTCAAAGCATCTCAAAAATAACAAATAAAGAATTTACAAGTGCTCCCAATAAGTTCGAGGCGTTATCAGCCCATGATGCAATGATTATGGCTCATGGTGCAATAAATACCGTCGCCGCCTCACTATTTAAAATAGCTAATGATATAAGGTTTCTTGGAAGCGGTCCTAGAGCCGGATTGGGAGAGTTGGCCCTCCCTGAGAACGAACCTGGCTCGTCGATTATGCCGGGTAAGGTGAATCCAACCCAATGCGAGTCCCTAACGCAAGTTTGTTTGCATATTTTTGGAAATAATACGGCTATTTCAATTGCAGGTAGCCAAGGGCATTTCCAGTTGAATGTTTTTAACCCGATGATGGCATTTAATTTTTTACAATCAGTAAAACTAATGACGGATGCGGCAGTCTCTTTTGAGAAAAATTGCTTGGATGGTCTCAAGGCAAGGCATGATAATATAGAGAAAAACCTTGAAAGGTCTCTAATGCTTGTAACGGCATTAGCCCCAAAAATAGGCTATGATAAGGCGGCAGAACTTGCCAAATCAGCACATAAAAATAACACAACCCTGAAAGAAGAAGCCCTAAAATCCGGATATGTTAACGAGGAGGAATTTGACTTTCTTGTAGATCCAAACAAAATGATAGGATAAATGCAAAAGCGTTCTATTACTATTGCCAAGCACCGTACAAGCATATGCATTGAGAACGAGTTCTGGGAGATCTTGGATAGTATTTCGGCAGAAAAGAATATTACTATTCCAAAATTAATTGAGATAATTGAAAAAAAGAGTGACAAAAAAAACCTTTCCTCAGCAATCAGAGTTTTCTGTCTGACTCAATTAAACGACGCTGTAAAAAATAGTTAATACCTGGTACATCTTGCATATAAATATTGCAACACAATATCTTACTAATATTATGAAAATATGAGTTCCAATTATTTTTTAAATTTAAATGAGCAGCAACGAGCTGCAGTTATGCATACTGATGGACCACTCCTAATTTTGGCAGGCGCAGGTACAGGGAAAACGAGAGTCCTAACTTCACGACTTGCGCACATAATAGACCAAAAAAAAGCCTTTCCATCAAATATTCTCGCAGTGACATTCACAAACAAGGCGGCAAAAGAGATGCAGATGCGAATTGGGAGTATTATTGGTAATGCCATTGAGGGAATGAATTGGCTTGGTACATTTCACTCCATAGGTGCAAAGATACTAAGATTACATGCTGAGAAAGCAAACCTTAAAAGTGATTTCACGATATTGGATACTGACGATCAACTAAAAGTTATCAAAGAAGTAATAAAAACCCTAAACATTGATGAAAAGCGTTTTCCACCGAGATACTTTTTATTACAAATCGAAAACTGGAAGAATATGGGGCTCTCTCCCGATAAAGTCGCCATGAGTGATTTAGACGTAATTGGTCATGAAAAGAGTATTGATGTATATGCAGGTTATCAAAAAAGATTATCTCGACTAAACTCAGCAGATTTTGGTGATTTATTACTTTTACCACTTGAGCTACTTAGAGGAAACGATAGCTTGCTCAATAGGTATGAGTCAATTTTTTCTTACATACTTGTCGATGAGTATCAAGATACCAATAGCGTTCAATATTTACTGCTTAAATTACTTTCTCAGAGAAACTTAAATATTGCGTGTGTTGGAGACGACGATCAGTCAATTTATGGTTGGAGGGGGGCTGACGTAAATAATATCTTAAACTTTGAAAAAGATTTTGATGGAGCGAAAGTAGTAAGACTTGAAAAGAACTATCGTTCAACAAAAAATATACTCGGTGCTGCAAGGAGCTTAATATCCAATAATAAGGATAGACTTGGAAAGGAGCTTTCGTCTCATAAAGATGATGCTGGCGACAAGGTAAAAATTAAAAGTCTTTGGAATGCGGAAGACGAAGCGAGGTACGTATCTGATGAAATTGATACGATTATTTCAAAAAATGAAAATTTAAATAATACAGCAATATTAGTTAGAGCAAGCTTTCAGATGAGAGAGTTTGAGGATAGATTTATAATTAATAGTATCCCCTACAGAGTAATTGGAGGCCCAAGATTCTATGAAAGGCAGGAGATACGTGATGTTATTGCATACTTACAACTTGTTATTAATCCGAATCATGATTTAAAATTTGAACGTATTGTAAATACTCCTAGACGAGGTCTTGGCGATACCACTCTGCGGAAAATAAATGACGCTGCACGTAGAGATGGCATATCATTGTATGACATTTCAAAGAAGATAGTCCAAACTGATGAATTAGGCTCAAACCCTCGCACGCAACTCAAATCCTTTATCTCAATGATAGACAGCTGGCGAGACCAAATTAATATAGTTGATCATATAACATTGACTGAATTGATATTGGAAGAGTCAGGTTATATTGCAATGTGGGAGAATGAAAAGACACCAAATTCTGAAAGCCGAATTGAAAATATAAAGGAATTAATTGGTCAATTATCAGAATTCCAATCTTTAGCTGAGTTTCTTGAACATGTCTCGCTTGTAATGGATGTTGAGAATGACGAAAATTCGAGTAAGGTTAATCTAATGACTCTGCATTCAGCTAAAGGCTTAGAATTTGATCATGTATTCATACCAGGTATGGAGGAAGGGGTTTTTCCCAACCAAAGGTCATTAGACGAAAAAGGTAATGTTGGTTTGGAGGAGGAGAGGCGTTTAGCACACGTAGGAATTACTCGTGCCAGAAAATACTTACACTTATCGCATGCACAAAGTAGGAGAATATATGGTAACTGGACACAATCAATACCATCACGATTTTTATCTGAAATTGCGCCTGAATTTATTGAAGAAGAAATGATCTTTGGCGGTTACAGTCAAAAAGACTCATCATTGTTTAATAATAATTATACTAAACAGAATTATAAAAATAACCAAACTGCGTTAGAAAGATTACAAGCCATTGGACACTTTGATAATATTGAGTACGATGATTTAACATTCAACCAGGATATAAACATTAAACCTGATCAGAGAGTATTTCATACAAAATTTGGGTATGGCAAGGTAATTGATTGTGATAATGACAGAATTGAGGTTGAATTCAAGACGGGTCGAAAAATTGTGCTAGCTTCATATTTAGAGTTAGTAAATAATGACTAATACACTCGAGATTTTAATATTATCTGATAAATCTATCTCAGAATTTGATGATGAATACTTATTTATGAATAAAGTCCAATCTATATCACAATTCACTATCAATGGAGAGTGGTTTGTGAGTCTTTTATTTGATAAAAAAGACAGACTTGCGATAAAAGAAATCATAAATAAACTATTTGGCTCATCTCAAAATTTCCAAATCAAGAATGTAGAAAATAGGAATTGGGTTTTAGAAAGTCAAAAATCACTAAAACCAATAAGTTTTCAAAACATATATGTTCATAATAATAGCTATCCAAAGAATAAATACAAAAAAATTAATATTTGCATCAATGAAGGCCTAGCTTTTGGTACAGGTCACCATGAAACTACATCTGGGTGCGTAAATGCATTGATTGAAATTAGAAAAACTACCAACATAAGAAGCTTTCTCGATATCGGAACTGGGAGTGGATTGCTGACAATCGTCGCCAATAAACTTTGGAAATGCAGGGGGATTGGAGTTGATAATGACTCAAAATCCATAGAAGTATCACGATATAACTTTGATGAAAATAATTGTAAAAATGAAGTATGTGCTAGAAATTTAGATATCACAAAAGAGTCTTATAAATTAAATGGGGCAGCAAAATTTGATCTTATTATGGTTAATATTCTTGCAAATGTTGTGGAGGCAGTCAAATGTGATCTTGCAAAACTTGTCTCAAATAAGGGGATACTGATATTATCTGGTTTTACAAATAAACAAAAAATAAAAATAAAAATTATTTATCAGAATTTGGGCTTCATTTTAATTCGGGAGCATGTTATTGGCAACTGGGTGACACTGGTGCTTAAAGCGCGCAGTGTCCAGTTGTAGGGAGTCAGTTATTGTATAATTTGTATGTATCTTATAATCCAGCACTGGGATTCTTGCTTTTTGTCAATCTATTGAGTTCAGCATAGACCTCTTTGAATGAACGTTTCTCATAGCTATCGTTTGCAATATCTTGCTTGATGGTTGTTATTAGCGCCTGGATTAAACCATTCGAGTTGTAAAATAGATTTTTCATTACTTAGTTTACTGTTAGAGGTGTGTCATATTCAAATATAGAAACAGCTTAGTTCTGCTTGGAGAAGGAAGCTTGGCTGAGTGATGATAAGACATCTCCGATTGCAATACCTTCGGCTCTGGCAAAATCCTTTGCAGCTTGTATTTGTGCTCTTTTCTTCTTTTCTGATTTAAAGCTTAGACCATAAAATCCGTTGGCTAAACTAATTGAATAACTTGTAATTTCCATTTTTTATCCTTCTGTTTTTGTTTTCTTAGTATTAAGTTATATATAGATATATAGTATTAAAAATGATGTTGAGTAGTTCAAAAAATCTATGTGAGGTATGCAGAATTTGCATACATATGATTGAATTCTATGCATTGAATTTTAATTTTGATACCCATGACTCAGAAGGATAAATTGAACAGCCTGAGAGCTGAGATGCGTAGTGAAGGCATTGATCTTTATATTATACCAATGAGGAATAATTTCTTGGATAACGACCTCAATCCGAGTGAGAGACGAATAAAATATATCTCTAATTTTACCGGATCAGCTGGGCAGATTCTTATAACCTTATTTACAGCAAGTATCTTCGTAGATGGTAGATATACTCTTCAAGCTAAACAACAGGTTGATAAAAAGGTATATGAGATAAATGACTTGGGTATCGACTCATCTATTAATTGGATTATTAAAAATTTAGAAAAAAATTGTGTAGTTGGCTATGATCCGGCATTATTTTCGATAGCTGAAATAAAATATTACGAAAAGAAACTTGAAAAGTCCCAAGTTAAGTTGAAATCTATTCCAGATAATCTTGTTGATAAAATCTGGGCAAAAAATTCTAGTCAAAAAAATATAATAATCTCTGATCATAAAACTATATATGCCGGAAGTACCAGGTATGAAAAACTAAATGGCTTACGAAATAAATTCCTCAAAAATGACACAGAGGTTCTTTTTATTGGAGATAATAACTTTATCTCATGGCTCACTAATTTGCGTGCTTATAAAAGAAAGTTTACGCCGGTAATCCGAGCATTATGTCTTGTTACCACAAAATGCTGTCATTTATTCATTGATAACTCACAGATAAACAAAAAAGATATTACTAAAATTAATGATGAAATTGAAATATACGATATTAAGAGTTTTAGTACAAATATAGCCAGTATATTAACCAATAAAATATTAGTAAAACTAGATGAGAAAAATACAAATAAATTAGTGCATGAATTGCTGATGAAACAAAATATGCAAATTATACATCAGCCTGATATTACGCACAATAAAGCAATAAAGAATACGACGGAACTAACATCATTCTCAAGAGCCCATGATTTAGATGCTCTTGCTGTATGTAACTTTTTGCACTGGATCAAAAACCAAAATAATTTACACGATATAGATGAATTAGCAGTTGTGCATTACTTAGAAGTTTTCAGAGGAAAACAAAAACCCAATTACCTGGGTCCAAGCTTTCCGGCAATTGTTGGATTTAACGAAAATGGTGCAATAATCCATTATTCGGCGACAAAAAAAACAAACAAGCGCATATCTGGAGATGGCTTACTTCTAATCGACAGTGGCGGCCAATATAAGTATGGGACAACAGACGTCACACGGACAATTCTAATCGGCAAAGCTACGAAAAAAATGAAGGAACTATATACTATTGTGCTCAAAGCACACATCACCTTAGCACGTAAGTCATTTAATAAAAATACAACTGGTGCAGAGTTAGATGATGCTGCGAGAGGCGTCATAAAGAAATACGGATATGACTACAACCATGGTACAGGACACGGAGTGGGCTCTGTCTTGTCAGTGCACGACGGTATACTCTCAATTTCACCAAAAGAAAAAAAAGCAAACTTTCAAGAAAATATGGTTTTCTCAAATGAACCTGGAATTTATATCGAGGGTTTGTACGGTATAAGAATAGAGAATCTAATGCTTGTAAGAAAAGATAAGAAAGTGAAAAATAATCTTTATTTTGAGATCTTGTCGCATATTCCATTTGAACGACAATTGCTAGACTTAAGTATACTGGATGGGGGTGAGCTGAATTGGATAAATAACTATCATTCAAAAGTATATAACAAGTTAGGCCCCAAACTTGGTGAGAGTGCAAGGAATTGGTTGCGGGACATAACGAAACCAATCTAAATCTCAAGCATTGACAACCATTCTCTCTCTCCAATAATTCTAATATTAAGCTCTTCTGCCTTTTTTACCTTGGATCCTGGATCCTCTCCAATTACTAATATATCTGTGCGAGCTGATATTATACTTAATACTTTAGCACCCATTCTTTCCGCTCGCTCTTTTGCTTCCGAGCGGGACATTGAGCTGAATCTTCCGGTAAAAACAAGGCTAAGCCCACTAAGTACCGTATCATCTGCAGTATCCT
>MDTG01192135.1_pt1 | contig 10996 bp, 12 predicted proteins | sample 811421 | NCBI WGS metagenome assembly MDTG01 (sample SAMN05326645, study PRJNA326480) | marine metagenome | isolation source: seawater | place: Pacific Ocean: South East | collected 2011 | reverse complement strand
GAAGACAGAGCGGGCGATTCTCAAACCTGCCGCTCATGTCTCAGACCGTCTCGCCGCCGCGTGCGACGGGCGGATGGCTGTGCCGGAATATGTCCGCGTGCGGCCCCTCACCCCAACCCTTGCTCGGGCGGACGCAGTGCGTTCGCTTACCCTCGCAAGCCCGAGGGAGAGGGGCTTGAATCTCCCCCTTCCGGAAACCTGAACCCGGATCTGACACCAAAAACCCACCCCAGCTGCGAAGCGCCTTCACGGGCGTCGCGCGTGCTGGCGGAAACCTTTCCCTGCCTGCCCCCTCTTGCCGTGGGCGCGGCCCGCGCTAAAACCGCTGCCATGACTGACCAGCTTCCCGACCGCCTCTGCGTCGACCCCGACAGCCCGTTCCACGATCCGGAGCTCCTCCAGAAGGAGATCGGCGTGCGTTTCAACGGCACGGAAAAAACCAATGTCGAGGAGTACTGCATCTCCGAAGGCTGGATCAAAGTCGCCGCCGGCAAGGCGCTCGACCGCAAGGGCAAGCCGCTGACCCTGAAGCTGAAAGGCCAGGTCGAAGTCTGGATCAAGGACGGCGAATAAGCCCCGGCCCTATTCCACCTTCGGCGAGTGGCCCCGGCCGCCCCGTCCGACTTTCGGCACAAGCATCCCCACATCCTTCTGGTAAAGCGTGTAGCGCTCACCGAAATGCGTGGTCAGGTCGCGTTCCTCGAACCAGATGCCGATCAGGATATAGCCGGTTGTCGCAACCGCGAAGACAAGATGGCCCAAGCTCATGACCGGGGCTGACCAGAAGGCGATGATGAAACCCGCATAGATCGGGTGACGGATATATTTATAGAACAGCGGCGTCACGAACGGACCGCCCGAAGGATCATACCCCATCATCCGGGCAAAGCCCTGATGCAGGCCGAAAAGATGGAAGTGGCTGATCAGGAATGTGCTGACCAATACCACGGCCCAGCCGAGCAGCGACAAGACGAACAGGAATTGCGCCAGGCCTCCCTGTATTTCCCACATGGTCTGGGGCATGGGCTGCCAGAACCAGAACAACAGGATCAGGGCCAGGCTGGAGAACAGGACATAGGTGCTCCGCTCGGCCGGTTGCGGGACAATTCTTGTCCAGGCGGCCTTGAATTTCGGCCGGGCCATGAGGCTGTGCTGGACGGCGAAAACGCTCAGCAGGACGGCGTTGATCAGCAGGGATGGAATGAGTGGACCCGGCGTTCCGCTGTCGATTGTTTTTGGCACGACAGCGTTTTCGACAAAACCGATGGCGTAAAGGAACGTCAAAAAGAAGATGACGTAGCAAATGGCACTGTACAGTGCCGTAAGAATTCCAGACATGACTAGCTCCCGTCCAGCTGATCCGCCCCGGCAGGGCAGACAATGGCGAAAATCGCTACAACGGTCTCGAGGAAGATTCCCCGGCAGACGCCGGTCTCTGGGAAACGGAACAGTATCGCAAACCGCCGACTTCGGCAAAGATTCCCTTTCCGCGCCCATCAAGCCGCCTTAGTGTGCCCCGCAAGGGAGGGCCCCTCATGGCGTTATTCATTCTCGGTCTGGTGATCTTTTTCGGCGCGCACGTCTTTTCGGCCGTGCGCTCGCGGGAACCTGGCAAGGACCTCAAGCAGAAGATGGGATACGGGCCCTATATGGGGGCCTACACATTCGTCTCGATCATCGGTTTCTTCCTGATCTGTGTCGGCTTCAACGAAACCCGCGGCATGGGCCTCGTTTACTCCCCGCCGAGTTGGGGCAAGCATGTCAATTTCGCCCTCATGCCGCCAGCCTTCATCCTGCTGGTAGCCTCACAGCTGCCGGCCGGCCGGATCAAGAAATGGGCAAAGCACCCGATGCTGGTGGCCGTGAAGCTGTGGGCGCTGGGGCACTTTTTCGCCACCGGCCAGCTGAACGCCTTCATCCTGTTCACCGCCTTCCTGACCTATGCGATCTTCGACCGGGTCATGGTGAAGCGGCGCGGCGACAATGGCCCGGCGCCGGATACGCCGACGAAACTCTGGGCCGATATCGTCTCGGTGATCGGCGGCATTGTCCTCTATGGGGCCTTTGTCATGTATCTGCACAGGCTCCTGATCGGCGTTCCCGTCATTCCAGGCTGAGTCTGGCAGATAAACTCCCGGATAAACTCCTTGTAATCCCAGAAGGAATTCTTGCCCGCGCCTGCCGGAGCGGATAAGCCGCAGCGCATGTCAAAGCAAACCAAGATCACCCGAAAGACCGTCAAGGACATCGCGAAGGCCAAGGGCAACACGCCGCTGGTCATGCTGACCGCCTATGACGCACCGATGGCCGAGCTGATGGACCCGCATGTGGACATGCTCCTCGTCGGCGACAGCCTCGGCATGGTCGTCCACGGCCTGCCCTCCACAGTCGGCGTGACGATGGAAATGATGATCCTCCACGGCCAGGCCGTGATGCGCGGGTCCGAGCAGGCTTTCGTTGTCGTCGACATGCCCTTCGGCAGCTACGAAACCAGCGAGGATCAGGCTTTCCTGAACGCGGTGCGGATCATGAAGGAAACCGGCTGCCAGGCCGTGAAGATCGAAAGCGGCGCCTATGCGGCCAAGCAGATCGCCCACCTCGTCGAGCGCGGCATTCCGGTCATGGGCCATGTCGGCCTGCGCCCGCAGGCAATTAATGTCGACGGCGGTTTCCGCGCCAAGGGCCGGACCGAAACCGAACGCGAAATCGTCATCAACGAAGCCCGCGCCGCCGACCGCGCCGGGGCCTTCGCCATCGTGATCGAAGGGGTTGCTGAAGACCTCGCCGCCGAGATTACCGCCGAAGTCAGCTGCCCCACGATTGGCATCGGCGCCTCGGCCGCCTGCGATGGCCAGGTCCTGGTTGCCCAGGACATGCTGGGCCTGTTTGACTGGGCGCCGAAATTCGTCCGCCGCTACGCAGATCTGCGCTCGGAGACCGAAACCGCCGTGAAGGCCTTTGCCGAAGACGTCCGGAGCCGTAATTTCCCCGGAAAAGCCGAAACCTACACCCTGCGAAAACCTTGACCAGAACAGCGCTGGCACGTTGCAGCCAGCGGCGGCGGCGTCTAGGTTCCCGCAATAATTCTGACCCCCGACCGGAGCGGCCCCTTGAGCGACATTTTTGAAGAAGTCGACGAAAGCCTACGCCAGGACAAGATCGAGACCGTCTGGAAGCGGTATCGCCTGTTTGTTTACGGCGGCGCGGCGCTTCTGATTGGCGCAGTTGCGCTGAACGAGTTCGTCATCACCCCGCATTTCGCCAAACTCCGCGCGGAACGGGCGCAGGCATTCGAGACAGCTGAAACCCAGCTGATCGAAGGCGACTATGCCGAGGCCCAGACCGGCTTCCGGGAACTGGTCGATGAGGAGTCCAGCCTGTCCCCGCTGGCGGCAAACTACCTGGCCCAGACCCTGTATGAAGGCAGCGGCGACGTGGCCGGCGCCACCGATGCGCTGCAAACAGCCGGCAAGGCGGACGGCTCGCCGTTCGAGCGCGTGGCCCTGCTCAAAGCCGCCTATGCCAAGGCAGACACGCTGTCGCTCACCGAACTCGAAGCCATGCTTGGCGACATGAAGGAAGAGGAAACCGCGCTCGGCGCCCTCTCCCGCGAACTGATCGCCGCAAAGGCTTATGCAGAAGGCGACGCCGCCCGCGCGCGGACTGCCTATAACCGCCTGAAATTTGATGCCGCCGCCCCTCAGGGCGTGATCCGCCGGTCTGAAATTGCGCTCGCCGCAATCCCGATCCCGGCAGACACTGGCGAGGCAGCCCCCGCTGAAGAGGCTGCCCCTGCCGACGCGTTCGAAACCACCGAGGAGACCGGCCAATGACCCCAACCCGCAAGTACCTGCTGGCCGGTGCCGCGCTTGGCATCCTCGGCCTGACCGCCTGTTCGAGCCTTCCCAGCTTCGGCGGCGGCAAGGCGAAGGAACTGGCAGAGGCCGAAAAGGCCGGGCGGATCACGATGGTCCTGTCCGACGACAAGATCGAGGCGAACCCGGAACTCGCCACCCAGGAAATCACCCTGCCCCCGGCGCAGACGCTGGAAAGCTGGACACAGGCCGGCGCGAATGCCGAAAAGGTCATTGGCCATATCAAGGCAGCTGAAACGCTCACGGTCGCCTGGCGCACCAATGTCGGCAAAGGGTCCGGGAAGAAATCCGCCCTGTCCACGCCGCCCGTCGCCAGCACAACCACGATCTATACGCTCGACGCGGGCCAGGAAGTCGTCGCGACGGATATTTCCAGCGGCCGCACGCTGTGGCGCAAGAAGCTGAAAGGCCTGTCCAAGCGGGACAAGGCCGCGCTCGGCGGCGGACTGGCGGTCGATGGCGACTCGCTGATCGTCTCGTCCGGCTTCGGCTATGTCACCGCGCTGGATGCCAGCACCGGTGAAGAAAAATGGAAGAACCCGATGAATGCGCCCATGACCGGCGCACCGACCATCAAGGATGGCCGGATCTTCGTCGAGTCGAACAATAACGAGATCTTCGCGCTGGCGATGGACGACGGCGAAGTCGAATGGTCCGACCAGGCGATTTCCGAAACGGCGCGCGTGCTCGGCAGCCCGAGCCCGGCCGCTGTGGAAGACTTCGTCATTGCGCCGTACTCCTCCGGCGAAGTGATTGCCTATCTTGCCTCCAATGGCCGCCGCCTCTGGACTGACGCCATTTCGCAGGCTGGCCGGTTCACGCCGATCTCCGAGATCAATGACATTGGCTCGCGCCCGGTCCTCGCCGGTGGGCTCGTCTTCGCGTCCAGTCAGTCGGGCATCACGATCGCCATCGACGGACGCAGCGGCCAGCGCGTCTGGTCCAAGCAGATCGGTTCCGTCCAGGCCCCGGCCGTGACCGGCGAGCAGATGTTCGTGATCGGAACGGATGGTCAGCTGGCCTGTCTCAACTCTACTTCCGGCGAAGTCTACTGGGTCGTCCAGCTGCAACAGTTCGAGAAGGAAGAGAAAAAGAAGAAGCGTATCTCTTATTCCGGTCCGGTGGTTGCCTCCGACCGGGTGCTGGTTGTCTCCTCGACCGGACGGCTGCTTGCGTTCTCTCCCCAGACCGGAGAGGAAGTCGGCTCTTTGAAGCTGGGAGACCGCGTCTACCTCGAACCCATCGCCGCGCAGGATAAGCTCTTTATCCTGACAGACGATGCCAAACTGATCGCAATCAAGTAAGGGGCGGCGCCGGCAGGCGCGAACCCCCGTTTACGTTACGGGCCTGCCATGCCGCTCAAACTCGCTATCGTCGGACGCCCGAATGTCGGCAAGTCCACTCTCTTCAACCGGCTCGCCGGCAAGAAGATCGCCCTGGTCGACGACCAGCCAGGGGTCACGCGCGACCGCAAGGAGGCAGAGGGCAATCTCGCCTCCATGCCGCTGATCCTGATCGATACGGCGGGTTATGAAAGCGTCCACGACGACAGTCTCGAATCCCGCATGCGCGCGCAGACCGAAGCCGCCATCGCGGAAGCTGAACTCTGCCTCTTCCTGGTCGATGCACGGGTTGGCATCACACCGGACGATGAAACCTTCGCGCAGCTGCTGCGCAAGTCGGGACTCCCCATCGTGCTGGCCGCCAACAAGGCGGAAGGCCGTCAGGGCGAAGCGGGTGTCATGGAAGCCTGGACGCTGGGCTTCGGTGAACCTGTCGGCCTGTCCGCCGAACATGGCGAAGGTTTTGCCGAACTGTTTGGTGCCATCCGACGCGCCCTCGGCGAGGAAGCGTTCGAGAAGGCCATGGAAGAGCCAGAGCCCGACTATGCACGCGGCGGCGGTGAGGACATTCTCGAAAAGCTCGCCCATATCGACATCGAAGACGACACGCTGTCCGACGACGAGCTTGTCGCGGCCATCGAGGAAGCCGATGTCGATGTGGAGCCGGAACCGCCGCGCGCCGACAAGCCGGTGAAGCTGGCCATTGTCGGCCGTCCGAATGCCGGCAAGTCCACACTGATCAACCAGCTGCTGCAATCTGACCGCCTGCTGACCGGACCGGAAGCCGGCATCACGCGGGATTCGGTCACCCTCGACTGGGAATGGGAAGGCCGCCGCGTGCGCCTCGTCGATACGGCAGGCCTTCGCCGCAAAAGCAAGGTGCAGGAACGGCTGGAGCGGATGTCGACCGCCGAAACCATCCGCTCGCTGAAATATGCCGAAATCGTTGCACTGGTGATGGACCCGCATGACGCGCTGGAAAAACAGGATCTGCAGATCGCAGACCTCTGCCTGCGCGAAGGACGCGGCCTCGTCCTCGTCGTGTCCAAATGGGATACCGTGAAAGATCAGGACGGCGCGGCGCGCCATATCCGTGACATCGCCAACCGCCTCATGCCGAATGCGGGCGGGGCACCGGTCGTGTTCCTGTCAGGGCTCACGGGCAAACATGTCGACCGGTTGATGCCGGCCGTGCTGCAGGTCCACAAGGACTGGACCGCGCGGGTAAAAACCGGCGATCTGAACCGCTGGCTGCGCCACACGATCGAGCGCCACCCGCCCCCGGCTGTGCAGGGCAAGCGGATCAAGCCGCGCTACATGGCGCAGATGAAATCACGCCCGCCAACCTTCGTACTGATCGCCTCACGCGGTGACCAGATGCCGGAGACCTACAAGCGCTATCTGATCAATGAGCTTCGCAGCGACTTCGACCTGCACGGCGTGCCGATCCGCCTGTTCGTGCGGCAGGGCAAGAACCCCTATGCCGGCAAACCAGCCGGGTTCCAGAAGCCGCCTTCGAAGAAGGGCAGCAAGCACTGACGCCGTGCACACCAGAATGTTATTCGTCTGATTGGGCACGCCTTTATAAGAAAGGCCGGACAGCATAAGGACCCGCGGCATGAACCAGATCCAGGACATCGTGAAAACCTATTATGGGGAAACCCTGTCCACTTCGAACGATCTGAAGACCGACGCCTGCACCACAGCTGACCGCCCGCCGCCGCATGTCTCTGCCGCTCTCGCCGCCGTGCATGATGAGGTCGCGGCAAAATATTATGGCTGCGGCCTTGCCATTCCCACCGTGCTGGACGGCCTGAAAGTGCTTGACCTTGGCTGCGGCGCCGGGCGCGATGTGTTCGCGCTCGCCAGACTGGTTGGCCCGTCCGGCCACGTGACCGGTGTCGACATGACCGACGCGCAGCTGGATGTCGCCCGCCAGCACGAAGCCTGGCACGCCAAACAGTTCGGCTATGACACCCCGAACACACGTTTCGTGAAAGGCTATCTGGAAAAGCTCGGCGAACTGGACCTTGAGCCCGGCAGTTTCGACCTGATCATCTCCAATTGCGTCATCAATCTGTGCACAGATAAGCCGGAAGTCTTCCGTCAGGCGCACCGCCTGTTGAAGCCCGGCGGGGAAATATATTTCTCCGACGTCTACGCAGACCGGCGTATTCCGGCAGACCTTGCCGCCGATCCGGTGCTCTACGGCGAGTGCCTCTCCGGCGCGCTCTATTGGGGCGACTTCCAGTCCATCGTCAAAGCGGCCGGCTTCACCGATCCGCGCACGGTGAACCACCGCCGCCTTGGCGTTATCGACCCGGCCCTGAAGGACAAGCTTGGCCCGATCCGCTTTGCGTCCGTTACGGCACGTCTCATCAAGCTCGACGGCCTCGACGCGGCCTGCGAGGATTACGGCCAGGCCGTGATCTACAAGGGCGGCATTCCAGGCATGGAGCAGGTCTTCGTGCTGGACGCCGAGCACAGTATCGAAGCCGGACGCGTCTTCCCCGTCTGTGGCAACACGCTGGCGATGCTGAAGAACACGCGCTTTGCGCCATACTTCGACGTTATCGGCGACGGCGCCACGCATTATGGCCTGTTCCCCGGGTGCGCGGCACCTGACGTGTTCGCCGCCAGTGCCGCAGACGAGGAGCCCGCCTCCCCCGGCGGCTGCTGCGGCTGATCCCGGCAGACAGGGCATCCCCCGGATTGCCTTTCCGCTCGCCATAATATATAGATATCTATATAGTTTTGCGAATGGAGACGGTGATGCTTTCCCGACGGGCCCTCCTGATCACTGGCGGTGCCAGTATTCTAGTCTTTGGCGGCGGATATGCCGGCCTCTCTGCCATGAGCGATATCGCTCCGGCGCGGGAACCCTGGCGTCAGGCTACGCAGGGGTTTGGTGATCCCCGGCTGAACGCGGCGGCCTATGCCATTCTCGCCCCCAGTCCGCACAATCTCCAGCCCTGGATGATACGGCTGGAAGGCGATGACAGCCTCACCCTGTTCTGCGATCTGGACCGCCGCCTGCCCGAGACAGACCCGCCCGACCGTCAGACCACGATCGGCCTTGGCACCTTTCTGGAGCTGCTCCGCCAGGCTGCTGCCGAACAAGGCCACCGGCTGGAGATCACGCACTTCCCGGAAGGCGAGCCCGGCGAACGGCTGGATGACCGCCCCGTCGCGCATGTGCGCTTTGTCGAAGACGCCGGGGTCCAGCGGGACCCGCTGTTCGGCTACGGCCTGAAACGGCGCACGGCACGGCGCAAATTCGATCCGGGCCGCCCTGTCCCCTCCGACAGGCTGGCGGCGCTGATGGAAATCTCGACCGGTCTGCCGGGTCTGGAAGAATTCGAGGTAGATGGGACCAGCCAGCCCGAAACCGTCAGCTGGCTGCGCGATATTTGCAGGCGCGCCTGGGAGATCGAAATGCGCAAGCCTGAGACCTGTCAGGAAAGCGCCTATCTTACCCGCATTGGCGCGAAGCAGGTCACCGCCAATCCCGACGGCATCTCCCTTGCCGGCCCGATGATGGAAGCCTACCACATGACCGGCCTGCTGACCCGGGACAGCATGAACGAAATCGGCTCCACGGCATGGAAGGCCACCCTTTCCACATACAATGAGCTGATCGACAGTACACCAACCTTCCTTTGGTTCAGCAGTTCCGGGAATTCGCGATCCGAACAACTGGACAGCGGTGCGGTCTGGATCCGCCTGCAATTGGCGGCCGCAGCGGTCGGCGTCGGATTCCACCCCCTGTCCCAGGTGCTCGAGGAATATAGCGAGATGGCTGAGCCGTTTGCGGAGATCCATGACCGCCTCGGCGTGACCCTTCCGGGCCGTATCCAGGGCCTGTTCCGGCTGGGCTATGCCGGCGGGCAACCGCCTGCGCCCCGCTGGCCGCTTGAATCCCGGATCATCACATGAGCCGCCCCGCTGGCCTTGCCGGAGACCCCGTCGAGTTTGCAGCGATGACGGAAATTTCCATCATCGCCCACCTCGCCGATACCGCCTTCGCCCGCCGCCTGCCGGACGGCCTGACCACGGCGCAATTCGCGGTGCTCAATCACCTGCTGCGCCTTGAGGCAGAACAGACCATCGGGGAGCTGGCCCGCGCGCTTCAGGTGTCCCAGCCGACGATGTCTTCGACTGTCCGGCGGCTGGAGGAGAAGGGTCTGATTTCGCTCGTGCCGGATTCAGACGACCGGCGGATCCGGCGTGTCTCGGTCAACCGGTCCGGCGCGGCGGTCCGGAACAAGGCCGTTCAGGCACTGGACGCCTCGAAGAAAGACCTCGCTGTATTGAGCCAGGAGGAGTGGAAACAGCTATTGCCGCTCCTGAACAGATTGCGGATCGCCCTCGACGCGGCGCGGTAGGCTCTATTCTTCCGTCCGGTCGACATTGCCGCGCAGGGATTTGATTTCGCCCCGGCGCTTCTTCGCCGCAATACGGCGGCGGATGCTGCCCTTGGTCGGTTTGGTGCGAATGCGCCGCTTGGGCTTCTGGCTGGCCTTGAGAATCATCTCTGCCAGACGCTTGCGGGCGGCTTCCCGGTTCAGGGCCTGGCTGCGGTGACTGCCGGCTTCGAGAATCAGCCGGCCGTCATTTGTCATCCGGCTGCCAAACAGTTTCGCGAACCGTTCCTTGACCTCCGCGGGCAGCGAGGACGCTTCGACATGCCAGGTCAGCTGCACAGCCGTGGACACCTTGTTCACATGCTGGCCGCCCGGCCCCGACGCGCGGACAAAGGCTTCCGACAGCTCCCATGCCGGTACGGTGAGCGCATCTGAGACGCGAAGATCGCCGAAATCGGACATGGATAAAGCTTAACTCCCTGTTCAGAGACCGTTCAGGCCGGAAAACGTAGGTTTGCTCCAATGCGCAATACGCGACAACCAGACGGCTAGCCAGACATCGTGCGGCGAGCCATTTCAACGGAGGCTCAGCCTGCCATGAAACTGATGAACACATTCGGAAAAGCCATGGCGGCGCTGGCGATTGCCGGCCTCACCATCGTTCCCGTTGCCAGCGCCGACCCGGACCGTGGCCGCGACCGCGGTGGTTGGGACCGGGGTGATCGCGGCGATCACGGTCATGACCGTGGCCGTCGCGGAGGTGGCGACCGGCATGATTACCGCCGTGGCGGACACGACTATCGCGGTGACTATCGTCGTGATCATCGCCGGTACGACAGGCATGACCGCCATGATTACCGTCGCGGTTACCGGCACCCCAGCTATGCCTACCGGCGCCCGCCGGTCCGCCACTACGCACCGCCGCCGCGCTATGGGTCCTATGTGACCTATGGTTACCGGACCGGCCCCTATTTCCGCTCGGGCTACATTTCGCCCTACCGGATTGGCGGCTATTACCGCCCGCACCCGCGCACGGTCTATATTCGCGATTACTCCCGTTACGGCCTGTATGCCCCACCGCCCGGATACTACTGGGTTCATGACTATGATCGCGGCGACGCGATCCTGGCTTCGGTGGCCACAGGCGCAATCATTGGTCTTGTCGTCGGCGCACTCGCTTACGATTAAGGCTGATAGGGCGTCCTGCCCGCTTGGTGAACGCCCGGATGTCTTCCCGGCATCCGGGCAATTCATGTTCATCAGGCAAATTTGGGCCAAAAAGTCGCGATCTTAACTTTTGCATGGCGCAAATCATGCTTAACTCCGAGTCGTCCGGGATGGTCCCGGACAAAAAGTACGCGCCTGTTGCGCGCCTGAAAGGAGGTGATCCATGTCGAGTGAGAAACCAGGTGAG
>MDTG01095042.1_pt1 | contig 10996 bp, 4 predicted proteins | sample 811421 | NCBI WGS metagenome assembly MDTG01 (sample SAMN05326645, study PRJNA326480) | marine metagenome | isolation source: seawater | place: Pacific Ocean: South East | collected 2011 | reverse complement strand
CTGTTGAAATTACAGTATTTACGTTCATATATAGAAAGATTTAGAAAATCTTTCTGTAGATTTAAAAAAATTTTATCTACAAAAAATAAATTTAGAAAAAAATCTTTCTGTAGATTTAAAAAAATTTTATCTACAAAAAATAAATTGATTCATTTTTAATAAATTTATTTGCTATGCAAAATGAAATCTTTCTGTAGATTTAAAAAATTTTATCTACAAAAAAATAAATTAAATTATCTTAAATATATTACTAATCCAGCGATAATTGCTAATACTACAACAGCAATTATAATCAATAATATAAGATTAGATGATTTTTCACATTTTCCTTCACCTGGTTCACATTTTTCTACAGTACCATCTTCAATACTACATTTTAGACCTCCTAATGATGCCTTACTTATAACTTGATATGTTTTTTCACAATTTTCATTACATTCAGTAAATTCACCTCTACAAGGAGTTGGATAACATAATGCATCATTAGGTCCACATATGTAAGATTCATATAATGGGCCATAAGGAATAGGTGTATTATTTTTAACTCCAATATAAAATTGGTTATTTTCTTCTATGAAGTATTCAATATTATTTATAAATAATTCATTATTATCAAGTCTTGTTATAATATTATATCCAGGAACAACATAATTTATACCATCAGTAGTGTTACTGACATTCATTTTATAAATAATCTTATTTTTATATTGATTGTATATAAATAATTTTGTTCCAAAATTCTTTTCACCAAATCTTTCTGATTGACTAATATAATTATTTAATGGAATACTATTTTTAATTTGGAATGTGCTAGTTTTTCTAATTTTTGATTCATTATCTTCTTTTAGTATTTTTTCAGTTGATGCTTCATTTGATTTATCATTGTTTTTATCATATGATGGTCCTTTATAGATAAATTCCTTATAAACTTGATTTTCAGAAAAGTTATTTATTCTTTCTGTGATTTCATTTCCTTTATTATCAAGTAATACAATGTAATTGTCAGCATATTTTTCTTTTTCATCATCAGGTAAATATACAACTACTGCTTCCAAATTATTTAAATCATAAGAAGAATTTAATTTAACAATTAGATAAGAATCTTCAAAAAATGAAGATAAATAAATATCCTCAAGTTTTTCTGAAAGGCTATTATTCTTAATGTTTCTTAATAATGACTTTGGATTCATAGGCAATGTTCCATTAATTAGAACATCTTCATCTTGCATAATATTTTTTCCATCAACCCAAACTTGTAATTCTTTTATTTTAATATTTGACAAATTATTTTGTTTTATTTTTATTTCATTAAAAAAATATGTCTTTTTATTAAACATATCATCTTTTTGGTATTCTTTAATTTTATTTGAAGAATTTAATTTTAATTTATAAGTTCTAAATGGACCATTTTCATAAAGTGCAATATCTTCTCCTAATGATATATAATTATAAAATTCAAGTTGTCCTATTAAACCACCATCATTAATATATAATCCATTTGAATCTTTTGTTGTATCAATCATAATATAAAAGTCATCATCATCACTTACATTGTTAATAAATAATTCAATACTTCTTTTACTATCTGTTTCTATTTGATAATCAAATGAGGAACTCCAAGATGTTTGAATTTCAGAATCTAATTTTGTAAATGTAAATTTTTCTGAATTTGGATTGTCATACCTTTTTGTTCCTTCTCTATTTGGCCAAATAGTATTACCTGCTGAAAGTGATTTTTTTGAGAATGTAATTTCATCGTAATCATCAGTAATTTTTCTAAAAGCAGTTTTTTTACCATCTGAGACTCTATTACCAAATTTATTTTTTAGGTAACAACCTTTGCCATCAATAGTATCTTCAACAAAACCGATACAATCTTTAGTTTTATCACATAATGTTGGACATGATATAGTTTTTGCTTCTTTTAATTCAATGATATTATTACCAGGATAATCTTCTTTACCGATTAATTCATAATCATTCTTAACTAAGTAAGTTTGATGATCATTACTTTGTATCATTTTAGAAGGTTCAATTTTGCTTTTATATGTACAACCTTTCTTTTCATTTTCGTTTGTTAAGTTTTTAACATATCCAACACATCCATCGATTTCATTACATCTTTTTGTACAGTCTTGCCATTCAGTATCTTCTTGATTACCAATATCATTTCCTGGAGAATCAAATTTACCGATATCAATATATTTTTTGTTTTTAACAATAGATGGACATATACTTCTTATTTCAGTAATAGTATCTGATTTGAATGAAAATGTTCCTATAAATTTTTTTGATAATATTGGTAGTTTAATATGCATGTCATAATTTTTTGGGTCTGGTTTTGTTGATTTTTTATCTAATCCTGCTTGATTTACTTTTTTAAATGAAGTTAAAGAATCGATTCCTGTAGTTTCTTTAAGTTTTGAAAGAATAACAGAATCTTTTTCAAATTTATTATTAAAATTGTATAATTTTTCTTGCATTTCTTTTGTACTATTTGAATTAATATTAATTTCAATTCCTACAGATCCAGTAAATAGTTTAATTTCTAAGTTATCTTCTGATGTTTCTAAATTTTTAATAGCTTCTTGTTTTGCAATTTCTATTAAATCATTTTTTTCTTCTTCTGTTAATTCATTAAGTGAAACACCATTAATTAGATATGATACTTTTAGAATAAATTTATTTTCTTCTATAGTTTTATTTCTTTTTTCTATAATTTCTTTGTTTTCTATATTAACTTTATTTGCAGTATCTATTTCTTCTTTTATTTTTTTTTCTTCTTCTATAATACCTTCAAATTCAAAATGTAAAAGTTGTTCAAATTCATATTTATTTGTAGTAACACTTAAAGACCATTCTTGCCATCCAAATCCTCTATCTCTAGTAATTGACATCCATTGTCCTCCACTTTTACCATGAGAACCACAATCCCTCATAAATCCTACACCAGGATCATTAAAATTACAAAATTTCCATCTATTTTTCTTTTCTTCTAATGGTTTTTTAATTAATTTTCTCATATTATCACTTAACATTTTTTCTGTAGAAGGAGTATCTGATTGGTTTTTGTTATTATCATGTGCAGGTCCATAATATTTATAATAATGATAAGCAGTATTTCCATTATTATTATCAATTCTATTAGTTAATTCATTGTCTTCAATATCAGTTAAAACTAAATATGATTGGGCATATCTAATGTCATCACCTGGCCATGTAACGTTGTATACAATTACTGCTTCAATATCTTCTAAAGGATATGATCTATCTAATACAAGAGTGTAAAAAGAACCTTTTAAATTTTGTGAAAAATAAGTTTTCTTCCACCAAAATTCTTCATTTCCATGAGCAATTACATTATTATATGCATTTTTAGCAACAGTGTCTTGATGATGTGGTTTACTTGCTATAGCATATGTACCTGTATTTTGTACAACATTAATCCCGTTTATCCATACTTGTATTTCATTAAATTCAAGATGTCCATTATTTACAATTTTAATTTTTTTAACTCTTTTTTCATCAACTGCATTGTTAATATCACTATATAATTCAAAATCTTTATTAAAAGTATTTTTTATTCCTTTTTCTTCATTAAACCAGTTTATATGAAATAAATCATACATATCAACAAATTTACTTTCATCAATTTTTAGTGGTGTTAATCTTTTGTAAATAATATTTCTATATTTTTTATTTGTAGCAACAGGATTTTCCCATATTATATAAAATGGAATTGGTAGATTTTTTAGATATTCGTTAAATTCATCTTTCAATTGATATTCTCCTTCTTTTAAGTGGTCACTTAATAGTACAGGATGCATTAATCCTTTTTGGTCATAATATTGTAAGTTTTTTTCTTTTTTTGCTTCTTTTACTAATTTTTTATTATATTTTAACAATTTTTGAGCAAATAATTGCCTTTCTGATAATTTATATAAACTAAAAGACCAATTTGACCAATTATATCCTCTGTCTCTAGTAATAGAAATCCATTGTCCTCCGATATATCCATCTGGTCCACAGTCTCTCATGAAACCTACTCCTGGATCATTAAAATTACAATAATTCCACCTATTGCTAGAATTAACAGCTGATTCTAAATCTGAATATAATTCAAAGTCAACATTAAATGTATTTTTAATACCTTTATCATGATCATACCAATTTTGGTGCAATAATGTAAACATATCAACATTATTAATTTTAGTAAGTCTTTTGTAAATAACAAATTTCGATCTATTGTCAGTGTTTGAAAGATTAACGAATAATATATAAAATGGAATTTCTTGTTTTCTTAAATATTCATTAAATTGGTCTTTTTCTGGATATTTACCAGTTTCTTTTTTTGATGCAGATAATTTTGTTAAAGATGGTTTTGGAATATTAAGTATTTTATCTAATTGGAACAAATCATCTTTATTATTATTAAGGTCCTTAACTTGATTTTTATTTAGAACTCTATGATAGATTCTGAAATATCTTAAATTCATGTTAGAATAATTAATATTTTTAAAATAAGGTTCATAATCTTTTACAGACCCGATTCCAAAGAAAATTTTACTTTTTACCTCTGGATATTTAAAATTAGTATTTTTTGTATATAATAGATTTCCGTCTTTATAATAATTTAATTTTCCATCTCTAGAATTAGTTATAACAATATGCGAATATGAATTAATATTTATTCCATTAGACATTGAGGATGAAGGATTAAAATCTTCTGATCCTGTACCACGACTATTTATAACCATGTAAGCTTGTGTATCTTTTGTTTTACCTTTATATCCTTGTGGTGTCTCAGCATATGATCTATAGGAATGTGCTAATACATGATTAAAATCTTTATTTTCTTTTGATTTCATATTAAATATTGTGTTTCCATATGGTTCTTTATTTGGTCTATTAACTTTAACATACATTTCAATTGATATCTCTTTATGAGCTGGAATTTCATTATTACTAATTGCATATGCATTTATTCCATTAAAAATAGCTCCATCATATTTGTTAAATGTAACATTCTCCAAGTTAATTATTGAATTTGGATCTAATTGATCATAGACTGATGCTGTATTGTCTCTCATCCTAAATTCAAAAGAGTGAGCTAAATCATAAATATTATTAACATCATCTGATTCATTTTCTTTGATAATCTTTGTAAAATTAGATTTTACTATTGTACTATCCTTAATCATTTTTTCTTTTCTTTCTTTTAGTTTTTTAGTCCTACGTTCTTGTCTTTCTTTTCGATTTTTGACATTTTTCTTCTTTTTTTCTAAGTTTTCTAATCTATCAACTAATTTCTTATTAGTTTTAGTATCATTACTTTCTTTTATTCTTTCTTTATCATTAGATGAAATAATACTTTCTTTATTACTGTATAATTCTTTTATTTCTTCACTATTAAATTCTTTATTATTGAATAATCTTAAATATTTGATATTCATATTTGGACCAAATTCTCTATCATTATCACTAACACCTCCTATGTGATTGTATATTCTTTTTATTGTTGGAATAGAACCAATATTTAGGGAACTAGTAACATTTTTGGTATTACTTAGTAGTAATCCATTTAATAATTTGTTGTTAACATATACTTTTAAGATATTATCTGAACTGACTGTAACTACAATATGAGTCCATCCTTTATCTAGAAATTCTGCAGGGAAAAAAGATCTACTATGGTTTGTATTAGAGTAATCATTTCTTATTTCAATAGAATGTGATTTCCATGGAATATATGAATCTTTATTTTCCCATATTGAAATACTAAATGCATTATCTCCATTCCATTTTGCTCCTGTTGAGAATTTGATAATTTGTTGCCACAAATTATTTCTATTATCGTTAATTTTTGTAATATTTATATAAAATTCACAAGAAAATCCTTCTGAATTATCAATATCAACACTTCCTAATTTAATTTTATTGCTTGGATTATCAAATATAGCTCCTTTATCAATTGTTGATATAACACCATTTTTATAACTTGCATTTACATCTTTAATTGAATCTAAAATACCAACAGTAGAGTCATCTCTAAAATCCCAACTATAATTTCTTAATGAAAGGTCAGTAAAATATTCTTTATTTTTTTCTTCATTTTTATTTATAGAAGAATCTAACTTAAAATATTTATATTCTTTTAAAAATTGTTTGTTCATTATATATAATTTTGTAGATAAAAAAATTTTATCTACAAAATAAATAATTTTCTTTATGAAATTATTTTTTCTTTGTAATTTTGCATTTAGAATCAATTTTAAGTGATTCTTTTTTAGATGATTTTGGTACAATATTCATAACACATTTTGATTTTACTCCATATAGTGGATCAGTACAACCTTTTTCTATTACTTCATTTTTTTTAGTTTTAACTTCTTTATCATTATTTAGACATCTTGATCTAAAGTGTTCATATCTATCTCTAACTTGGTTGTATGATAGATTGGATTTTTTTCCTAAATTTGTATTAACCATTTCATGTAGATCATATACATATCGTGATAAAGAATCTCTATTTTTCATTGTTTTTTTTGAAAATTTTAATTTTTTCATATTATCTACATAATTATCTCTACAATATCTACATGGTAAAATATTTTTTAGTGATTTGAAATAATTATAATAGTTTTCCTTTTGTTCAGATGATGGGTTAACAGGATAATTAAAACTAATTGTATGTAAAGTATGCCACATAGGAGGACCCCATACAGAAGTTAACATTCCGTCTCCTGAATTATAATGATTTTTATTAAATGCAGACATAATATATTATATTAGAAAATAAAAGTTTACTAGTAGAGATTATTTAAAAGAAGAATTAATTCAAATATATATATTATGCATATTGGATATCAAGGAATAAAAAATAGCTATAGTCATCAAGTTTGTAGCAAATATTTAGATATGAATAAATTACCTATAGATAGTCTTAAAGGGTTTAAATCTTTTGAACTTGTTTTTAGTGGATTATTATTTGGTCTAATAGATTTAGCAATATTGCCAATTGAAAATTCAATCGGTGGATGTATTTTTCTAAATTTTGATTTATTTTATAAATATAATATTAGAATTCATTGTGAATTCCACCATGATATAGAACATAGTTTGTATGGCATTAGTGATGATGTAAGTAAAATAAAAAAGATAATTTCTCATCCTCAAGCATTACAACAATGTAAAGAAAATTTAAAAAAAAATAATTTAGATATAGAAGAATATTGGGATACAACAGCATCAATTGAAAAAATAATAGAGTTAAATGATGAATCAATTGGTTGTATTGCTCCTCCAGGATTAGGAAAAGATTATGGTATTAATGAACTGTATACTAAATTTAATGACCAAGAAAATAATATAACAAGATTTTATTTAATTTCCCTAAAAGATAAACAAATAAATTTAAAAAATTTGCTAAGAAATGATAATAAAGGTAAAAAAATGATAAATAAAAAAGATAAATTTAGTGGATATGCTATTTTGAGAGATAAAATTGGTTCACTACAAAATTATTTAAATAAATTTAATGAAGATAATATTAATCTAACTAAAATTGAGAGTAGACCTTATCTTGGTAAAGATAGAATAAATAATTATAATCCATTTTCATATATATTTTACATCGAAGGTGAATATAATTTAGGAAATAATGAAACAGATATAGAAAAAATAGATTCATTAAATCCTTTTTATTATTTTGGTAAATATTCAATATTTGATTTTACTGATGAATTGATTGATAAAAGATCATTAATATTACAAAATGTGAATAAAACTGACGATAATATAAATTGTTTACAAGATATAAATTATAAATTAAATGTGGGTATAATAGGATTTGGTAGGTTTGGTCAATTTATAGCCGAAAGAATGGTAAAATATGGATTTAATGTTTATTCAACATCAAGATCAGATTACAAGGAAATATCTAATAAAATAGGAGTTAATTTTTTTCCTTTTAATATTTTTTATGAAGAATATTTTTCAAAAATGGATATTATAATTTTTTCAACATCAATTAATAGTTTTGAAGATATGTTAGATAATGTAATTGAAAATAATTTTGAAAATTTTAAAAATAAATTAGTTGTGGATGTCTTATCAGTAAAGGACTATCCAAATGAAATATTAAGATCAAGAAACATAAATGCTAATAACTTAGTTCTTTTAACTCATCCAATGTTTGGTCCAGATTCTGCAAAGAATTCATGGGTAGGTAAAAAGTTTGTATACTGGTATAATTACAATGAAATGATGAATTTAGATAATGAAAAAATACAGAAAGATTTAAAGTACTTTATTAAATTTTGGGAAGACCAAGGTTGTGAAATGGTAAGTTTAGATTCTAAAAGTCATGATTTTTTATCAGCTAATTCACAATTTTTGAGTCATTTTATAGGAAGATTATTAGATTTATTAAATTGTCAAGCATCAATTATTGATACTGATTTATATTCTAGCTTGTTAAAAGTTAGAGAATACGCAGTTAATGATAGCTGGGATTTATTTAATGGTTTGTATAAATATAATAATGAATCTATAGATACAATAAGAAGATTAAAATTTAATTTACATAATTTGATTGACGAATTAGAAAAAAAAGAGATAGGGGAATCAAGTACAGGAAAAGTTTTTTCTTTGATTAAAGAATTAAAAGATAACGGAACTGAAATTTTAAATTTGGCTATTGGTGAACCTTCTTGGTATCCAAATTTAAAAGATTATAGTAAAAGAATTATTAAATATAGTAGTGGCTATTCAACATCAAAAGGAGAAAATTTTCTAATTGATAAATTGATAGAGACTTACAAAAATAAGAACTTAATTTCAAATATAAATAGAGATAATGTTATGATAACTTCTGGAGGTAAATTTGGAATTTACCTAGTATTAAAATACTTAAGAAGACCAGGTTCTAGATGGATAATACCTAAACCATATTGGGTATCATATCCTGATATGATTGATTCTTTAGATGCTGAGAGCATATTTATTGATACAGATGTTGATAATAATTGGGAACCTAATATTGATGATTTATGGAAAATAAATAAAGGTGGATATGAAGATAATAATATAAAAGGTATCATTTTATGCAATCCTAATAATCCAACTGGGTTAACATATTCAGAGAAATTTATTGATAGTCTTTTAAGATTAGTAGTTAAAAAAAAGATATATTTGTTAGTTGATGAAGTTTATTTAATGATTAATGATAATATAAAGAGTTTATATGAAAAAATAAATAATTCTGAATTGATTCCTAATGTGAATCAAAATTTAAAAGATTATTTGATAGTTGTTTCAAGTTTTTCAAAATATTATGCTATTCCAGGGTGGCGTGTTGGATATATATTTTCAAATGAAAAAATTATAAAAGATTTATCTAAACTTCAGTCAACTTTATTAAGTTGTGCTTGTAATGGAAGCCAGGAATTAGCTTATGATTTATTGAATACAGATTATACTCCAGATTTATCTTTTTTGAGTATATCAAATGAAATTATAACTAAGTTATTTAGAGATAAAGGATGGAAAGTTGGAAAATATAATGAAAAGGAAAAACAAATGTATATTTTTCCTTATAATGATAATATAGATGAGGTTAATAGTCTAGAAAGACATTTTATAGAAAATAATATATTTGTAATGAATGGTTCTTCATTTGGTGTTGAATCATCATTAAGAATATTATTACCTAATAATAGATCAGATTTAAATAAGTTTGTAAATATATTAGAAACTGTTTAATGATTCATTTTACTAAGCAAGATAAAATCAACTTCAATTATGTTTTAAATGAATTTAATTGATTTTGAATACTTTGAATCTCAGTATTTGTTAAATCTTGAGCTCTAGTTCTATCTTCTTCATCACTTGATTCAAGTTTAGCCATATTATTGAAATCACTAAGTTCTTTTGATGCTTCAAAATCTTCTTCGTTTGATAAATTATTTTCCATACCATTACTTTCAATGTAATCATCTTGTGGGGTAATATTGTTATTTAAAAAATTTTCTTGTAATTGTTGATAAGTGTCTTCAGGTATTGTAACAAATCCTGGTGGTGTTTGATATTGATTTTCTTGTAGATTATTTAATTGATTATCAATTGGGCTTTCATGAGGGCTCATATTCATCATTTCTTGGGGACTTTCAATATTATCCTGGTTTTCTGATAATTGTGAGTTAGTATAATCATCATTTTTTAAATAGATGTTATCTTGTTCTTCTTTTTCTTCTTTAGCCCATTTATTTTTTAAATAAAAGTAAATACATACTAGTAAAATAACTCCAGTTATTAGATAAATTAATCTTTCTCTTGAACAGTATTTTAGTACAGTATTATACATACTGTTTGTATTGGTATTTATGTCTCCAAAAACATTACTTCCTAAATCATTAACTTTTGCGAAATTATCCATATATACAATAAATAAATATTTTAATATTTCTTTTTTTATAAATCATTCGTTTAAATAAATTGATTAGTAAATGATAGTTTTTGAAATAAAATTGAATTAAGGATCTATTGATAAAGATATATAATCCAATGAAAGGTATTTATAATAAAGTTGTTAAATTAATTGTCCCAATTTTAGAGGGTAATTCTGATTGTTCTATTGAATTAAAGAATAAACCAGATAATATTGATTTTAACAAATTAGAACATAAATTTAATATTAAAATTTTACAAGAGTTCGAAAAAATACCACCAAAAATTTTACATGAAAATAAAACAGGAATTGATAATAAAAGTAATTTATCAGTTTATTTGATTAAAAATAATAGTATTAGTAGTAGATTAAATTCATTCAAAATAAGAAAAAATAAAAAGATGTATAACTATTTTATAAAGAAAATTGTATTTGATAACTCTGTTAATTTTAATTTGAGTAATGTTAAAAAGAGATTAAGAACTGATGATAGTAATGGACAGAAACAAGTAAGTAAGAGACCAAGAAGTTATTCTGAATTATATCAAT
>MDTG01333417.1_pt1 | contig 10997 bp, 8 predicted proteins | sample 811421 | NCBI WGS metagenome assembly MDTG01 (sample SAMN05326645, study PRJNA326480) | marine metagenome | isolation source: seawater | place: Pacific Ocean: South East | collected 2011 | reverse complement strand
GGTAAGGGTGTTTATGAAACCAAAGTCATGCCTGAAATGCTCAAGGCAGCGGCGGCGTCCTGCTACGCCTCGATTGGAGAGGTTTTACCGTCACTGAATGGCAAGGTTTCGACTGCTGTTCGCTCTCCAATGGGTGTTATCTCAATCATCAGTCCGTGGAATATGCCTGGCATCCTTGCAACGCGGCCGTTCTCTGTCCCATTGGCCATGGGCAACACCATCGTCCTCAAACCCTCCGAAGAAACGCCTTATCTCGGTGGATTGTTTTTTGCTGAAGTTATGGATGAGGTAGGAATGCCGCCCGGTGTCTTCAATGTTGTGACCTGCTCGCGTGAAAATGTTGCTGAGGTAGGCGACGAACTTGTGGATAACCCGCTTGTCAAAGGCGTAGCTTTCACAGGATCCGCAGCGGTTGGCCGGCGCATCGCAGCAAAATGTGGTGCTCATTTGAAAAAGGCCTGCATCGAGCTTGGTGGCAAAGATAGCTTGATTGTGTTGGAGGATGCCAATATGGAACGCGCAACATCGTCTGCCAGCTTTGGAGCCTTCATGCATCAGGGCCAGATTTGCATGAGCGTTGAGAAAGTTCTTGTCCAGGAGAAGGTGTATGACGAATTCTTGAAAGGGTTCGTTGCCCGCGCCGCAAAATTGAAAATTGGCAATACAAGTGACAAGGCGAATGTCATCGGTCCACTTATCAATGACCGGCAAGCCGAACGTGTAAAGCATCAAATCGAAGACGCCGTTGCCAAAGGTGCTAAAATTGTGATTGGCGGTGGTGTTAAGGGGCGATTTGTGGAGCCAACAATTGTCACAAACGTTACGTCTGACATGGACATTTGGCGTGATGAAACTTTTGGACCTGTGGCGGTAGTCACTTGTTTCAAAAACGATGCCCAGGCCATTGCGATGAACAACGACACGGAATATGGCCTGTCAGCCGGTATTATCAGTGAGGACGAGCATCGCGCGATGGACATTGCCAAATATCTGGAAACCGGCATGTGCCACATCAATTGCTCCCCAATCAACGATGAGGCCCACGCACCATTTGGGGGAGCAAAAGCGAGCGGATTGGGCCGATACGGCGGGAGATGGTCTCAGGAAAGCTTTTCTGAGACCCGTTGGATTACACTCGATCGTGGCCAGAAACTCTATCCGCCGGTGTTTTGATCATGAAAGATATTGTAAAAGGCAAACGTATTGTAGTTACTGGCTCTTCCTCTGGCATCGGGTTGGAAACGGCCCGTGTTCTTTCTGAACAAGGCGCCCAAGTTTTGGGCGTTGATGTCAATAAATGCTTTGACTACGTCGACGAATTTTACCGGGCAGATCTATCTGATCCGCGAACTATCGATGCTCTAATTGATGTGCTGCCCGATGATATTGATGGATTGGTAAACAATGCGGGTTTGCCACCCACACAACCTGCCAACCGTCTTTTGCTGGTCAATCTATTGGGCCTCAAACGCCTAACCTACGGACTTATCGCCAAGCTTGCCGACGGAGCAAGTATCGTCAATGTAGCGTCTCTCGCTGGCCACGGTTGGCCAAAAGCCCTTGATGCTGTGAAGGCCGCTGAACACATGAACTATAACAACCTTGATGAATTCATCGAGCGTTGGAAAGTGTCTTCGGACGGTGGAAGAAGCTACTTTTTTTCTAAAGAAGTATTGATTGTTTGGACGATGCAGAACCGTTGGACTTGGCGGGAGCGTGGCATTCGCATGAATGCTGTCAGCCCGGGTCCGGTTGATACGCCAATCCTGCCAGATTTCATTCAGACGCTTGGAGAGCGAGCTAAAGAAGACCGCGATACGATGGACCGGCCTGGCACACCTGAAGATATCGCCCCAGTGGTTATGTTCCTTTTGTCGGACATGACCCAGTGGATAAGAGGTTTCAACATTCAAGCCGACGGCGGCATGGCATCAAATCTGATCTGCCAAGCGCACGGTTTATAAGGAGGAAGAGAAGATGGGGCTTATTGGCTGGATCATTCTCATTGTCATTGTTTTGGCAATTATTATCGCACTTGCCGCTTGGTGGTATGAACGAGGCAATAATGAAGTATCGTTGCTTCGAACTGGGGTAGGCGGACGCCGCGTAGTCATGGACGGGGGCGTGCTTGCGATTCCGTATTTCCATGAAATCAGTCGTGTAAACATGCAAACGCTGAGGTTGGACGTTGATAGGCGTGGAGGGTCTTCGCTCATCACGCAAGATCGTCTGCGGGTCGATGTTGGTGCGCAATTCTATTTGTCTGTTGTGCCAGACGATGAATCTATTGTTCGGGCCGCCCAAACGCTCGGTAAACGAACGTTCCAGCGCGATGAACTGCGTAATCTTATTGACGGTATGATGGTTGATTCTCTTCGTTCGGTTGCCGCGCGTATGACGATGGATGAATTGCACGAAAACCGGGCGCAGTTTGTTTCTGAAGTACGGGAAGGGCTTACTGCAACCTTATCACGCTATGGATTGCAATTGGTCAGTGTATCGTTGACCGCACTTGATCAGACACCGTTTTCGGCACTTGATGAAAACAATGCCTTTAACGCTGTAGGTATGCGTAAACTGGCTGAAGTTATTGCCAAGTCGAAAAAGGAGCGCGCCGAGATCGATGCAGATAGCGAAGTTTCTGTACGTCGTGCATCGATGGAAGCATCCCGGCAACGCCTTGAAATTGATTTGGAGGAGCGGCGCGCGGAGATTGCCCAACAGCAAGAGATTGAAACACTTGCTGCCGCTCAGATTGCAGAAGTTGCTAAACGCAAGGCAGACAGTGAACGTGCCGCTACCGAAGCCAAAATTGAAATGGAGCGATCGATTCAAGCAGCCGAAGTTGAACGTGAGCAAGCACTTTCCATTGCAGAACAAGATCGGCAAATAGCGATATCTGCTAAAAGCAAAGAGGAAAGCCGTGCTCAGGCAGATGCAGACACAGCCAGAGCAGAGGCTGTAAAGGCCGCTGAGGCGGTAGAAACAGCACGTGCATTGGCCGAAGCAGAGCGTCGCGCTGAACTTGCCGAAATTTCTGCAAAATCTGATGCAACGGCTGCCGCGGCGCGTGCGGCGATTGCAGCTGAAAGCGATAAAGCAACAGCAAAAGACAAAGCTACTGCACGCCGCGAGGAAGCAGATGCTGAAAAAGCAGTCAAGCTTGCTGAAGCCGAAGCGAGTCGTGCGAAGATTGCAGCTGAAAACTCCCGTACTGATGCCATTGTTGCCATGGAATTGGAAAAGGCGCGGCTTGATGCCATGCCAAAAATTATTGGTGAAATGGTCAAACCAGCAGAGAAGATTAACTCGATCAATGTTAATCATGTGACTGGGTTAGGTGGGTCAACGGGAGATACTGGACCGAAGTCACCTGTCACGACAGCCATGGATTCCATTATGGAAATGGCCGTCCAGTACCCTCTGCTCCAAAAGATCGGAGATCAGATGGGCGTTTCTTTTGAGGAGACAACGGGTAAAAAGAAAAATTCAGATTGAAATCAGGCGCAGGATTTCAATAATTTGGTGTAAATGCGGGTTGTTAGCTCATGTTGATCGATAGACAGCAAAACGCTCGTAGTTCTGCAGTCTGGTCTCGATTGACCATAGTTAGTTTTCAGTCACTTGTGTTTTTCGAAAAATTGCAATCCGTGTGTCCATGCTAAAACAGGCACATAGTTTCTTTCTGCATTTTTCCTTGGGGAATTTTGAAAACCGCCCATACTATTTAAATTCTCTAATCAAATGGGAGAAAAAATCACAACTGACGTGAATGCAAAGTCTGATCGTATGGTTCTGATAATCCAGTGCAGCGTAAAAAATGCTGACAGATTTAGAAAATGGTCGAACGACTGAGCCTCAAAATATGTAGACGATCTGAAAGAGCAAAACTCTATTAGCTATGAATGGCATTTATCTGCAGATGGTACTGAAGCGACTTTAATTGAGTCATTTATTGATAGTGGTGGCCTGATGGTCCAATTAGCAAACCATTGTGCAAGTCCGCTGGCGACAGAGGTTTTTGAGTACGTTGATATAGAAAGCGTCTTATGCTTGGGTAATACAAAGCAAGATGCGATAGATGTGTTGTCAGCTTGGGGTGCAAAATTTCATGCACACCAGTGCGGTTACAATCGTGGTGAAATTGTCGCTCCCCGATCATTGGTTGGTGAGGTCATTAGTGGCTTTTACAAAGAATAACCTCCGCTAAATATACACTAATGGCAACGGCGTGCCGTTAGATGAAGTCATTGCTAATATCTGCTGGAATCTTGCCGCAGCTAATGGTCACTCAAAAGCAGGTGAATGGAGGGATGAAATAGCAGAGAAGATTTACAATTTACAAACTGCTGGATGAGGCTGACAACGCCTGGTTGTTTGCACATCTGCTCCAGATCTGGTTCACTATTTTATCAAATCATTTGAGTCACAGGAGAGCATCAGATGTCCCAGTCTATACCTGTCCATGCTGCTATTGCCCATGCCCTTCGGGACCAGAAGGTCGATACACTCTATGGTCTCATGGGGGATGCCAATATTTTTATTGTTGATCACTATGTACGTAAACTCAGTGGTCGATATGTCCCTGCAACTCACGAGTCTGGCGCCGTGTTGATGGCGCTTGGTCACGCTTCGGTCACAGGTGAGGTTGGTGCAGTTACAATCACCCATGGGCCTGCTGTCTCTAATGCTGTCACGGCGCTCATCGAAGGCACAAAGGGCACTATTCCAATTGTACTCCTTTGTGGTGACACGCCGGTCGAAGACCCTGATCACCAGCAGGCTATTTCCCAACGAGCGTTCGTCGAGGCTACTGGCGCAGGGTTTGAGCAAATAAAAAGCCCTGCCACTGTTTCTGATGATGTGGCTAATGCCTTTCGCCGTGCACGGCTTGAACGTCGTCCTATTGTGCTGAATATGCCATCGGCCATGATGTGGGAGAAAACTGAATACACAGTGGCAAACATTGAGATTCCGGACCTGTCCACCATTCCAAGTGAAGGTGACGCCCTTAATGACGCTATTGGCATCCTCGCTTCAGCCCGCCGTCCGTTAATTCTCGCTGGGCGGGGCGCAATCCATGCTGGTGAAGCCTTGCTTAAATTAGCTGAACGTATCGGCGCACCAGTTGCCACCACGCTCAAAGCTAAAGGATTGTTTAAAGGCGCTACATATGACCTTGGTGTCTTTGGCACTGTGAGCACGCCTGCTGCTGCTGAAGTGATTGGCTTGACTGATTGTGTATTCGCGTTTGGCGCTGGATTAAACAGATTTACCACTGCTCATGGCAGCTATCTTGAGGGCATGCGTGTTGTGCAAATTGATGACGATATCCGCCAACTTGGTCGTCGGCATAGCCCGGATGTGATGCTGAATGGTGACCCTTCACTGGTGGCCAAAACCATCATGTATTGGCTTGATAAAGCCGAAATTCCGTCGTCGCAATCTACGGATATGATCAACCAAGATAACCTCCATGAAGGTTTCCCTCTGTCCAAGCCGTTAAATGTTCCTGGGACGCTGGATTATAGCCACGCATTGGAACGGATAAACGCCGTACTCCCGGAAGACCGACTTTTCGTCTCGGACGGTGGCCGATTTATGACTGAGGCTTGGTGCCGGATTGGGGTTAGTAAGCCCAACAATTTTATACTGTCAATCAACACTGGCGCAATTGGTATGGGCATGGGCTACGCTATTGGTGCGGCAGTTGCCCGTCCCAAGCATAAAACGTTGTTTGTTTGTGGTGATGGGGGTTTTATGCTGGGCGGGCTGGCTGAATTTGCCTCGGTCGTGCGCGAAGGACTTAATATGGTCACAGTAATTTGTAACGATTCCGCCTACGGGGCAGAATATATCCAGTTTGAAGACCGGCAGATGGACCCATCTCTTGCCACCTTTGCCTGGCCTTCATTTGCGGCCATTGCACAATCGATGGGTGCAACGGGTTTGCGGGTCAGTACAATTGCTGAGCTAGATGCTGCACTGGAGGTTGTGATGGACACGCAAAGTCCAGTGCTTTTAGAACTGGTACTTGACCCGGCCGCAATGCCGAGGATGCACTGGTGAAGCTCGTTGGGTTCTCTGTCGTTGATCAGTTGAGCAAAGGCTCCATCATGGGTGGCCAGAACCTTGTAAATTTCACTAAGTTCGCCTTCGATCACCCATGACACAACGGTATCAGAACCAATCACTTGGCTGAGTTTCAAAGTGTGGCAAAGAAAGAGCTTTACGCATGAAATTTCAAAGATACACTGTGGTCTATTGGCCAGGGGGGGATGATAGAATGACAAAGATGGCAGCGGGCATTGTTCAGTCGCATAACGGCATGGATGGAATTGAGTGGAACGTCCTTGGTCAGACCTACATCCCGAAGTCAAAGACAGAGGATTGCTTTTCGTGGCATGCCACGCTACCGCCAGACACTTTTGTGCCGCCGCATATCCATCCTGATCAAGATGAATACCTCTATGTCCTAGAAGGGCGGTTTGACTTTCTTATCAACGGGGTTGAAGCTTTTGGCGAGCCGGGAGATCTTATCAAATTGCCGATGGGAATCCCACATGGGATTTTCAACAAGTCAGACCAGACGATCAAGACGCTCTTCTGGGTCACCCCCACAGGGCGGCTTTATGATCTATTCTGGGCACTTCACAACCTAGGGCCAGAGCCGGACGTAGCGGAGGTCGTTGCGCTCGCAGCGGCGCATCAGGTTGATTTTCTGCCGCCAGGTAAATCGAAGTAAGCGATGAAGCGGGTTGTCATAGCAGGAGCAGGCATTGGCGGTTTGACCACTGCCCTGATGTTGCACCAACGTGGTATTGAGGCCGTTGTCGTCGAACAAGCTGCATGTGTACGTGAGGTGGGTGTTGGTATAAATACACTGCCCCATTCAATTGCTGAGCTTGTGCAGCTCAATTTGCTTGACCAGCTTGATGCTGTTGGCCTCAGAACCCGAGAACTCAGATATCTCAGCCGTACTGGTAAGGAGATCTGGAGTGAGTTACGCGGCGTTCATGCCGGTCATGATCACCCCCAATTTTCAATCAACCGGGGACGGTTGCAAAAGCTCTTGTTCGATGCTGTTGTGGAGCGTTTGGGTAAGGATGCAGTTATTATTGGCCATGCCCTCCAAGGCTTTGTACAGGACGAAAAAGGCGTTACTGCCCATTTTACTGATACGAAAGACGCCATGGCGTCTATGCAATTGCGTTGCGAAGTGCTGGTTTGTTCCGATGGTATTCACAGCGTCGGTCGCCGCACCTTCTATCCTGGAGAGGGTCCGCCAAGCTGGCCTGGTGTTGTGATGTGGCGAGGGGCGACCGAGTGGCCAGTCTGGGAAGATGGGGAGACGATGGCAATTGCTGGTGGGCTTGCTGGCAAGTTCGTGCTTTACCCAATATCACCTGTGAAAGATGGCAAGCAATTGATGAATTGGGTCGTTAACGTACGGGTGAAGGATCCAAAGAATTCGCCCCCACCAAAGGAAAGTTGGTCGAGTCGTGCCTCACTTGCCAGTGTGCTTCCTTACGCCAAACGTTTCGCGATCCCAGGTATGGATATCGATGCGTTGGTGCGGGGTACAGGTGCGATCTTCGAATATCCGATGGCTGATCGTGATCCGCTGCCGCGCTGGACATTCGGACGTGTGACTCTCCTGGGAGACGCGGCGCATCCAATGTATCCTGTTGGCTCCAACGGAGCGGCCCAAGCGATTTTGGATGCGCGGTCTTTTGCAGATAATTTTGCAAAAGCCTCTCACCCGCGTGAAGGGCTTTACCGATATGAACGAGACCGTCGTCCAAAAACAGCAGAGATAGTTCGGCAGAACCGCATCGGAGGGCCAGAGCGTGTGATTGATGAGGTCGAAAAGCTAGCCCCCGAGGGGTTTGACGATGTGAACGATGTCTTGAGCCATGACGAGCGTCAAGCAATTGTTCGTGGTTATGCAAAGCTTGCTGGCTTTGCAGCACGCAAATGAAGATTAGGGAAAGTGCGCTGGCCGGACCGGGCGTTAAGATGTTTCAACGGGTCCAATAAAACGAAATTATGACTGGGAGAAGAGTGATGAACACAACCTTAAAATCGGCCGCTATTGCTGCCGCGCTGTCCATAACGATGGCAACGTCTTCGTTGGCTGATGACCTTAAGATCGGCATGGTTGTCACGCTATCAGGGCCGCCTGCTGCGCTTGGTCAGCAGATTGTTGACGGATTCCAACTGGCGCTTGATCAAAAGAACGGTATGCTTGGCGGACAGTCTGTGGAACTCATCGTAGAAGATGATGAATTGAAGCCTGACGTGGCACTTTTGAAAGCTACCTCACTTGTCGAACGTGAAGAGGTTGACTTCGTTGTTGGGACAGTATTTTCCAATATGTTGCAGGCGATCTTTAAGCCAATTGTGGAAAGTGAAACTTTCCTGATCAGCCCAAACGCCGGGCCGTCGACCTTCGCGGGTAAGAACTGCAACCCGTTCTTCTTTGTGACATCTTATCAGAACAATCAAAATGCCGAAGTAAGTGGAATGGTGGCAAATGAAGAAGGCTTTAAAAACGTCTTTGTAATGGCGCCAAATTACCAGGCAGGGCGTGACAACGTGGAGGGCTTCAACCAGACATTTAAAGGCACAGTGACCGATGAGGTGTTTACCCCACTTGGGCATCAAGACTTTTCAGCAGAGCTTGCACGCATGTCGACCTCGGGCGCAGACGCAGTCTTTACTTTCATGCCGGGGGGTATGGGTGTGCGCCTTGTAGGCCAGTTTAATGGGGCTGGTCTGAAAGATAGTATGAAATTTATGTCAGTCTTTACTACAGATGAAACCACGCTACCCGGTCAGAAAGACGCTGCTGTCGGCTTCCTTGCCGCGGGTAATTGGGCGCCTGATATGCTCAACGAAGCCAACAAAGAGTTCGCATCGGCCTTTGAGAAAAAATATGGATATATCCCAGGGGGATATGCGATGCAGGCCTATGATACGGCAAACCTAATCGATAGCGCTATTGCTAAGACTGGTGGTGCAACTGATGACAAAGACGCCCTTCGTGTTGCGCTTAGGGAAGCAGATTTTGCGTCTGTTCGTGGTGACTTTTCATTCAACAACAACCACTATCCTGTGCAAGATTTTCATGCCCTCAAAGTGGTCAAGCGTGACGATGGCAAATTCCATACATCTTTCGTAAGCACTATTGTTAAAGATTACAAAGATAGCTTTGCAGGCGATTGCCGTATGCAATAATGGATTAGCCCCGGCTAAGTGCCGGGGCTTGTTTCAAGCAACCATGTCTTTCACACTTTTTCTTATTCTCTGCTTGAATGGGCTACAATACGGGCTTCTTTTGTTCCTTATTGCGGCAGGGTTGACGCTTGTCTTTGGAGTGATGGGGTTTATTAATCTTGCCCACGGTGTGCAATATATGGTTGGTGCCTATCTAATTTTTGCTTTCGCAGCGCTCACGGGAAACTTCTGGCTCGCCTTGCTTCTGTCGCTCGTCACGGCGCTTTTGATCGGATTGTTTCTTGAATACACGGTATTTCGACATCTTTATGAGCGTAGCCATTTAGACCAAGTGCTTGCTACATTTGGAATTATCATTTTTCTTAACGAACTGGCTAAGGTGCTGTTCGGTCCAGCAACGCTCACTATTGCTACTCCAGAGATTTTGTCTGGTTCGATCCAACTGACCGAGCAACTCCGCTATCCAGTCTATCGGCTTGCGACGATCGGTGTTGGTCTTATTATGGCTATCGCACTGTTTCTGACAATCAGTTTCACGCGCACTGGAATGTTGATTCGCGCAGGTTCAACCACACCCGAGATGGTCGCCGCCCTCGGCGTCAATATAAAACAGTTGTTTCGCATCGTTTTTGGAGTTGGCGCGATGTTAGCCGGTTTTGCTGGTATTATCGCGGCGCCAATCTTTGCCATCGAGCCTGGGATGGGTGACAACATCCTGATTATTGCATTTGTAGTAATTATCATTGGGGGTGTTGGCTCCATAGGGGGCGCATTTGTTGCGGCGATTCTAGTTGGGCTGATCGATACCCTGGGACGTAGTATTGCGACTGAGCTTTTATCCTTCGCCTTTGATTCATCTATGGCCAATCAAATTGGTCCGGCATTGGCTTCAATGCTTATCTACATTCTAATGGCAGCTATCCTCGTCTTTCGTCCTAAGGGGCTTCTGCCTGCAAAAGGCGCCAATTAATGGATCGCGGCGCTCTTATTGGTGGCCTGATTTTTGGGCTTTTGCTGACGATGCCAGTAATTTTACCAATTATCGGTGCGGATTACCTGACCGGCCTTCTAATCAAAGCCATGCTGTTGGCTATTGCGGCGCTCTCGCTAGATCTCATTATTGGACATGGCGGTATGGTCAGTCTTGGCCACGCGGCCTTTATTGGTATTGGAGCCTATGCAACGGCCATTGGGTTAGAAAATGGAATTGAAGAAATATTGCTTCTTTTCCTTTTAGCGATGGGCGCAACCGCAAGCATTGCTTTGGTGACAGGGGTGCTGGCACTTCGTACCAGTGGCGTATATTTCCTGATGATTACGCTTGCCTTTGGGCAGATGATTTTCTTCACGCTGACGTCGCTTGCAGCCTATGGTGGTGATGATGGGCTGACGCTCTGGTCACTTGCGACGCTTTTTGGTAGCGACATCGTCCAGGAAGGCGAGGGTCTTTATTTTTTCGTTCTGGCGATATTAATTTTAACGTGGATCGGCCTCTGGCGTGTGAGCCGGTCGCGCTTTGGCCGTGTATTGAAGGCTGCGCGAGATAACCCACAGCGGGCCGAGGTTATGGGCTACCCCATAGCGCGTTATCAGCTTATTGCTTATGTGATTGCAGCTTGTATTGCAGGCATTTCTGGATTGCTGCTGGTGCAATATGCTGAATTTGTCAGCCCGTCCATTGCCGCCTGGCAGCGTTCAGGAGATCTGATAGTGGCGATTGTTTTGGGTGGGCTTGGGTCTAGAAATGGAGCAATCCT
>MDTG01003119.1_pt1 | contig 10997 bp, 9 predicted proteins | sample 811421 | NCBI WGS metagenome assembly MDTG01 (sample SAMN05326645, study PRJNA326480) | marine metagenome | isolation source: seawater | place: Pacific Ocean: South East | collected 2011 | reverse complement strand
TTTTTTTCACAGTTATCCTCACTCCTGGAGATCTAAAGCACCACTTATATATAGAGCTACATCGCAATGGTTTATTTCAATGTCAAAGAAAAATCTTCGGTCGACTGCTCTTGATTCAATAGAAGATGTAAAATGGTATCCACCATCAAGCAAAAATAGAATAAAGTCAATGATTGAAGATCGTCCTGATTGGTGTGTTTCAAGGCAAAGATCTTGGGGTGTTCCAATAACTATAATTGTAGATAAAAAAAATAATATACCTCTAGAAGATCCTGAGATTAATAAAAAAATAATTAAACTCATAAAAGAAAATGGAACTGATATTTGGTTTGCGAAACCAGTAGAATTTTTTTTAACAAAAAAATATAACGCAAAACATTATGAAAAAGTTAGAGATATTTTAGACGTTTGGTTTGATTCAGGTTCAAGTCACGCATTCGTTATAAAAAAAAGAGGTATTACTGAAAAAATAGATTTATATCTGGAAGGCTCTGATCAACATAGAGGTTGGTTTCAATCATCTTTATTACAATCGTGCGCAAATTATGGAGAGAGCCCGTATAAATCGGTTTTAACTCATGGTTTTGTACTTGACAGCAATGGAAAAAAGATGTCAAAATCTATGGGAAACGTAATTTCTCCAAATGATGTGATTAACAAATATGGAGCGGATATATTAAGATTATGGGTTGCAACTAGTAATTATAACGAAGATTTACGAATAAGTTACGAGAGTTTAGATAGACAGACTGAGACATACAGAAAAATTAGAAATTCAATAAGATTTTTGCTAGGAAATTTAAATGATTGGAATAATAAAGAAAAAATCGAACACAATAATTTACCAGAATTAGAAAAATTTATTCGAGCGAGATTATTCGAGATACATACAAATGTCATCGAAAGTTTTAAAAATTATAACTTTTACAATATTTATCAAATAGTTTCAAATTTTTGTAACAATGAACTATCTTCACTTTTTTTTGATATAAGAAAAGATACTTTATACTGTGATCAAAAAGATTCCATTAAAAGAAATTCAGCGAGAACAGTAATGGTAGATGTATTTAAAACTTTAATAAACTGGCTTTCTCCCGTATTAGTTTTTACAAGTGAAGAAGCCTGGCAAACGTGGAAAGATGAAATTGATAATAAAGCTGTAGAAAGTTGTCATTTTGAGTTGTATGAAAATCTTCCTCGAGAGTGGGAAAATAAGGATTTGAAAAAAAAATGGAATGAAATAATAAAAATCAAAAAAGCAGTTAATAGTGCAATTGAAGCAAAAAGAAATGAAAAATTTGTTAAAACCAGTTTAGAATGTGAAGTTTCTATTTATTTCAAGCAAAAGAAATATCATTTATTAGTAGAGCAACTAGATTTAAATGATTTGTTTATTACATCTAAAACTAATATTAGTCTCAATAAAGATGAGGAATTTCAGTGTTTTGAAGAGGAAAAAAATATATATGTTAAAGTTGAAAAGATTTTCGGAAAAAAATGTGAACGCTGTTGGAAGTTTTTCAATGAGTTAAATAAGGACGTGATTTGTAAAAGATGTGAAGAAGCTATTAAAACATCATAATCTAAGAAAATCTTTATTTTTTTTATTTTCGGTCTTATTATTTTTTTTGGATCAATTAACTAAATATTTTATTGTGTTAAATAGTGAGTTGCTTATCTACGGTGTTAAAATAACTTCATTCTTTAACTTGGTTTATGTTGTTAATAAAGGGATAAGTTTTGGACTGTTAGCTAGCTTAAATATTTCATTTTACTTAGGAATTTTTTCATTTTTGGCATCGATTTTCATTATGATATGGATGTTAAAAACGAAATTTTTTCATGAGACCTTAGCTTTGAGTATGATTTTGGGAGGAGCACTTGGAAATGGATTTGATAGAATAAAAAATTCTTATGTAGTCGACTTTTTAGATGTGCACATTGCAAATTATCATTGGCCGGCTTTTAATTTTGCAGATTTATTTATTTCGTTGGGCGCAATAATCTACATAAGTTCAAACTTTTTTTTTAGTAAAGAACCAAAAAAATAAAATATATTCTTTTAAATTACATTAACAAATGTTATTTATAATGTAATACTATATGTATTAACGTATTGAAATTAAAAACAACATTTAGTGTTAATTATTCTATGAACAACTTCTTACCTTCCTTACTATTTAAAAAAAAAATTAATAGCGTTCTCATTACATGCTTTTTTACTTTTTTTCTAAATTCATGTTCTACAATTGAATCTGGATGGGATTCGATAACAAGCGCTGGAAACTATGTTTTTGATTCAGCAGTTGGACTTTGGGAAGACGAAGAACCAGAGGAAAACCAGGCAGTAGTTATTGAGGAAGTTTATGAAGTTCCCGATTTTGGTAATGCCAATGTGGAAGATAATTTTGTTGATCAAAACAACAATTATAATGGATTAAGTATGCAGCAAAGTTCTCAAGTTCCTCAGTTTTATGATCCTGTTTACAGAAGCGCGAGACAATATTATAGCGTTAGTCCCAATGGTTCTCCCTTACCAATACCACCACCGCCGCCATTCCCACAATATTCAATTGAACCTAATGATGGCAATTATGGTTTTACGCCTGCAGAAAGATTTGGATTAGGATCACAAATAGAAAATTCTTATAACGATAACTTATTAATTAATAAAAATATTGATAATATAGATTCAATTAATTTGTCAGAAGAGGAAAAAATGGAGTTATATGGAATAGAAAACAATTGTATAAGAGTTACGAATGATTATATGAACGGTGGATACAAGTGCGATGATTTCGATTAATTTTAATTTAGGCCCGTTAATTTTGATTCCATTACTTTTTTTAAGTTCATGCGAATCTCTAAAAAATATCGCAGGTTTGTCAAAGCCTTCAATTGAGGATAATATTGCTGCAGAGACTCCTGAATTGGTATTGCCTCCTGATTTCGATGTTAAGCCTAGAATACAATCCAGTAACACTTATAATTTGCAGGATAATCGAATGATAGGTAAAGATGTTCTAATTCAAGATCAAAAGAATAATGAATTTTTTGAAGTACCTAAAGCTCAAAATTTCGTTGTTCCAGAAGTGTTCTTTCCTGCAGCTAAATCTCCGTCGGATTCAATAGAAAAATTTAGAAGAAATAAAAAATTTTCAGTTGGTCAATGGGTTTATTCACAATCCGTTAATAGATTTAAGAATGGAAATTTATACTACAGACCGATTTATGATAAGGGGTATAATTTTTCAAGGCGCTATATACCGGATTCTTACAAAAATGATAGGGAGTATAACTTCGGCAATAATTATCAAAATAGAAATTCGTCAGACTTATATAACAGTGAACTCTTAATTGGTGAACCTCTGATTCAAGATGGTCAAGAATTTCTTACAATCAAATAATTTCCAATGAAGCTTATTATTTTTTTTTTGATTTTCTTTTCTTTTGATAATATAAAATCAAAAATTTTTGATGCTAAACAATTCAAATTAAAAAATGGTTTACGTATCGTAGTAATTGAAAACAATAGAGCTCCAGTTGTGTCTCAAATGATCTGGTATAATGTTGGATCAATTGATGAAGAATTTGGGAAAAGTGGGTTAGCTCATTTTTTAGAACATCTAATGTTTAAAGGTACAAAAAAGTATCCAGGTGGATATTACTCTAAATATGTGTCTAAAAATGGTGGAACTGAGAACGCTTTTACAAGTTTTGATTACACCGCCTATTATCAAATTGTACCATCTGAACATTTAGAAAAAATTGTTGAATTAGAAGCAGATAGAATGCAAAATTTAACCTTAACTGATAAACAAGTTGAGACTGAAAAAAAAGTTATTTTGGAAGAAAGATATCAAAGAATAGATAGTAGACCCTCATCTATTCTTGATGAATCAATTAGAAAAAGTTTATTTCCAAATCACACTTACGGAACACCAATAATTGGTTGGGAACATGAAATTGAAGCACTCACAAAAAGTGACGTTAGAAAATTTTATAATGATTATTATAATCCACAAAATGCAGTTTTGATTTTCTCTGGTGATGTAAGTTTAAAAAATGCAAAAAAATATTCAGAAAAATATTTTGGTAAAATCAAGAACAGAAAACCAAAAAGTATTGATAGAATTAAATTAAATGATCCTGATTTAAGAACAGATATTAGAATTAATTACAGTGACGAGAATGTCAAACAAAAAATTTGGAAACGCTCATTTAAAACTTCTTCTTACAAAGAATCAATAAAAAATGGAGTTGCTTTTGACTTGGGATTGCAAATTCTTTCTGGAGGATCTACAAGTATTTTGTATCAGGAGCTAGTTGAAAAAAAGAAATTAGTTTCATCCATCGGTGGATATTATCAAGGAATGACAAGAGATAAAGCTACTGTAAATTTTTATGCAATTCCATATGAGAGTGTAAAAATTTCTGACTTAGAAAAGCAGATATATGATATAATGAAAAAATCCATAGTTGATGGAATTACCGAGAATAAATTAAATCTTCAAAAAAAAAAATATGAGTATGAATCGATTTATCTTAGGGATAGTATTTTTCAACCTGCTCAAATAATAGGTGAAGCTTTATCTATCGGTATTGGATTAGAACAAATAGAGAGTTGGAATGAAGTTTTGTATGAGATAACACTTGATGATGTGAAAAACGAACTCAAAAAATTTCTAAATAATAAGAATTACGTTACAGGATTACTGGAATAAAATGGTAGTGCTCGTATTGTTATTCTTTTTTTTGAATTCAATAAACCTATTTGCTCTAGACGTTGAAGAAATTGTATCCGAAAGAAATATTAAAGCTTGGGTTGTCGAAGATAAATCAGTTCCTATAATAAGTATGAACCTTACTTTTAAAGGTGGTGCTTATTTTGATCCTCTAAATAAGGAGGGAACCTCGACATTTGTTGCAGCTTTATTAGATGAAGGAGCAGGAAATCTTAATAGTAAAAAATTTAAAGAAGAGATGAAAGATCTAGGAATGAAATTGGATTTTAGATCATCTAAAGATGAATTTTCAATATCTTTTCAGACTATATCAAAAAATAAAAAAAAAAGTTTTGAACTTCTAAGAATTGCTTTGCTCGAACCTCGATTTGATTTAGAAGAGGTTGAGAAAATTAGAAATCAGATTATTTCCAGCATAAAAATAAAAGAATCAAATATTCAATCTTTTTCCTCAGAACAATTCAAAAAAAATTTTTATTTAAATCATAAATTTTCAAGAAACGTTGAAGGATCCTTAAAATCAATAAAAAATATTAAAAAGAATGATCTAGAGGCATATAGAAATTTTTTTTTTACTAAGTCAAATTTAACAATTGGTATTTCAGGAGATATATCAAAATCAGAGGTGAAAAAGCAGTTAGACCTTACATTTGGAGACTTACCTGAAGGAAACATAAAGGATTTTTTTATAAAGGAAATTAAAAAAGTAAGGACTGGAGAATTGAAGATAAAGAAAAAATCTCCTCAAACTTCAGTTGTTTTTGGGCATAATGGTTTAGATAGAACTGATGAAAAGTATTTTGCAGCAAGAATAGCTAATTATGTATTAGGTGGTGGTGGATTTCAATCTAAACTCTACAAAAAAATAAGAGAAGAAAATGGATTGGTCTACTCAATTTATTCTTACTTGTTACCAAATGCTGGAGGTGGAATTATACTTGGTGGATTTCAAACCAAAAATGAAAATGTTTATACAACTCTTAACTTACTTAAAAAAGAGTGGTTAAAGATGAGGGAAGAAGGAATTTCTCAAGAAGAATTGGACAATGCAAAATCATACTTTATTGGGTCATTTTCTAGAAGTTTCTCAAGTACGAAATCTATTGCTGCATTACTTAACACAGTACAAACATACGAACTTGGAATTGATTATTTTAAAAAACGAACAAAAATTATTGAAGATCTTGATTTGACATTTGTAAATAGTGTTTGCAAAGATTTCTTTAGACCAAACGAATTATTTTTTGCTATTGTTGGAGATCCATCTTAATGAGATATGAACAAAATTTTTTTAACATTAGTTATAAAATTTCTAAATCCGAAAAAAATAAATTAGAAAAAGTGTTTATTCAGATAAATGATTCAATTGAAAAATCAAATCTTCCATGTTTGTCAATCGTAAATAGTAATATCCACCTAAAAGAAATAAAAAATATGGCAAAAAAATACAAAAAATTTAAACATATTTTAATTTGTGGTACTGGTGGATCCAGTTTGGGAGGGAAGACTTTGTATGATCTTAATAAAACTCAAAATTTAAACGGTAAATTACCAACTTTGCATTTTATTGAAAATGTAGACCCTTTTCCAATACTAAATATTTTAAATAATATTAATTTAGAACAAACAGCGATTATTGTGATTTCTAAATCCGGAGAAACGATAGAAACCCTATGTCAATTTTTTTTTATAAGTAATTTTTACAAAAAAAAAAAAAAAAGTTTGGAATCTAAACTTTTAATAATTACAGAAAATAAAGTGAGTACTCTAAAAAAGATACATGATGAAACAAATTGTGATTTTTTGATTCATGATAATAAAATTGGTGGAAGATTTTCAATATTTTCTAATGTAGCTCTTTTCCCAGCTTTACTTTCTTCATTGGATATTGAGGGAATTATCAGTGGGGGAAAAGATGTACTCAAAGATTTTCAAAATGCTAAGGATTTGTTATCGGTAAAACCAATTTTGTCAGCATACTACAGTTTTAAATTAATGCGTTCAAAGATTAAACAGTTTGTTTTAATGCCTTATTCAGATGCATTGATTAATTTTTCTTTGTGGTATAGACAACTTTGGGGGGAAAGTATAGGTAAAAAAGGGAAAGGGTCAACTCCAATAAATGCTATTGGAACTATTGATCAACATAGTCAATTACAGCTTTATTTGGATGGTCCAAAAGACAAGTTTATAAGCATTGTTGGAATTGATCGTCACTGTAAAAGTTTTATTCTAAAAACAAATCTTTACAAAAAATTTATATATCCACCACTCGAAAGAAAGAGTATGGAAGGCCTATTAAAGGCCGAGCAAAAAGCTACCTTTGATACAATTAAAAAAAGAAAAATTCCCTTAAGAAAAATCGACATTGATTTTTTAGATGAAATTAGTTTAGGATCATTGTTAATGCATTTTTTTTTAGAGACCATTTTCACTTGTTATCTCTTAAATATCAATCCATTTGATCAACCAGCAGTTGAGGAAAGCAAAATTCTCACAAAAAAATACCTTAAACATGAATGAAATAAAAGAATTACCTCAAGAGTTAATAAATAAAATTTCTGCAGGAGAAGTTATTGAAAGACCATCATCAGTTGTAAAAGAATTAGTCGAAAATAGTATAGATGCAAAATCCTCTTCTATTGATATATATATAAGGAATGGGGGAAAAACTGAAATTAGAGTTTCTGACAATGGGTTTGGCATAAATTCAAAAGATGTAAAGTTAGCATTTAAAAGACATGCCACATCTAAACTATCAAATCTTAACTTTTCAAAGATTAGTACTTTAGGTTTCAGAGGCGAAGCATTATCTTCGATCTCATCAATATCTAGAATGAAAATATATACATGTGTATCTAATACGAATGAGGGAATGAGTTTTGAGATAAATTCTGGACATATCGAGGATTCAAGACCTTCACCCGGAAAAATAGGGACAACAATTGAAGTTAGCGATTTGTTTTATACAACTCCTGCAAGATTAAAGTTCCTAAAAACTGAAAATTATGAAACTTTATTGATTAAACAATGTATTCAAAGACTAGCACTTTCTAATCCTAATATTGAATTTAATTTTTATAGTGATAAAAAAAAAATCATTTCTTCATTGGTGTCAGATGACTCCAATTTTAGTAAAAAGTTAGAAAATAGAATTGTGTCATTATTTGGAACTGAGTTTTTTAAAAACCTAATATGGTTTAATGAAAAGATTGATTCTTATAACTTTTATGGTTTCATTGGCCTTCCAACTTTTCATCATTCAAACAGCTCAAGGCAGTTTACTTTTGTTAACAAAAGACCAATACACGACAGGTATCTATATAACGCGATTAAAACAGCTTACAAAGATTTTTTATCATACGATAGATTTCCCCAAGTGTTTCTTTTTATAAGTTCACCATTAGAGGATGTAGATATAAATGTGCATCCTTCAAAAAATGAGGTTCGTTTCAAAAATATGCAGAACCTTAGGTTTTTACTAATAAATTCAATTAAAAAAGGTCTTGAATTAGCTGGATATAAATCCAGTACATTTAACACATTGAAGACTTTAGATATGATAAACAAAAATACAAATAATTTAAATTTCGAAAAAAAATTAAACAAAGATTCATTTTTATTAGACAATCCTCATACCAAAGAAACTAAGGAAGAGTTAACAGATGAAATTCATCAAGATTATCCTTTGGGTCAAGCTAAAAGTCAATTTCATGAAACCTATATTATTTCGCAAACAAAAAATGGTATTGTCATAATTGATCAGCATGCTGCACATGAAAGAATAGTCTATGAAAAGTTAAAAAAAAATTATTATCAAAACAAATTAGATGTCCAAGTTCTTTTAATACCTGAAATTTTGGAAGTCATCTCTGAAGAACTTGAAGTAATTTTAAATCATCAAACCTTTTTAACACAACATGGATTGCTAATTGAGAAGTTTTCAAACCAATCAATTATTGTGAGAGAAGTACCGTTATTGCTAGCAAATTGTAATTTAAATTTGCTTGTTAAGGACTTAATTTCAGAATTGATAGAAATTGGTGATAGTCAAATTCTGGAAACAAATATTAATAAGATTTGTTCGTCAATGGCTTGTCACGGTTCAATTAGAGCGGGAAGAAAAATGTATCAAGACGAAATGAATCAACTTCTCAGGGAAATGGAGGCTACCCCATTTTCAGGCCAATGCAATCATGGTAGACCAACCTATATAGAACTAAACTTAAATCAAATTGAAAGACTTTTTGGGAGAAAATAATCAACTAATTCTTATAAATGAAAATTTTGAGCTTCCATTAATTTTGATCTTTATTAAATCTACATTATTATTTCTAGCAATTTCTTCTGTTTTAAATGTTTCCACAATACCGATAGATCCTCTATTTAAAAGATTGCAAAAGACCAGGTTTGAAATTACTAAATTGGAAATTTTTTTAATATAAGGCGCGTCAAGAAAAAAAATATCAAATTTCTTTTTCATTTCAATCCTCTTTGTTAAATCGTGTTTATAAAAATAACATTGTTGTAAAATGTTGAGTTTTTCACAATTTTCTCGTGTAATATTTAAGGATTTAGCAGAATTATCAATGAAAGTTACAAGTTTTGCACCTCTAGATATGGTTTCAATTCCTAAGGATCCAGTACCACAAAAACCGTCAAGAACAATAGAATTATCAATTGAATTATTTTCATTAATCAAAATCGATTCTAATGTGCTAAAAATCATTTCTTTTGCACGATTAGATGTTGGCCTTATATTTAATTTACTAGGACTAATTATTTTGCTTTTTTTAAATTTACCTGAAATAATTCTCACTTTTGAAACCTAGTTCTTTTAATTTTTTTTTAAGATCAATTCTATTAATTTCAAGAATATTATTTAATGTTAATGAATCAATTTTAAAAGGACCAAATTGTATTCTTTTTAATTGCTTTATCTTAAGTTTATAAAAACTACAAATTTTTCTTATTTCTCTGTTTTTTCCTTCTTTCAAACCAAATTTTAAAATATGAGTTTTTTTCTCTTGAATTATTTTTAAGTCTATTGATTGATAGTTCATTCCATTTATCTTTACTCCTTTTTTTAAGGCATCTATATCTATTTTTTTGATATCTCCTTGAACTGTTACTAAGTATTTCCTAAGAATTTTATTTTTAGGATTTTCTAAATAAGATGAAAGCTCTGTATCATTTGTGAGTAATAATAATCCCTCTGAATTTAGATCTAATCTTCCAACAGAAACTACTCTTGGTAAATATTCTGGAAGCATATCAAATATTCTTTTTTTCCCATATTGATTCTTGTTTGAGCAAATTAAACCAACTGATTTATTAAAACACCAAACCCTTGTAGGCGGTATAACTATATTTTTTTTGTTTATATAAATTTTATTAATTTTATCTAAACTTATTATATGATTTTTGTATGCCACACCATCTACAAAAACTTCTCCATTATCTATTAATTTTTCTGCTTCTCTTCGAGAACAAAACCCTGAACGAGATATAACTTTTACTAATCTAATAATTTTATTTTTCAATTTTTTTAGCTGATTTAATAAGTGCAGAGAAAATTCTTTTATCAGAATCATCAATAAGAAATTCAGGATGCCATTGAACACCAAGGCAAAAATCTAATTCTTTAAATTCTATTCCTTCAATTATACCGTCAGGTGCGGTGGCATTTATAATTACATTTTTTGGAATTGCTTTAACAGATTGATGATGTGCAGAATTAACAAACATTTTTTCTTTTTTTGTTATTGAAAATAATTTACTGTTAGAAAGTATATTTACCCAATGACTTGGTTGGTTTCTCGGGTTTTTTTGCTCGTGAGCAATACTTGTTTTATATTCATCAGGAATATGCTGATAAAGTGAACCTCCAAGAATTACGTTTAAAAGTTGTTGTCCTCCACAAATACCAAGCACAGGAATTTTTTTTTTCATTGCCATTTCAGTTATTTTAAATTCAAAATTTGTTCTATTAGGTTTAAGTGTCACTTTTGGACTAATATTTTTCTCTCCATATAGATTAGGGTTTACGTCAAAATCTCCTCCTGTAATGATTAAACCGCTTATTATTTCTAAATAATCGTTAATACTAGTTTCAACGTGAGGCAGAAAAATAGGAATACCATTACATAATATTACACAGTCTGCGTAATTCTTTCTTGCTGCATACCAAGGAAAATTTGAATAAGTTTTTTTATTCTCTTGATCAAGTGTTATTCCAATAATAGGTTGATT
>MDTG01264242.1_pt1 | contig 10998 bp, 8 predicted proteins | sample 811421 | NCBI WGS metagenome assembly MDTG01 (sample SAMN05326645, study PRJNA326480) | marine metagenome | isolation source: seawater | place: Pacific Ocean: South East | collected 2011 | reverse complement strand
TTGGACGAAAGATGATAATAAAGAAAAAATAAAAAAAGCAATAAAAAAAGCATCTGGTAAAAATTATAATGCATTACAAGATTGGAAAACAGAAAATCCAGATTTTATGAATAATGATTCTAAAACAGATTATTTTACAAATACAATAAGAATTATAGGAAAATCCACAGAAAATATAGATAATAAAGTAATAAAAAATCTATGCAAAGAAACATATGTAAAAGAATCTAATATTTGAAGAATCTAATATTCCAGATAATATGATTTTAAAATTATTAATAAATTTAAACATTTTTATAAATTTATTAATTATTTTTATTTTATATATTTCAATCTATCCACTACACATTAAACAACCTTCATCGTTCTTTATTTCCAATTCATTGTGTTCTTTTGAATCACGTATTTTTTTTTCTGGTTCAATTGTAAATTGCTGAGCTTGGTGTTTTGCTTTTCTTCTCAAATAATAAATACCAGTTTTTAAACCTACTTGCCAACTATAAAAATGCATATTTGTTAATGTTTTTGGATCAGGATCTTCCATCCACAAATTTAAACTTTGTGATTGACATATATAAGCACCTCTATCACGCGACATATCAATTAAATCTTTCATTTTCAATTCCCATACTGTTTTATATTTTTCTTTAATTTTTATATCTAGATTTTCAATAAATTGAACACTTCCTTTATTTGCAATAATATTGTTTTTTAACTCTTCATTCCATAAACCCAATTCTAAAAGTTCTTCAACTAAATATTTGTTAACCAAAACAAATTCTCCTGCTAATGTTCTGCGACTATAAATATTACTTGTAATTGGCTCAAAACATTCGTTATTTCCAAGAATTTGACTTGTACTTGCGGTTGGCATTGGTGCGCATAAAAGACTATTACGACAACCATACTTTATAATATTTTCTTTTAGTTTATTCCAATCATATCTTTCACTACATGGTTTAATAGACCAAAGATCATATTGTAAAATGCCTTCACTTAATGGCGATCCTTTAAATGAACTATATGAACCAATATTATTATTTTCTAAATTATCTATTTCTGCTTTGATTGGTTTATAATCATCCAAAAGTTTTATAATTTTTTTATCGCTATTTAATGTATTAGTAGATGATGATTCAGTATTGTTATATATATCATAACTTCTACATTCATCGTCACTATTTGTAAAACTCCAATTATTTAATTTATATTGTTGTTGTAAATATAACATACTTTCTTGGCGTTCTTTACTAATTTCACAACTTTTTGTTAATCCAGCAAAATAAATAGTTTCAAAAATTTCTTTATTTAATTGTTTTGCTTCATCACTTGTAAATGCCATATTCATTTTAAAATATGTATCTGCTAATCCCTGAACACCAATTCCAATTGGACGATGTTTAAAATTAGAACGTCTGGTTTTATCTGTTGGATAAAAATTAACATCAATAATATTATTCAAATTTCTCACAAGAATTTTTGTTACTTCTTCTAATTTATCAAAATCAAATGTTTTATCTTCTTTAACAAACATTGGTAGACCAATTGATGCTAAATTACATACTGCTGTTTCTTTAGAGTCTGAATATTCAATTATTTCTGTGCATTGAGAAGTGATAATTCCATTAAAAATTCCTGCATGTCTTTTTGGTTCATTGAAACAATATGTTTTATCAATTCTTTTATTATCAACAATTTTTTGAATAGTAATAAATTTATTAGCACTTCTTTGATATTCACAAATTTCAATATTTAAACGTTTTGGTGAAAATCCTAATGTTAATAATTTTTGTAATTGTTTTGAAGCAATTAATAATCTCCATAATTTTTTACAATCATATTCTTTATATTCACCTGAATTATTATTTTTTGGTAATTTAACTTTTCTTTCGTTCATATTTATTGAAACAATAGAACTAATTCCACAAGTTTGTAACATTAGTTTAATATTAATAAGAAATTCTTTGTTTATACTTGAAATTTGTAAACTTTGATTTTTACCATTTCTTGAAATAGAACCATCAGCATCACAATATCCAGAAAACCAATCCATTTTACTTTTAATAGAATAATTAGTTGGTACAAAAAATTTCTCTTCCAATGTTGGAATTAGTGTAACATTTAATTTATTATTATTTATTACTCCTTTACCAATATATGATAAATATTCTAATAATTTGATTTTTTCTCCATATAAAGATACATATGGTTTTTTTTCATAAGAAAAAGCATTACATTTATTATCATTTCTTAATTTATCAATTTCTAATTTTTTATTAAAAATATGACGTTTGCAATATTGTTCATTATTTAAACATTTAAATTCACATAATTTTACTTCATTATTTGTGATATTTGTATATGTGTCATCTCCACTAAAAAATCCATTTGTATATGCATTTTCTAAAATAGTTTCTTTATTATCGATAACTGGATAATCACATTTTATAATATTCATTCCACTTTCTAAATTTTGTGCTTCAACTAATTCTACAACAGAACTATCAATAATATCAATATTTTTATTTTTACTTTTATCATATTTGTTTTGAATATAAAATTTATGATATTTAGTACAAGTTAAAACAGACCCATCACTAGTATGTACTTCAATTAATTCACTTTCTTCACTTGTTTGAAATACAGTAGTTCTACTAAAATCTTTTCCATTCCATACTTCAATCTCTTTATCTTTTAAATTTTCTATTTTTTCTTGACCATTTTTTGTTAAAATTAATGTTTCTGGTGCAACACATAAATTTGAGCTCTTAATGGTGCCAAGATTCTTTTGATTTGATTTACTATTAGCAGCATCTTTATATAATAAATATGGTGTTCCTGTTTCCATTTGTGAATCTAGAATTTTAATCCATAAAGTACGGGCATTTATTTGTTTATTATAACGTTCTTCGGATTCATATTTTAAATATAATGTTTTATAATCTTCGCCATAACAATCACTTAAACCAGGACATTTATCTGGACAAAATAAAGACCATGTTTTATTTCCAATTACACGTTCCATAAAGACATCACTTAACCATAATCCATAAAAAAGATCACGACATTTTGATTCTTCATCCCCATGATTATTTTTAAGTTCTAGAAAATCTTCAATATCTGGATGATGGGGTTCTAAATAAATAGCAAAACTACCATTACGTTTTCCCCCTTGATCAACATAACGTGCTGTTTTATTGAATACACCCAACATAGGAATTAAACCATTTGATGTTCCATTAGTTCCACGAATATGAGAACCAGATGAGCGAATATTATGTACGTGAAGACCAATTCCACCTGACCATTTTGAAATTTGTGCACATTCTTTAACAGTATTAAAAATACCATCAATAGAATCATCTTCCATACCAATTAAATAACAGGAGCTTAATTGTGGACGAGGTGTACCTGCATTAAAAAGTGTAGGTGTTGCATGAATAAAATATTTTTGACTCATAAAATCATATGTTTCTTTTACTTTTTCCATATTTGAACCATGAATAGTAATAGAAACACGCATCCACATATGTTGTGGTCGTTCTACAATAACAGAATTACATTTCATTAAATAAGCACGTTCTAATGTTTTAAATCCAAAATAATCAAATAAAAAATCGCGATTATAATCAATCATGGCTTCTATAGTATCTTTATTTTCTTCAACTATTTTCATAATATTTTCATGAATTAATTTATAATCGTTATTATTAACATCTACAAAATTATATAATTTAGAAATTGTTTCATAAAAAGAATTGCTTGTATTTTTTTGTAAATTAGAAATGGTAATTGCGCTTGCTAATTTTGTATAATCAGGATGTATTGAAGTCATAGATGCACATTGTTGAGCAGTTAATTCATCTATTTTTGTTGTTTCTATATTATTATATAATTGGTCAATTACTTTCATTGTGAGTTGAGCATAAATAATATTTTGTAAATTAAAATGCTTCCCGACTGCTTTAATTCTTTTTAAAATTTTATCAAAAGAAATAATTTCTTTTTTACCATTTCTTTTAATCACGTGCATATCTATATCATTAGATTTATTATTTTTCATTTTTCTTAATTAAAAATTTTTCTAAATAATTATATTAAATATATTTTAAATATTTTTAAAATATATTTTAAATTATTTTAAATTATTTTAAGTTTAAATATTATAATTTACAAAAATATTAATTTATTCAGAAAAGCTTTTATATATTCCTTGTTTAGTATTTTTATTTTTTTTTGTTTTAGTTTTTGTTTTAGTTTTAGTTTTAGTTTTAGTTTTTGAATTTGAATTTGATTTACTAGAACTTTTTTCTGAAGAAGTGTTTTCACTTCCACTAATTGATGATTTGTATGATCCTTGACTTTTACTATTTTTAGCAGATTCTTCTTTTAAATTAATATATTTTAAATGTACACATTTTTGATACATCATATATTCTTGAATTAATGATTTTTTCAATTCTCTAATTTTTTCTTTCATATCTTTTGAATTATTTTTACCAAATTCTTTTTCTTCTTTTAATTCTTTAAGTTGTTCTTGTAGATCATTTATTTCATCTACTAATTCTTTTATTTCTTGAGATAATTCTTCATAATCTGCTTTTAATTCATCTATACAATTTTTTCTCTCTTTTTTTTGAGTTTTTGCATCAGGATATCTTTCTTCGCAAGTAGCTTTAATATTTGTTTTTGAATCTTTAAAAATTCCTCTTTTTTCTTTTAATTCTTCTTTAAAAATTTTAATTTCTTCTTGTAATTCTTTAATTTTTATAATTACCTTTGAATCAGTTTTTTCTACTTCTTTTTTCAAATATATTATATCTCTCAATTTTTCTTCTGTAATATTTGTCATTAATACAGGAACATTTATCATAATTGGTTGTGCAAATTGTGTAGAATCTTTTTCACGATTTAAATAACTAATATAACCTGATAATTTATTTGCTAAATTTTTAACACCATTTTGGCTTAATATATTTTCATTTGTCATATATTGTTTTTTAAATTCTTCTTTATTTGTTGTTATTTTTTCTGATTCATTTGTCATAAAAAGATTTGTTAAAGAAAACAATTCCAAAGGACTATCTGTAAACGGAGTAGCAGTCATTAACAATAATTTGCAAGATTCATTACCTGATTTTTTATAACTATTTATAATTAATTTTTCTATAACATCTGTATTGGGACGCTCAATCGCTTTCAAATCTCCTCCATATAATTTATGAGCTTCATCTATAATAATAAGCGTTTTTTTTAATATATCTTCAGTTCCATTTCTTTGTTTTAAAATATCATACATTTTATTTTTTCCGAGCAATAAATTAGCAAATTGTTTATATGAGATTGGTTGTAACCATCTATCGCTTAATAATTTTTTACGGTCATTTAATTTATCTGGTAATGTTAATCCTAATTTAACTTCTTCTTTTAATATAGTATGGCAAATTTGATCAAAAATATTTTTCCATACATCGCTCTTTAGTGTAGTCCGCGTTACCCATAATATATTATATCCTTGTCTCTCAAAACTAGCAGATGCAGTTGCAACACCTGTGCATGTTTTTCCGGTTCCAACAGAATGCCATAATAATAGTCCTTTATAGGGAGATTCCGGACAGAAAAAACGGGTTACAAAATTTTGGGTTGGATTAATATCTATTTCATGTGTTTCTTTTCGTTTTTCGTCCGATTTTGGAACACATTTATTTTCAATAACAAGCGAATCCCAAATAAATTCTTTATTGCTATATGCTGATTTAATAAAATCTCTCATTGCATTAAAACTCAATTTTGTATTAGGCACAAATGGATTAGAACGAGGTGTTTTTATATTTATTTTTTTTCCTTCATAATCTACACTTTTATAATCTTCGTCAATCAATTCTTCATCACCTGGTTCAAGCTCTAAATCATCCAAATTTTGTTTTGTATTTTTTTTTTCAAATGCTTGTGGAACATATGCATATCTCAAACTCCATTCATAATTCAATTGTTTACAATATTTTGGGATTGAATACATATAACTATATAATGCTTTGCGTTGATTTGTTTTCGCTAAATATTTGGTTGGGTGACCATATTTTTTATATACTCTTTTCATAAAATCAAGACTTACAGGTACATCATTACTGGTTCATGCACCACATTTTCCTTTACAATTAATATTTTCTATATTATAGTATTTTGATTTTTTATTTAATTTTTTAAATACATCTTTTTGTTTTCCACCACCACCTTTTAAATAAAAATCTTGTTCCATAAATTCCATATTTAAATCTTCGATATTATGTAAATTTTTTGTTAAACTATAATCTGTTGATAATGATCCTGCTAATTCAAATAATTGTTGACTTAAATTGTTCATCGCTTTATCAAAACTACTATACAACATAGTAGCATCATTTACTTTTTCTATATTTTTGAATATAAATATATCTTCATCTGTTTCATCTTTTTCTGGTTTTTCAATATTGTATGTCAAAAATTTACTTGCACTCATTGTTTCTTGAGTAATATCGGGTGCAGTTAAATAATAATTATATACATATAAAGGCCAACCAACACCATCTTGAAATTCCAATCCTTTTTGACCACAAGTTCGAGTAGCTCTACCTACTGTCTGTTTCAAATCTGCAATAGTCATAGATGGTTCAAAAATATGAACATATTTAACATCAAAAAGATCGATTCCTTCTTTGAAACCACTATCAAAAATAATTAATCTTAATTTTTTTCCATATATATTATCAGGCCGTGAGTTAAATAATTTTAATAATTCTTTTTTTAATTTTTCATTTAAATTTGAATTATATATACTATTTGAACAAAGTAAACCAAAATTACTTTCACTGTTGGGTGCATCTATATATAATTTTAATTTTTTAACTCCTTCAACTTTTCTTGCTTTAATTACATTATTATATCCAAATGCTTGAAATGCTGATGCTAATATTTTTGCACCATAACCACCTTCTTTTACATCTGAAAAAATGAAATGTTTAAATTTTTTTCCATGATTTTGTTGATCCAATTCATCTAATTTTGCAATATTGTTCATTAATTGTATAATTTTTGGAGATGCATCTTCTAAATCTGCTTTTAATTTTTCTGGATCAAAAACTTTTGTTTTGTCAAATTTATGATAATTAGCAATTTTTCCAAAATTTGCTGTTTTACGCATACAACTAAAAATTTTTGCGCGATTTTTTTTTGTAATTTTTATTTTTGGACCTTGAGTATTGCAAAATTTTTCATCTTTCATACAATCACGTAATATGGGTAATTCTATTTTATAAAGTTCTTCTGTTACATTTGGATCTTTTTTAGGATGATCATCTTTATCCGGATGATTTGCTTTTATCCATTCTTTAACTTCTTGTTTTGAATTTAAGTTATATTTGCACATTAAATCTTTACAATTTGACATTTTTATTAATAACTTAATATAAGTAAATAAAATATATTTGCATTTTAAAAAATATATTTACATTTTTAAAAATATATTTACATTTTTAAAAATATATTTAGTTAATAACATTTAAACAATTTAAAAAATTTTGAATGATAAAATCATGTTCTTCATTTGTTATCTTATGATGATCTAAATTATCTATTATAGTATGATTTAAAATAAAATTTCTTTTTTTTAGTATTCTAAATGTTTTTTTTTGAAAATTAATATTATAAATATTGTCTAATTTACCACTAAATATAAATATTGGAGTATTTTTATTATTTACTAATTTAATATATTTTTCCATATAAATAGATTTTATACAAAATAATCCACCTATATTTCTTGGTAAATTATTTAATATATTAAATAATAATGTTCCTCCTTGAGAAATACCAATTATAAAAATTTTATTAAAATTTTTTAATAAATTTGCTTCATTAATGATAATATTATTAATTCTATTTGATTGTTCTACAAAATCATTTAAATCTATATCGTCTACTTTTGAAATATTATTATAACAAGTGTAATAATTGTACCATGATTTTACATTATAATGTTTATTATTTGGATAATCAATATTCATTATAGGAGATTCTGGTAATATAAATTTTATATGTTGAAAATTATTTATTTTTGAAAAATATTCTATAAAATTATTAAAATATTCTGAATTAGAAAACATAGGATGTAACATAATAAAACTATAATGATGATGTTTTTTAGAATCAATTACAATGCAATTATGATACATATTTTATTGTAAAATAAAAATATATTATAAAATTGATATTTATATTTAAACTTTTTTAATTTAGATAAAATTTTAATAATATTATTAAAATGAAGTTACAAAGATGTCAATGCAAAAATATTATTAATTCCAAGATTTGTTTAAATAAATCTAAAAATATATATATTATTAATAATAAAAAAACATTGTACATTTCATATGAAATATTATAATAATATATATGCACTTAAAATACAGTCATGTTATAAAGGATATAAAACAAGAAAATATTTAAATAATATTTATAATAGATTACCGAAAGATATACAAAATCATATTTTATATTTTATGAAAAAAGATTTTTATATAGAAAAATTAAATAAAAAATTAGAATTAATTGTTGAAAATAAAATTAATAATTATATTATAGATTTTAATAATAATTTAATTATTGATGAAAATATTCCTTTTACATTATTAAATTATTTAAATAATAATCAAACATATATATTGCATATTTATAAATTATTTACAAAATATAATTCTATATTAACAAACAAAATATTTTTATGTAGTCAATTATATAAAAATTTGGTTAACTTTTCTAATTTATTATATAATTATAAAAATAAAATATTTAATTTTTATACTAACCATTTATATGAATTAGCTAATACATTATGTATTGTGCTGAATGGTTTGTTAATTATTTATTAGTTATTAGTATATTTATTAGTATATTTATTAGTATATTTATTAGTATATTTATTAGTATATTTATTAGTATATTTATTAGTATATTTATTAGTATATTTATTACTAATAGATAATTATATACTTTCGTGACTATAAAAAAATTGATTAAATATTATCTTTTTTTTATAATGCCGTGTTATACAAAGCCAAATTATATGATGAATGATATGCCTGAAGATATTATTTATTATTTAAATAAATATATTCATAATTATCAATATTTATTAAATTTTAAATTTACTTGCAAATCATTTCATAATAGCATTACTTCGTTTTCATTGGCGAAATTAATGTTATATGAAAAATTTTTAAACTATAAATCAGTAAATATGTGTGTAAATATTAATTGTTATGATGATACGCAAGATATTTATGAAGACGTATATCATTATGGTTATAGACGTTATATTCATGGTCATCAAGATGCTATAAATAAAAATACCATAACAATCAATAAAAAAAAATTTAATATTTGTAGTCCATATTGCAGTGAATGTTTTACTAATTATGTATTAATAGGTGATAAAAAAAATGTTACACATAATTTTATGATGGATGAAGTTAATATTGATTATTAAATATTAATTATTAAATATTAAATATTGATTAATTATTTAATAAAATTAAATACTTTATCCATTAACTCATCATAATAGTTATTGTCTGTAAATTTATCTGTATTTATTTCTTCATTACCATCAATTATTAATGTTTTTCCCGATTCTATTTTTTCCGGATCATTTAACCAATTATCATGATAATTATGACAATTAATTAAATATTCAAGAGGAATAATTTCACCTGCTCTATTGCGTTTTTTTACACGTAAATCACAAATTTCTGGATTAGTTCGAATATAAATAATTTTAATATATTTTATAATTTCTGCAAATTCATCAAACCATTTTAAATATATTTGATATTCAATCGAATCCATTTTATTTGAATCATAAAGCATTTTTGCAAAAACATTTTTATCAGTATAAATAGATCGTTCTGTAATAATAATATCATAATCTTTAGATAAGGCATCTTTTAATATTGATAATCTACTAATATATGCCATCATTTGGAATGCAAAACTATAACGTTCATTATTTTCATAAAATTTTTCAATAGCATTTTTTCCATTGTCATCTTTAATTGATTCCCAAATTTTTACAGGTTCTTGTAAAAAACATATTTTATAATTTGATGTTTTCACATTACAATATTTTTCAAAGTTTTTTTCAAAATAATTTACAACACTTGATTTGCCTGAACCAATATTCCCATCAAATGAAATAATAATAGGAGACATAAATATTATGTAAATTAATTAAATAATATTTATTTTTTATATTAACTAAAATATCAATTTTATTTTTTTAAAATAATTAATAATAATATTTAAAAAAAAAATATTATCAATATATACAAAAATGCAGATTTTTGTCAAAACACTAACTGGCAAAACAATAACCTTAGAAGTAGAACCATCTGATTCAATTGATAATATAAAAGCAAAAATTCAAGATAAAGAAGGTATTCCGCCGGATCAACAACGACTTTTGACATTTAACTACCTCACGAACATAAATATTTTAAAAATATAATATAAAGATAAATTTATAATTATAGTAGTAATAATGAACTGTACCAAATGTCATATGGTAAAAGAATTGACAAAAGGTAAAAGATGGTGTAAAGATTGTAAAAATGAGTATAAAAAAGAGAGGCGCAAAAAAAATCCAGAATCACTTATAGAAAGTAATAAAAAAGAACGAGAAAGATATTATAAAAAAAAATTAGAAATAGTTGAAGTAACAATTGATCCAAATAAAAATAAAATTTGTTCTGTTTGTAATGAAGAAAAATCAATAGATAATTTTTATCTTGCAAAAACTAAAGGTACTATTCGTTCTATATGTAAAGAATGTAATTCTAATAAAAGAAAAACATATTATCAAAATAATCGTGAAAAAACAAACAAACAAGTAACAAAATATCAAGTTGAAAGAATGAAAACTGATATTGATTTTAAATTAGAACGAAGATTACGTTGTAGAATATA
>MDTG01090439.1_pt1 | contig 10998 bp, 10 predicted proteins | sample 811421 | NCBI WGS metagenome assembly MDTG01 (sample SAMN05326645, study PRJNA326480) | marine metagenome | isolation source: seawater | place: Pacific Ocean: South East | collected 2011 | reverse complement strand
GTCAATTGTGTACAAGGTTCACCAATAGATTGTGCTGCAACTGGGCCAACAGCATCACCCGCTTCAATTTGTGATTGAAGAAACAATTTTTCGAGGGAAAATATAAATTCATCAAATTGAGACAAAGTAACATTTTTCTCTAATAATTTACGAGGATGACTATGTATTAATAACATAAATCTGAACATCCATAAACCGTCGTTGTATTTATGTAGACTTAACTTATTTAATAATTTCTCATATTCATCCAATACGTAATCGGCATTAAGTTTCTTACTGGAATTATTTGTTTGATCATCTTTAAGAGAATTCATTAAAGTTCTTTCAATATGTACTGGAAATTTAATAGATGATTCTGGAGAACCGTCACAAACTTTTTCAGAATACCATGTATACATTTCTTTAATATTTTGACTCAAATTGAGCAAACGTGTTCTTGTTTTTTTAGAAATCTTTGGAATTTCGCAAAATTCTTTTTCAAAATCGGTAACATGAACAATGGGTACTGATTGATATTCTAATGATGCTCCATCAGAATTGTCATCTCCATATAAGAATTGAATAATATTATTCTGGGCATCTTTAACACATTTACTCCATGTAATCTTGTAATCTTCAAGAGCTTTCATCAATTTGCGTTGAATATAGCCTGTACTGGATGTTTTAACAGCTGTATCAATAATACCCTCTCTTCCAGCCATTGCGTGAAAGAAGAATTCTAATGGTCCAAGACCTTTTTGAAAAGAACTGTGAACAAAACCTCTTGCGGATGAACTATCATCAAATTTAGTATAATGAGGTAAAGTTCTATAATTAAAACCATAAGGAACTCGTCTACCTTCAATGATTTGCTGTCCTAAACAAGCAGTCATTTGTGCTAAATTGATAAGTTTTCCTTTAGATCCGCCATTTACCATATTCATGAAACGATTATCATAAATTGATTCATGAGTTTGTTTAAGTAAATTTTCAGCACTGCTTCTGGCGGCAGTTAGTTGTCTGGTTACTTTGTTTTCAAAAGCGATTTTTTCACTGTCTGAAGACATATTTTCAAACATATTGAGATGAAGTGTTTGAATAGTTTTTTCAACTTCAAGTTTTTGTTGGTCAATCTTAACATCAATTTTTTGACTTAAAGCTTTATCAAGAACCAAGTCTCTAATACCAACTGAGAAACTGTTTTTGATTAAATATGCCCTAATAACATGTTGTGAGTTATTAAAGAATGCGGCGCATTGTTCAGGACCCTTATCTCTAAAAATACTATGAATTAAACTTGTAAAAACCTTTTTGTCAAAAGAACCTGATCCATTTTGAATAATACCTTTTTTGATATTAATAGTTTCTCCTTTTCGATTTTTGATTTTCAAATTGATTTCTGGAATACAAAATGATAAAGCATCAATACCAGAATATAATTTATCAGTATCTGAATTATATAGACTAACATCTTTAGCATTTGTCCAAGAAAGTGTGTTCATCATTTCTCTATGACTAAACTTAGTAGAAACATCCATAGTCATTAAATGTCCACCAAGAACAGCATCTTGTATAAATGTAATAATGGGCATATTCAGAGCAGGACTAACAATTTGACGATTAACCGATGCAAGACAAGAAATTTCATTAGATGAGCTCAAACTTTGTGGAACATGCATATTCATTTCATCACCATCAAAATCAGCATTATATGGTGTAGTAGCACTAATATTTAATCTAAAAGTAAGTCCATCAAGAATTCTTACACGATGTGCCATCATACTCATTTTGTGTAAAGATGGTTGTCGGTTGAATATTACCCAGTCACCATTCATAATGTGTCTAATAACCGTATCTCCAACTTCAAGCATTTGAGAAAATTGATTTCTATCAATATGATTTAGAGAAATAGTCTTTTTATTAGCATATTTGAAAACCGCTCTTGCACCTGGATAAATTTTAGTACCGTTACGAATACAGCTTTTGAGTCTACTAATATTTTTTTTTGTTACTTTTTCAGGATATGTTAGTTGTATAGCAATACGTTTGGGTACACCTAATTCGTCAAGATTAATAACTGGATCTGGAGTAATAACCGTTCTTGAAGAGAAATTAACTCTTTTTCCCATCAAATTTCCACGAATACGCCCTTCTTTACCTTTAAGACGTTGTCTCAATCCTTTCAAAGGTCTGCCAGATCTTTGTGCTGCAGGTAATACTCCAGCAATTTCATTGTCAATTAAAGTTGACGTATGATATTGTAGAATATTGTGCCAATCCTCAAGAATACGAGCATTAGGATCAGTTTTGATTTTATCAGTAATTAATTTGTTATATTTAATAACATCGCAATATTTGATAGTAATATCATCTTCCATTCTTTGACCGTTATCTTGATGTACTGATGGGCGACAACTTGGAGGACAAACGGGGAAAACTTCCATTATCATCCAACTTGGATGACTAAGTTTTGGATTAATACCCATAGAAATACAAGAAATGTCATCTAATTGTTTGAATAAATTAAGTACATATTTAGCTGTCATATCAAATTTAGATTCTTCTGTTTCTACATTATCGACTGTAGTAGGTAACCATAACGCATGCATTTTACAAAGATCAGTTTTAACATATTTATCTGGTTGAACTGCATGACATTGTGGACAAGTTTTAACTTTTTTTGATTGTTCAATCAAATAATTTAGTTTAGTGCGATTATCAATATGAGCAGTAGAATCAGAACACAATAAATTAGCGCATCTATAACAAATACATCTAGTAATTTTTTGTACAACTGGAAAATATTGAACATGAAATACTGGAAGCGCAAGTTCAATATGACCAAAATAACCAGGAGTAGTTTTGTTTGTTTGCATATCTGTACTACAAACTTGACCATATTCTAAAACTCCCATGCGTGGATCAAATAAGCCACCAGTTACTGGATCATTACCACAAATTGTATCATGATGAATAACCTCAACAACAGACTGACGACGTATCATATCCGGACTCATAATTCCAAATGTTACTTTATCAATTTTAACAACACCGCCAGAATATTCAAAATTAGATTCGTAAGCCATATTTAACACTTACACCTTATATAATATAAAATTGTTCTTATAATCATTTTTTTGACTAATAAATTTTAAAGATTGAACCATTTAGTAGAAAAAGGTATTTTTTCGTCCATAATATTATTGAAGCTTCTGTAAATAAATCTGGAAAAATGTCTACAATAACAATAACATTCATTTTCACTATGAGTTGGAATATAATGTATTTGAGTTTCACAATTAATCTTCATAATAACAGACTTATCTTTTAAATTTTTTGGTTTATTAGTATTATGTCTTTGACAACAATTACATTTATTAAGACTTTTAATTATAAAATTAGGATCATGAATTTGTTTTTTAATTAATTTTTCAAGATCATAGTCACTAGAATTAAAAATATTTTTATCAAACTCATTTAAAATCTTATTTATTCTTGAAAATGCTCCAACTTTTTCAATTTCCTTTAAAACTGGATAAGTTATTATTCTTTTCAAAGACTTTTCGAATAATGGTCTATGTTCTGGATTATATTCAAAAATAATATTTAGAATATCTGTTACGATTGGAAGCATAATTTGAATAATGTGTTTATTAGTTAATATAATCAAAATAACTTTAAACTACTTTAAAGTTAATCAAAAATGAGAAAGTGGATTCAATATTCCTTTGTGAATTTTGTGTCCATTGTCCACTTAATTTGTATTTCATGTTAATATTAACAGGAACTTCAAAAATATCTTGTCTTAAAAATCTTCCAATTTTACAATTATTTATAAGTAAGTTTCCACAAGAAGTTTCATCACTATTCCAAAGTTTTCTATAATATTGTGTTAAATTTTGTGTAATATCTTTTTGAATTATATTTTCGAAATATTTGTTTGGCGACTGAACAATATTTTTAAACAAAGATTCAGTTGTTATATATTTATCATATGGTTCATTACCATTATTACCCAAATTATTTGTGGTTCTTTCTGTGGGAACAAGTCCACTGGAAATTAATAATTCTCCGAAAAGGCCTTTATATAAAGTATTCATAGTATGAGAGTTATTATCATATAACCAAGCAAATTTTTTAGCTCTATTGCTATTTGGAATTATATAAATTTTTTGATGTGGATTAATTTTAAATTCAATTGATGAAGCATTTTTTGATATAGGATTAGAGCCATCCCATTGTACAGAAAAATTATTTGGAAAAAATTGAAATGCAAATGAATCAGTCATATTATAAACAATAAAATCAACTGATTTATTGGTAATTATTTTTTGATTTAATCCAATATTATAATCTAAATTATTTGACGAAATGTGTTTTTTGTAATCTCTTTTAATCAAGTCTTTATTTTGTATCTTTTTACCATTTTCTATATTCAGTAAATCTTCTTTAATATATTGATATATATGTTCTCCATTTTCAGAAATTCCATAATATTCTTCCAATATTAAAATGAAATCACCCAGCATAATTGATAATTCGTTATAAGAACTTTCATAAATACATTTAGCTAAAAAATAGTTTAATTCAGGTTGATTATTGTAAATGTTAAAAGTATATTCAATTATAATTTGTAGTTGTTTTGATATTTTTTCGTTAAAATTATAGTTATTAATATTAAGATTTTTGAATATAGTATTTTCAATATTTTTAAATGATAGTTCTTTATGTTTGATAGCAAATTCGGCTATAATTGTAGTAATTGGATTTAATATTATTGAATCACTTAAATTTCCGAAATAACTTGAAAAAAGATTATTTGAAGAAAAAGAACTAATATAATGTTGAGTATTATCATATGGTTTAAATAATTCTATTACAAATGTACCATCATTTAATGATTTTGTTTGACTAATTTTGTTTGATAAATCAGAATTCCAAACACATATATTATATTCATCAGGTTTATATATTGAACCATTTATTTTGTAAGAATTGGATACATATTCAATAATCCATCCAATAAAAAACTTAATTTGATTATTTCCAATATCATATTCATATTGAAACCATAATATATCTTTATTAGATAAAACGTTTTTAGAACTATTTCCAATAATATTGTAATTGGAAATACATATTTGTGATGAGTTTAAAGTTTGAATAGTTTTACCTAAAATTTTATATTCAAGATCTTTATCAGATATTAATTTGTCTAAAAATTTATTTTCTAAAACAAGATTTTCATTGTTATAGAAATCATAAGGGCCTTGTTTCACAAAAGCTTGATATAAAGCGCTTTTAGTAGCATTTATAATTTGTTTTGTTTTAGAAAAGTTTGAATTAGTTAATAAATGATGATATGTAATTTTATCAAATTGAATAGAAGAATCAAAATATTCATTTGAATTATCATTATTAAAAAATTTCATATTTGTGTTACCCCACTTTAAATAGTCAACACAATCATTATCTTTTTCTTTAATTAATTTAATTTGACCACCTAAAATAGCAAAAGCATATGTAACTTTATCATGTGATTTTGAATCAGAAAGATTTATAGTATTTGGATACAAATAGCTTTTCATTGTCATTAGTATAATAGTAATATTAAAAGAGAAAAAATTTGATTTTAAATTTGTCTTATATATTTTATAATTAAATATATTAGAATAACATGAGAGTTATCTTTCTTCTTTCAATTACAATTATAATATTATTTATATTTTTGAATAAGTTAAATAATAGCGAATCATTCCAAAATTTACCACAATATATATCCCAAAGTTATTATCCATCATATTTTGAACTTAATCCATTAATATGTTATGTATCTGAATCTGAAAGTTATCTGGACAAAGGATATTTCGAAAAAGCATTTAATAATTCTATTCAATTTGAAATAACAAATGATCCAAAAATGAAATTCAAAGCAGATCTTGCTTTATTACCAGAGCCAGTTGTATTAGATCAAGAAAATAGTAATAATGAGTATCCATATGATTTTGTGTCTCACATAAAAGACATATCATTTTCCTTTATTCAATTAGTTGATAGTGGTACAATAAAAACTTTTAATGATATTCAAAATTATCATATTTATATAAAAGAAGGTGGTTATGTAGAATATTTATATAAAAAAATATTTGCATTCATAAAATTTGAAAAAGATCCAAAAATAACTTATTATTCTTCAAATAATATTGCTTTAGAAGCATTAGAAAGTGGAAAATGTGATGCAATTGCTTTCTTAGCAAGTCATCCAAATGAATTTATGCAAAGAATGTCATATAAAATGAAAATAAATATTGTACCATGGGATTTAAATGAAAATCTTGTAGATGTTTTTGCTTATTATTTAAGAGGTTTAAAAAGAACAAAAATTAAATTGAAAGAATACAATTATACAGATTTCAATACTGAATTGTTGTCATATGGATACAATATTTCATTGTTTATAAATAAGAATCTTCATCCAAAAATTGTAGAAAAAATAACAAGTTTAGTTTTTAGAGTAAAAGGTATAACACGTTCATCGGCTATAGGTGGTTCTTTATATGTACCTTTTCATGAAGGTACAAAACAATGGTTAAAAAAATTTGGTTATATTTCAATTACTGAATCAAAACAACATCCAAGTTGTGCTTTATTAGTCGGAAAAGCCCAATGTAATGGCAAAGATGCAAAATATGCCAAACAAGTTTATGACAGAGAATTTTGGGGTAGTAAAATACCAAATGATCAATCAGCTGTATCTTATTTAAGAACTATAAATGAAAAGAAAAATAATTCATTAAATGGAAAAATTTATTCAGATTTTATTGAAGACAATGCTTATATGTGTGTAGAAGATTTAAAAAAAAGAACAAAAGAAGATTGTGAAAAATCAGGAAATACATGGGATAAACCATGTTTAAGTAACGATGAATGTCCGTTTTATAAAAGTAATCAAAATTATAATAATGATTTTGGCAAATGTATTAATGGTTTTTGCGAAATGCCTCTTGGTGTAATGAGAAAAGGTTATACACAATATTTAAATGATCCGATTTGTCATAATTGTCCAGCATCAAATCCTTCTTGTTGTGAAGTAAAAGAAAATATGCCAAGTCCAGATTATGCTTTCAAAAATGACAGAATTGAAAGAATTTTAAATGAAAAAGAGTTAAATATGCGTAGAATAGCAACCTAATCGAAACTTTCACCATTGAAAGATGTAAACATTTTGTCTAACAAATTAGTTATTGTATTTTTATCCCACCCCATATTTATTGCTCTTTCTATAAGTTTTTCTCTTATATTATTAGTCTCAAGAATTTGTTTTCTTTGTTCAGAATCTGGAAATAAACGTTTTATTGTATCATTATCATGTTCAATAACTTTGTCTCCTCTAATAAGATGCTTTATAATTGATAAATCATTCTTAATTGATTCATTATCATTAGATTTTGATTGATTGTTCATAATATTATTTTCAATTAATTACTTCTTTTTATATCTTAATTTTTGAGTTTTTCTCTTATTATTTGTTTTTCTTCTTGTTTTTTTCCCTCCATAAGAACTTTCTTTTAACTCTGAATTAATTTTTCTTGATTTTTTTGCTAATCTCATTAAATCGGTTTCTAAGAATTGTATAATATGTTTACGAATCTCAATTGGTACTTTAGCATCTAATGAATCTTTTATATTTTCAATAGCTTCTAAAATATCTTTATCTTCTTGACTAACCCTTGGAGGTGGTCTCTTTTTCTTAGGCGCACCAGGTGGTATATATGATGAATTAGAACTTTTTATTGGTGTTCTATATAATGAACCGGATGGTGTACTTGGTGGAGTATTAAAATTAGTGTCCATATTATATAGTTATTATATAAAAATATTTTTATATAAATATGAACTATTTAATAAAACTTTTGATTGAAGCTATTTTTGTAGGAATTGGTCTAATAATAATGGGTTCTATTGTTGCTTTACTTGTTGGTTATTTTTATCCAAAGCCTATTTTACCAAAATCTTGTGCCAATTATAATAAATATTATGTAATGGAATTTACTTTGTTCTTAACCGGATTTTTATTTCATTTATTATGTGAAGTATCTGGATTTAATTCATGGTATATAGTAAATTCTGCAGCCAAAATGAGAAAAGTATAATAACCAGAACTTTATAAATAAATATACTGAATATGCCTAAGGATTGGGATCCACATTATGAAGAGGAACAAGATTGGGAACCAGTAGTCTTTAAAAGAAATACAAATAGCAAAAAGTCACAAAATAATAATATAGAAACCCCTTTTCATTCAAGATTATGTGTTGCAAGATCAAAAGCTGGTTATACAGCACATGAACTTTCTCAGAAATTACATATGAGAATTAAAGACTATCAAAGAATTGAAAATGGAGAACAGCTACCTTCTTTTGATTTATTAGCTAAACTTAGAAAGATAATTAATCTTCAATAGGGTGTATTTTGTTATATTTTTTTGAATTAGATTTCAAAAATTGTTTAATCAAATTTGTTTGTGAAACTTCACAAGATAAATTACTCATATTATTTGGATAAGGTAAAAATCTACAAGATGGATAACAATGTAATAAACATTTTACAGAAACCCATTCTATTTTAAAAGGATCATAATAAGAATTGTAAAATTGTTTTAATTCTTTTTCACATTTGTTTGCTAATAAATCATTTACGTTTTCATAACATTTGACTATCCATTTTGAAAAAAACAAATCTATACCTATCAATTGTTCCAAAATAATACAGCCAAAACTCCAATAATCCGCTTTTTTTCTACTATATAAATTTATATTTGATACTTCTGGAGCAAAAAATCCTCTAGTTCCACAATTTCCTTTATCCAAATCATTACCTATAACTCCTAATCCAAAATCACATAGTTTAAAGCTATAGGTTGACATATCATTTATGAAAATTAATACATTTTCTGATTTTATATCACGATGATAAATATTTTTACTATGGATATAATCTAAAGATTGACACAAATCTTTAATACAATTTTTGATATTTTCAATAGAAATTAATTTTTTTTTAGAAAATTCAAACAAATCTCCTTTTGCCCTTTCTAATTTCAAACCATATAGATTTTTTGATTGAAAATAATCTATCATAGAAACAATATAGGGACTATTAACAATTTTCAGAATTTTGATTTCATTAATCAAATATTTGAGATTTTTATAGTCAAAGAATGGTTTATAAGTTAATTTGAATACATATTTATCATTTTCATCTAAAATTACGACTTTAGAATAAAAACCAGTCCCTATTATTTTATAATTATTTGGAAATTCTTTAAATGATATTGATTCGTTTACAATTTCGAGTAAATCAGAATTGTTATCGCAAAGCCCGCTTCCACATTTCACATCGCCTTCCTCATGCGCAGCGGGCATGTCTACCATTATTATTGTGTTTATTAAAAGTTAAACAAATTATTGTTATATTAATGATCGAAAATTTAAATTTAAAAATTTGGCCAGATAAATATAGTAAAAATAGATTACTAAGTTGTCATATTTATGTTATATTGAATATAAATACACAATGGGAAATGAATAATATTTTTTTACAAAATATATTAGAATGTTACAATGAATTTTTAAAAGTTCAACAAAGTAATTATGAAAGAAATATTGTAACTAAATTTAAAAACAGTTTCAATAAACTAAAAATTTTATTTGCAAGTTCTTATTTGGATATAATAAGTGTACGTAACTTCAAAATATTTGATAATGAAGTGTCTTTACGCCTAAAAATGTATGATAAAGAAAATTTGAAACTAAATCGAAAAATTCAAACAATATTAGGAGATTTTGAAGAAAGTCTTTCACCAAGAATGATTCATAGAATATTGACTTGGTTAAAAGAAAAAAATCCCCAAAATTATAAAAAAATTAAAAGAACTTCTAAGGAAGATATTATCAATGAGTTAAAAAAAATAGGAACAAAAATAGATGTAAAATTGTGTTCAGAATTTATAGATTGGGAAGATCCTGTATCATTAATCAAAGATTTTGATATTGAATTATACAAAAAAGGAAAAAGAATTAAGAATAACGAATTAAGAAAGATTCTAAAAAAAAAATTGTATGAACGTGATAGAAACTATTTAAGATGTGTTCATATTAGCCCTCATTTTAGAGGATTACCAAAATGTATTGAAGACAATATTACATCATTTCTGATAAAATAAACATACAAAATAATATTCGATAAAATAATGGCAAAGGCAAAATGTCCTTGGTGGTCAATAACTCTCATAAAATGGATGGATTATTTGGCTGGTATATGTTTTTTATGGACTGGTATAGCAATATGTGTAATGGTGATGGTTAGTCCAACAATGATAATGAGTCCACCGTTTCCAATAATTATAGGAATATCTTTATTATGTGGTACTGCTCTCAAAATAATGAGTTCTATGGTAATTCAAGTAGGATTACACGATACATGGGGATTATTTGTTTCAAGCTTGATTTATACTATTATTTTTGTGGCGTTAGCATTTGTTGCTCTTAGATCGCAGATTGGTATGATATTTAGTCTTCTTAATCCCGAAAAAATAGCTCAAATAGCGGCATGTTTGGGTGAAGAAGGAGCAACAAGTCTTGCAGATAGAGCCACAAATATTGCAAATAAACAAGTAGATGCTGTTGCTGGTAATTTAGTACAAAGTGCATCACCTTTAGTACAACAAGCAAATGCAGTTCAATTAGCGGCAGCACAAACAGGCGCACAAGTAGCTGCAACTCAACAAGGTTTAGTACAACAAGCAAATGCAGTTCAACAAGCGGCGGCACAAACAAGTGCGCAAGTAGCAGCAACCCCACAAGTTTTAGCACAACCAATAAGATAGTTTCTTAAAATCTTATTAATAATATAGAGAAAATATGTCATTCGAAATAGTAACTTATGCTAACAAATCAGAAGGTATGTTTGAAAAATTATTAAACAATGAGTTTGGTGTTTCCATAAAGGTTTTGGGAT
>MDTG01015993.1_pt1 | contig 10998 bp, 6 predicted proteins | sample 811421 | NCBI WGS metagenome assembly MDTG01 (sample SAMN05326645, study PRJNA326480) | marine metagenome | isolation source: seawater | place: Pacific Ocean: South East | collected 2011 | reverse complement strand
CTGAGGGGGCTGCGAGTAGTCGATTCGTCGATCTTCCCTTCGATTCCCAACGGTAATCTCAATGCCCCCACCATCATGGTCGCTGAGCGCGCCGCTGATTTGATTCTGGGCAGAGAGCCGTTGAGACAAGCGGCGCCTGTATGGCGGGATCCTGAGTGGCGAAGTCGTCAACGGGAGCGAGATCCTGTCAGAGTTGTGCCGGTGGGTCCTGCGCCCCCTGCCCAATAGACCTGTGAATACGATTCTGTCTATTGCCATTGGTGTGACGACGCTGACGTCTCTGCTTCTGGCAGTGCGTTATCGCGTTATTCGGATCAAGGGTACCGCGCCGATGCCATTGATTACGTTTCTCGCTGTGCTGTTCACCTCGGGGCTGGACGTTGGCTTGTTGATGTTCCCGATGGTCGACTTCGGGATTTTTGCCAGCGAGCCCGACTACGCCTTTACCAATCCATTAGCCTTGGAGTTTGGTTTCTGGGGCTTTTTGGTCTGGGGATTTTATTTCTTGACCACCTTCTACTTTTGTGTGGTCGAGCCTCGGCTCCAGCTGTTCGAGATTCCGGCGATCAAATTGGTAAACAATCTCACCGTCATTGGGACCTGCGCCTTCACCGGGTATTTGTTCCTTCATTACTTACCGAGCTATATCGAAGGTATCCCCGACACAGTGCGCTTCGGTCTGGTGGCGGTCACTGTGCTGGTGGCCGTGGTGTCCAGCACCCAGATTCGCTTCGTCAAGGTGCTCAGCTTGGCTTCTAGTGGCTTGTTCTTCGTATTGATCGGCGGATCGTTCGTCGCCTCTGATATGGGCGCCTCCGGGCTCCTTGGCGCCGTGGCGAGTTTGAGCGATTACTTCGTCCAGCTTCCGCGGTTTGTGTTTCCGATCAATGATTACCACGCCTTTTATCTCTTCTGGTGGTTTGCCTGGAGCATCATGATCGGGCAGTTCATTTCGCGGTATGTGAGCGGGTTTACTACGTGGCAGCTGCTGCTCCTTCTATTGGTGGTGCCATCGATTCCCATCGCGCTGTGGTTCTCAGTACTTTATTGGTATTTCGCTAACGAGATCTCGATCGCGGGGTTGATGAGCTGGGCGATGATGGGCGTAGGCATTTTGTTCGTGGTGAACTCCCTCGATTCACTGACCCGGCTGTACACGCAGAATATTGGTCTCACCGTAGAGGTGCTGGGCACCGGGCGCTACATAGCGGTGAACTGGGTGATCCTGTTTGCGTTGGTTTTGGCCTTCCAGTTCACTCCTTTCAAAATCGAGTGGGTGGGATTGGTGGTGGTCGGTATCTACACCGCCATTTATTCATTGGTCTTTTTGCGCCGCGCTACGCTGAAGTCGTCTCCCGCCTAAAGGCCTGACACTGTCGGGTCACGCAAGTGGCCACGCCGAGGGCAAAGTGAGCAGGTCTTAAGCCTCAGCGCTATAGGCTATGGATAGAACGCTTGGCTTCAAAGTGAGTGTTTTCACGATAGCCTGATTGGCGGTAAGAAAAGTAAACCATGCTGCGCCGTCTGTTCGAATCATTGGCCAGGCCGCGATGCAAAATACGATCGTCAAAGATAAGGCAAGATCCTCCAGTCAATGCAGGCGAAAAATTAGCCGGTGTGTCCTGTGAGGTGCCGCCGACTAGCCGCTCCGGGCAGGTCGTCTCGTGCTGGTAAACCAGCTCCTCACTTACAAGGGCCCGGTTTTGTAGGTGATTGGTGAGCCGGTGCGAGCCGAGTGCCAGCTCGGTAGGGCCCATTGACAGTGGGATGTCATGGAGCGCCACCATCACATTCAATGCGTGGGGTGGGAGGTGGTCAGCACTGACATGCGGTGAGTCGATATGCCAGAACTGGGCAGGACTACCCGGGTCGGAATACACCACGCCACTAAACGAATGCTCGGCATGCTCGCCCAGCACGGCGGTAATCAGCGGCCACCAAGGCAGTGCGCGATCATCAACGTCGAATTCATCGAGTGAGATCGGAATGTCCCACCGCCCGGGCGAGCGCTGCACGACCTCGTCGAAACCGGCCGCACTGCCAATACCGATCGTTTGCGCGCCCAACATTGCCATGACCTCGCCACTGCGATGGCGCGAAACCTCGAGCAGTTGCGCGATTAAGCTCGGGTCGCACAATCCTGTCACCATCAGACAGCCATCTTTTTTTAGCTGCTGTTGTGCGTCGGCGAGCGGCTGTCCCGGAGCTAATCCACTCAAAGCCTTTGTGCCAGTATCGTTCATATGCATCGGGTGATGGGGTTGTGGTGTGCCGTCAGTGTAGCCGCACGTTCTGGCGTTTCAGCTCTGTCTGCAGGTGTTCGATCTCCAGCTCGTTGAAGTCGCGCCTTTGCTGCGCTGAGAGTGCCGCTGCCACACCGGCGCCTTGCCCGGTGACGGTGCAGCACATCATGTTGCGCGTTGCCGCATGGCTGACCCGATCGCCCCCGGTAATGCGACCGGCGCAGATCAGATTTTTGACTCCCTTGGGTAGCAGGGTGCGGTAAGGCACCTGAAAGTAGCGCCCGGTGGTGGGCAAAATCAGTATCCCGTAGCCATCGATGAACTCCGGGAAGATTCCGATACTGTCATTGAAACGGGCCTGATCGCGCACATCGCCCTCGGTCATATTGTAAACGGCGTCAATTTTGCGGGTGTCACGTATACCTAGTGTCATGCCGAAGTTGCGCAGCTTCGCGTTCTCGCATCCGGGCGTGTATTGCTTGAGTGCCTCGATTGCCAGCATCGCTTGCTTGCGGCCCTCTATTTCGCCGCGGGTCAGATCACTCGGGTCGGTGCCATCGTAGCCTAGCAGGTGCACCAGATTCAGATAAGTAAGATCGCCGGTGTCATAGAGCGCCCCCCAGGTGCCCGCAATGGTGTCGAGCTGCTCCGGGATTAAGCCTGCCTCACGGGCCTTCTCAAACGGTTTGCGCAAAAAGGGCGAGAACATCTCATCCTCCTTACCTGTGGTTTCGACGGTCCACTGCCCGTAGGCCCAATCCCGATAGGTTTGCGGGTCCGCTTTGACATGCTCGATAAAGCGAGTTTTGTCGACCCCCGACATTGAGAACATGACCGAGGCGCCGATCATGTCCTCCTTCGCTTGTTTTTGGGTGATTGCACCCGCGCGGTAGGCGACATCCGCATCGCCCGTGGCATCGATGACCCGCTCAGCGAGAATCGCTTCACGCCCGGCTTTGCTCTCCACGATCACGCCTTTGATGACGTCGCCGTCCATGATCGGGGAGACAAATAGCCGGTGGAGCATGGGCGTGACGCCAGCTTCCTCTACGAGCCTATCGGCAACCCACTTAAAGGCCTCGCCATCGATGGCATGGCTATCTGATTGGGGCTCCTTTACGGCCGCGCCCATCGCGCGGGCGCGCGTTTCGAACTCAATGCCAACGCCTTCTGTATCGACCGTTTGCTCATGGCGGTACCAGGCAAAGCCCTCCACACCGACCACGGTGATATTGCCGCCAAAACAACCGAAGCGCTCCAGTAAGGTCACGTGACTGCCTGCGCGAGCGGCACCGAGCGCGGCGGCCAGGCCTCCGGGGCCGGATCCAACGACCAGAACCTCAGTGTTATGTATGACGGGTGTAGATTTGGCGGCTTCGTGAATAACCATCTTGATTCCTCATGCTCATCATGCGGATTCAGGGGACTATCGGATTCAAGAAAAACAGCTACCTGAATCCGCCCGACAGCAAATGGTGACGCTGTAGGTGTGGATCATATGCTAAAGATACGCTCCCGGGATTGGTCCGAAGGCGTCCAATGCTGTCCCGTCTTTGTGACACAATGTACACCGGACAGTGTCGAGCGAATGGGATACCCGTCACCACTGTAGGCGCCATCTTCCGAGCGTGGATTAAAGCGGAGACAGACTCATTGATTGAAGGTAACCAGAAAACGGGCAACCTTTCCCAGGCGATGGATCACGCCAAGCAGCTGATGGCTCAAAATCCGAGTCAAGCCTTACTGCAGCTGACGGAAATCTTGGACTCGGTGCCCGACTATCCCCCAGCGCTTCTTTTGAATGCCACCGGTCTTAGAGAAATTGGGGAGGCGGAATCAGCGCTGGCTTTGGTTACCCCTCTGGTTGAGAAGGAGCCACGCTGGCCCGAGTTGCAGTTTGAATATGCTTTGATTCTCAGTGCGCTGCAGCGGGGGCAGGATGCGATGTCAGCCCTTGAGAGGGTGGTTGCATTGGCCCCCCATCACCCCGAAGCCTGGCGGCTCCTTGCAGACCACGCAGCGGCGGTCGGTGATCGCGAGAAGAGTGAGACGGCATATCTCAAGCACTTGCGATGCGCCACTCAAAACCCCGATTTACAGCAGGCAGCGGCGGCAATGATCAGCAACGATTTGCCGGTCGCGGAGCGGTTGCTGAAAAATCTGCTCAAATCCGCCCCCACTGACGTGACGGCGTTGCGGATGTTGGCCGAAGTGGCCGTCCGTGTAGGGCGCAATGAAGAGGCGAAGTCGCTACTTGAGTATTGTCTCGAGCTGGCTCCCGGTTTTTCTGGAGCGCGCTATAACCTCGCGATTCTCCTGCACAGGACCAATGAATCCAACGAAGCGCTGAAGGAAGTAGAAACACTGCTGGCCGAGGATCCAAAAAGGCCGGGCTACCGAAATTTAGCAGCGGTGGTATGCAGTCGCGTCGGTGAATACGAGCGGTCCAGCAATTTTTATCAGGCTTTGCTCGAGGAGTATCCTGAGAACGCCAAGGTTTGGCTCAGTTATGCCCACGTCCTCAAGACAGAGGGCAAAAGAGAGCAGTGTGAAGCCGCATACCGGCGAGCCATCGAGCGCGACGCGGGTTTTGGTGAAGCTTACTGGAGTCTTGCCAATCTAAAGACATTTCGATTCTCTCAACCGGATACGGAACGCATGAGTGCGCAGCTGGCGCGCAGTGATCTTGACCTTAGCAGCCGGGTGCAATTCCACTTTGCTTTGGGCAAGGGCGCTGAAGATGCTGGTGACTACGCTCTCTCTTTCGACCATTACGAGAAGGGTAACGCGCAACATAAATCCACCCTCGACTATCAGCGTGCTCAGAACACGGCGCGCGCAGAGCGGATGAAAAACAGCTTCACGGCATCGTTTTTTCTTGAGCGCGCAGGAATGGGCTGCCAAGAGGAAGGCCCTATTTTTATCGTTGGTATGCCCAGAGCAGGCTCCACTCTGCTTGAGCAGATTTTATCCAGTCACTCTCAGGTAGAGGGCACCACGGAGCTTCCGGACATCATTACCCTCGCGAAGGAGTTACGCGGCAGGGCCAGAGAGGATGAGATGGGTGCCTACGATGGGGTTCTGGCAAGGCTGGCCCCGGATGAACTTGAGGATCTGGGCCGCCAGTATTTGGAACGAACGCGGATTCACAGAAAGACCGACTGCCCCTATTTTATCGACAAGATGCCCAATAACTTTTTGCATATTGGCTTGATCCAGGCTTGTCTCCCCAAGGCTCGGATCATAGACGCCAGACGTCATCCAATGGCTTGCTGCTTTTCAAACTTCAAACAGTACTTTGCCAGAGGGCAGAGCTTCAGCTATTCACTCGAGGATGTGGGCCATTTTTATCGAGATTATGTCGATTTGATGGCTCATTACGACATGGTTTTACCCGGTCGCGTGCACCGTGTGATCTACGAGCGATTGGTAGATGACATTGAACGGGAAGTTCGAGCAGTGCTCGATTACTGCAAGCTACCTTTTGAGGAAACCTGCCTCCGTTTTTTCGAGAATAAGAGACCCGTCCGCACCGCAAGTTCAGAACAAGTGAGGCAGCCCATCTATCAGGAGGGTGTAGAGCAATGGCGACGCTACGATCAGTTTTTGGGGCCTCTTCGCAAAGCATTGGGGCCCGTGCTGGAGGAATATTCTGTTTCCGTTGGGCCTGGGCAGTAGATACGAACTGCCAAGTCTGCCCTCGATGACATACGCCTCGTAACTTTCGGTTTACAGGCATCAATTTAAACCTTATAAACCAACCGCTGGGGCTCTGGTCCCGTGAAATTGAAAATTTGGAGTCGAAAAAATATGACGAACACTTTTCCGTCCGTTAGTAGCAGTACCCGCTTTTTCGCCAAAGCACCCCTTGTCGTGGCCCTGGTTGCTGCGAGTCAGGGGCTCTCCGCTCAACAAGGTGGCCTTGAAGAGGTCGTCGTTACCGCACAGAAGCGAGCCCAGAACCTTCAGGATGTGCCGATCAGTATCGAAACGCTGAGCACACAAAAGATTGCCGAATTAGGAATCCAGGATTTTGGTGACTATGCCAGGATGTTGCCGAGCATTTCGGTCCAGCCACCGGCAGCTGGCGGCGTGGGCTTTTTCCCCGTGTATATGCGAGGTATTACCACCGGACGCGACGGGCAGGCTACCACCTCTCAGCCGAGTGTAGGCATGTATTTGGATGAACAACCGATCACCACGATTCAGGGTAATCTGGATATACACATGTATGACATAGCGCGAATCGAGGCGCTGTCAGGTCCGCAAGGCACGCTTTACGGAGCGAGTTCACAGTCAGGGACCATCCGTATTATCACCAATAAGCCAGACCCGTCGGGATTCTCGGCTGCATACGGACTTGAGGGGAATATCGTAGACGGTGATGACTCCGGCTATACCGCCGAGGGCTATGTCAATGCACCCGTTGGAGAAAATGCAGCGATTCGACTGGTTGCCTGGATGCGTGAAGACGCCGGATGGATTGATAACAAGCGCGGGACGCGAACCTTCCCGGGTGTTGCCAGCACGACCGCTGACGATATTACGCTGGATAACGCCGGAGTAGCGAAAGATAACTACAACACGGTCGAAACCACCGGCGCGCGGTTGTCAATGCTGATCAACCTGAACGACAACTGGACTATGACGCCGCAGGTGCAGTATCAGAAACAGCAGGGTGAAGGCTCCTGGGGTGAGGATCTCAGTGATTTCGTCGACGGCGATCAAGCCGTTACCCACTTCAAAGAAGAATATACCGATGACGAGTGGTACCAGGTGGCGATGACCATCGAGGGCCAGATCAGTAATTTCGACGTGGTGTACGCAGGTGCGTATTTGGACAGAGAGGTTGATGGATCGTTCGATTACTCGGATTACTCCTACTGGTACGACACTATTTACACCACCGGTTATTACGCTGACCTTCATTTCCTGAGCAGCGGCGACCGGTCAGTACCCAATCAGTTTTTCGCCGATGCCGGCGCCCGCATTATGCCCGGGGCTCGATTTATCAATGACGACGGGTATAAGAAGACTAGCCACGAGATTCGAATCAGCTCACCGCAGGACTGGCGGGTCCGGTTTCAGGTCGGCGCGTTCTACCAGAAGCAGGAGCATGACTTTCAGCAGCGCTGGGTGGTGGAAGGCCTTGCGCCCTCCATGTGGCCAAACCAGGGGACAGATCAGAGCTTTAAGGACATCGTATATCTGAATAGCCTGTTTCGGGAGGACGAGGACGAAGCCTTCTTTGGAAGTGTCAGCTTTGACGTTACGGATAATCTGGAAGCAACTTTTGGTGCGCGTTACTTTAAGCCAGAGGTTACGGTGGAAGGATTCTATGGCTTCGGCCTCGGTTTTAATGGGGTTTGGTCGGGAACTGGTGAGGCTCAGTGCGCCACTCAGGCCGATTGGAACGGCAAGCCGTGTAAGAACGTTGAGAAAGGTATCAGCGAGAGTGATTCGGTTTATCGCGCAAACCTGACCTGGAAAATATCAGATGACCATATGGTTTACGGTACCTGGTCTGAAGGCTATCGGCCGGGGGGAATTAATCGGAAGCCGAGTGCTGGAGAGTACACTTCTGACTTCTTGACCAACTACGAATTTGGTTGGAAGACGACTTGGGCAGATGGTCGATTCCAGTTCAACGGCGCTGCCTTCATGCAGGAGTGGGAGGATTTTCAGGTTTCCTTTGTTGGCGCTAACGCCATCACGCAGGTAGATAACGGCCCGACAGCCGATGTCAATGGTGTTGAAGGGCAAATCCAGTGGCTGCCAGTGGATTCTCTGAGTATATCTGCGTCATTCATGTTTTTGGATACCGAGCTGCAGTCAGCTTATTGCGCGGGTTGTGGAGGAGATAATCCTGAAGCGGCATGGGCCCCCACCGGGACCAAGTTGCCGATCGCCGCGGATTTCAAAGGTAACTTGGTCGCTCGATACAGTTTTAACCTCGCTGGGTTTGATGCGCATGTTCAAGGCGCTGTTTCTCACGAAGGCAGCCGCAATTCAGATCTTCGTGTGAGCGATAATCTGGTCAAAGGGGAGATCCCATCCAATACCTTCATGGATGTTTCAGCCGGCATTCGCAACGACAGATATGCAGTAGAGCTGTATGTGAGTAACCTCACTGACGAAGACGCAGCGCTTTACTACACCTCTCAGTGTGCAACGGGAACCTGTGGCTCGCAGAACTACGGTGTGCGAGCGCGACCAAGGACGGTGGGTATTCGTTGGTCTCAGGAGTTCTGATGGGCTGATCCCATTGCGAGAAAATAAAAAAGGCCACCGACGGTGGCCTTTTTTTTGAACCGATGCACAGGTCTGTATGCATAAGCCGTATTCAAAGAGTGAGCGTCCGTGATTTGCTAGCTCCGTCGGCGGCGTGACCGGCGCCTGCCGTCTCCGTCATTATTGCCATCCGTCGGCAATGCTGCCCAGGCTGCACCCAGTGCGGTGGTCATCGCTTCGGTATCAAGGGTTCTGGATGGAGTGTTCTCCAACGCCTGAGCCATCGCCGCAATGTGCTCCGGCGTTGTGCCACAGCAGCCTCCGATAATGCTGGCGCCGGCATCGCGGGCGAAGAGCGCATATTGCGCCATCAGCGCCGGGCTACCATGGAAATGAATCGCGCCATCAACATATTGCGGGATACCGCAGTTACCCTTGGCCACCACCGGGATCTCAATACCGGCGGCGATCAGGCCCTGAGTCGAGTCCATCAGTTCAGCGGGCCCGACCCCGCAGTTGGACCCCGCCATGTCCAGACCAATCTTTGCCGCAAATTGTGCGTAATCCGCCGGGGTGACGCCCATCATTGAGCGTCGCGCCGTATCAAATGTCAGCGTGGCGCAGACCGGCAAACCCGTTGCGCGCGCCGCTTCTGCGGCGGCGGCCACCTCCTCAAGGGAGGACATGGTCTCGATCCAGATCACTTCAGCGCCGCCATCAGCCAACGCATCAGCCTGCTCGGCAAAATAGGCCACGGTATCGGCATGAGTCAGTGTGCCCATGGGTTTAAACAGTTCTCCCGTGGGACCTATTGAGCCTGCCACGACCGCTTTTCGGCCAGTGTCCTCAAAATGCTGGCGGGAAGCCTCACAGGCCAGCTCGGCTGCGGCCTGATTCAGTTCGGCCACGCGGCGCTCGGCTTTATGGAGTTTCAGTCGGGGTGCATTGGCACCAAAGCTGTTGGTCAGAATGATGTCAGCGCCGGCTTCTAAAAACGCACCGTGGAGCCAAAGCACCTCCTCGGGCTTCTCCATACACCACAGATCGGGCGGGTAGCCCGCTTCGAGGCCACGGCCAAAAAAGTTCGAGCCGGTCGCGCCATCTGCAACGCACCAGCCTTTCTCGGCGATGATGTCAGCGATGGGGTTGTGCATCTGTTGGCGTCCTCGTCAGTGTCATGCTGGTCAGGGCGCGTATGATAAGCGCAATAAGACACGTTTTGGGGCTCTCTGATGTATGGCGACAGAGCATTCGACAAAAACAGCTCCAACAACTGTGCTCCATGAGCGACAGGTAGACAAAGCATTGCGTGATGCCGCGCTCAGACCGGGTGCTACAGGCGAGGATTAACCACGAGGAAAGATGATGGTGCAATTTTCAAATGATCAGAGTCGTGCGGAGTCTCTTAAATCTGCGGTGGCCTTGCAAACCGGGCGAACGGCGGGCGCATTGTCATTTAGCCGCCGTCGGGTGCTACAGGGGCTATTGGCGGGTGCGGCGGGCCTGGCGCTTCCCGCGACCGGATGGGGGCAGGTGGAGATACCCCCCGGCCAGATCCGCCTGATGTTTAATGAAAATCCCTATGGCCCTAGCCCTAAGGCGCTCGCTGAGGTGGCCAAAATTCTGCCCATGACCGCCTACTACCCCGGCGCTATTGAGGATGACTTGATGGGGCTCTTCATGGGCCGCCATCGCCTGGATCGTGAGCAGGTGTTTCTGGCATCCGGGTCTAACGAGGGCCTTCAGGCCGCGATGATGGGTTTCGGCAAACGTGGCAAGGTGATCTCATCGGCACTGACCTACTCAGACCACCTGCATTACGCTGAGAGATTAGGTGTCGAGGTGACCCGGGTGCCTCTACGTGACGACATGGCCATTGATCTTGAGGCTATGGCGCGAGCAGTCGACGGTTCGGTCAGCCTGATCTATCTCTGCAACCCCAATAACCCGACAGGGATGGCTTTGGATGGCGATGAACTGCGCAGCTTCTGCAGAGAGATCAGCCCCAAAGTCCCGATTTTGATTGATGAGGCCTATAACGAACTCACTGATAGGCCCGACTACACGTCAATGGTGGATCTGGTGCGCGGTGGGTCCAATATTCTGATCACACGAACCTTCTCAAAAATCTTTGGGATGGCTGGGCTCCGTGTGGGTTATGGGATGGGGCACCCCGATATCGTCAGCGTGGTGGAAGACAACGTGATGGCCTGGCCGAACGGGGTGGGGCTTTATGCGGCGTATCACAGTTACCTCGATGAGGACTTTATTGCTTTTTCTCGCGAGAAGATTCTTCAGGGCCGTGAGATGGTCAACGCGACCTTCCGGCGCCACGGGATCGAACCACTGCCCTCGCAGACGAGCTTTGTGTACGCCGATATCCAGCGTGACGCGAACGTCTTAAAAGCCAGAATGGCCGAGCGCAACGTGAAGATCCGCGGTATTTATGAGGGTTACAGTACCTTTTCGCGGGTCAGTATGGGTCGGATTGAAGAGCTGGAAGTCTTTGATCGGATCTTTAGCG
>MDTG01012581.1_pt1 | contig 10998 bp, 9 predicted proteins | sample 811421 | NCBI WGS metagenome assembly MDTG01 (sample SAMN05326645, study PRJNA326480) | marine metagenome | isolation source: seawater | place: Pacific Ocean: South East | collected 2011 | reverse complement strand
CTTAGATATTATATTAGATGAATTAAATATTGATTTGGATATTATAAAAAATGAAGCTCTAAATGAAAGAGACTATGGAGATTTAGTTAGCCAAAATAAAGAGGAGGCTGCTAAAAAATTTGGGGAAGAACAGGTGCAAATATGGAGAAGAAGTTTTGATACTCCTCCTCCTGGTGGTGAGTCTTTAAAAATGACGCTCGATCGTACTATTCCTTATTTTAACTCAGTTATCAAACCACATCTTATAGATGGAAAAAATATAATATTGTCTGCACATGGAAATAGTATTAGATCTATTGTCATGGAATTATTTAATTATAGTTCCGAAAAGATTTTAGAAACAGAGGTTGGTTGGTGTGAGCCAATAGTCTATACTTTTAATGATAAATTTGAAGTTACAAATTTCAATTTAATGACTAGGCCAAGCGAACCTAGCAAAAGCCACTTTCCAGAATATAAATTATTTGTTTAACCTCGATTAATCAATTCATTAAATGCTTATTTAGGAATCTTTCCATTTCTTGATAAAAGTCATATTGATTTTCTTCATTATAAAAGCCATGTCCCTCATCCTCTTTAAGCATATAAGGAACATCAATCCCTTTTTCTTCAAGTGCTTTAACAATTTGATCTGATTCTGCCTGCTTTACTCTTTGATCATTTGCCCCTTGAGCAACAAATAGAGGTGCTTTTATTTTATCAACATGAAATATAGGTGAAGCTGCTTCAAGAATGTCTTTTTCAGTTTCAGGATTTCCTATCATTTCATACATCATCTGTCTTCCTAGCTCCCAATATGGAGGCAATGTTTCAAGTAGTGTAAATATGTTTGATACGCCTACATAATCAATACCACATGCATAGAGATCTGGAGTAAATGCAAGTCCTGCTAGGGTTGCATAACCGCCATAAGACGCACCATATATAGCAACACGATCAGGGTCTGCTATACCCTCATTGATTAGCCATTGTACCCCATCTGTAATATCATCTTGCATGGTTTTACCCCATTGCTTAAAACTAATTTCCCAAAATTCTCTGCCATAACCAACACTTCCTCTAAAATTCATTTGGAGAACTGCATAACCTCTATTCGCTAAAAACTGAACTTGAGAATCAAAGCCCCATCCATCTCTTGCCCATGGTCCTCCATGAGGATTAATTACCACTGGCAGTTTATCTCCTTTTTTATAATTAATAGGTAGAGTTAAATAGCCTGGTATAGTAAGCCCATCTCTAGATTTGTATGAAATAGGCCACATACTTGCCATATCCTCTTCATTAAGCCATGGACTTAAATCAGCAAGTTTTTTCAAATCGTCAGTTTCAATATCATAGTAATAATATGTTCCGCGAGATCTATCACTATAAGTCACCACAATTGCTCTCTTTTCATCTTTACTTAGATCAGATAATGCAACTTCAACACCTTGCAATCTAGCCTCAAGTTTTTCTTGAAGGCTTTTTCTCCATTCATCAAAAAAATGTATCTGCCTTTTATCTGTTGTATAAGATACTCCAGTTATAACTTTTCTCTTTTTAGATCTCATTAATCCGTAGACATCTACTTCATCATGCTCAAAAATAAGCTCACCTTCTTTTGAAGTATTTAAATCAAACTTATAAATTGCACTCTTATCTCTTCCTCTATTTGACGAGACATAAAGCTCTTTATTATCAAAAGTAAAATATAGAGGAGAGACTGACTCCTTAAAATTTGTTGTTAATATATTTTTAAAATCCTCAGATTCATTCTCCCTATATAATAAACCTGTATTAACTCCATCAGAAGTTGTAGCAATTCGAAGTTTTCCATCATTATCAGTCATCCATCCAGATATATTGCCTGGGTTTTCTGCAATCATCTCCATATCACCAGAGTTCACATCTAAACGGTACACATCATGAATACGAGGATTTCTTTTATTTAAAGCAACTAGCATAAAATTAGGGTCATCCTCTAAATCATCAGTGATACGAGCTTGTATATTTTCAAATGGAGTTAAATCTATATTGTTAGTCCCATCAACATTAACAGCATAAATATGAATATTTTCATCTCCTCCCTCATCTTGAACGTATGCAATTCGATTTTCATTTAGCCAAAAGTAACCATATAGACTTCTCTTTGAAGCATCTGTAATACGAACCTCAGATTCTGATTCAATGGGTCTCACATATACATTCATCATTCGATTCCCATCTTCCCAAGGCTTCATATATGAAATATATTTTCCATCTGGAGACATTTGGAATGATGACATTTCAGGATTTTTAAAAAAATCTTTAAGGGGTATTTCTTTTAATGGTTTAATTGATTCTACACCTACATGAGATGGTATTGGCGAATTCATATTTTTTCCTCCTATAAAATAAAATAAGCATATAATTGAAATTAAAATTGCTACTACTGCATATTCTTTTTTCATAAAAATCCTCGATTTTAATTGTTAAAAATGGTATAAATAATGGTTATAATATATGCTAAATAGGTAAAGTAAAATATGAAAAATAAAATAGTTAGCGTTGGCTCAATTGCAATTGATGAATTAGAAACACCTAAAGGCTCTCACTCTAATATTATTGGTGGATCAGCAACTTTTTTTTCAATTGCAGCATCTAAATATAATCCAGTAAAAGTAATTGGAATAGTTGGAACTGATTTTCCTCAATCGGGATGGGATTTATTTAAAAAATATAATATTGACACAGATTTAATTACTGTTAAAGATGGAAAAACATTTAGCTGGGGAGGAAAATATTCAGATGATTACTCAACTCGGGATACTTTATACACTGATTTAGGTGTTTTTGAAAATTATAATCCAGAGATTAATCAATCGATTGATACTGAATATTTATACTTAGGAAATATTCAGCCATCTTTACAGCTTGATGTAATAAATAAAATTAATAAGAAAAAACGCATTGTTAGTGACACAATGAATTTATGGATTAACTTAGATAAGGAAGGATTGTTGGAAGTTATCAAAAAATCTGATATTTTTATGCTAAATGATGAAGAAGCTATGGAGCTTACAGGTAAAAATGATTTACATGAGATAGCAAATGACTTTCTTGAGTTAGGTCCTGATATTGTGATTATAAAAAAAGGTGCTAAGGGCTCAATATTATTATCACAAGATACTTTATTAGATATTCCAGTTTATGATAAAATAGAATTATTTGACCCTACAGGTGCAGGAGATAGTTTTGCAGGTGGATTGATAGGATATTTCTCAAAATTTGGAGAAGATAATCTAATAGAGGCAATGACGCATGCAACAGTAACAGCCTCATATACAGTATCAGACTTTGGAGTTAAAGGGTTAATTAACAGCTCGCATGATTCATTTGATAAGCGATGTAAATATATCAAGTCCAAAATAAAAAATGATGATAAAGGATAAAGATGGAATATAGAAGACTTGGAAATTCAGGATTAAAAGTAAGCGAAATATCGTTTGGGTCATGGGTGACTTTTGTAAATCAATTAAATGAGAAGAGTGCTCTGGATTGCATGTCTTATGCATATGATAAGGGTGTTAATTTTTTTGATAATGCTGAAGCATATGCCTCTGGGAAATCAGAATTACTAATGGGGAATATATTGAAAAAGCTCAATTGGGATAGAGATACTTATATAGTTTCTAGTAAAGTATTTTGGGGAGGAGAGCTTCCTACCCAAAGAGGCCTTTCTAAAAAGCATATTCACGATGCATGCAATGCTGCGCTAAAAAGACTTCAGGTTGACTATTTAGATCTTTTCTTTTGTCATAGACCTGATCCAGATACCCCGATAATTGAAACTGTTTATGCAATGAACGATTTATTGCAACAAGGTAAAATAATGTACTGGGGAACATCAGAATGGAGTGCAGATGAAATAAATGAAGCTTTTTTATGTTCTGAAAAGTTTAATTTGAGAGGCCCTTCAATGGAACAGCCACAGTACAATATACTATGTAAAGAAAGATTTGAAAAAGAATATAAAAACATTTTTAAGAAATATAAAATTGGCTCAACCATATGGTCTCCCTTAGCATCTGGTTTGTTAACAGGTAAATACAATGATGGAATACCTAGTAAATCAAGATTTAAGGTTAAAGGCTATGAGTGGTTAGCCGATTCTACAGATGAACACGATTTTAAAAAAATCAAAAAAATAGTAATTTTATCTAAAAAATTAAATATCAAACCTTCACAGCTAGCAATTCTTTGGTGTTTAAAGAATAAAAATGTATCTACAGTTATAATTGGTGCATCAAAATTATCTCAATTAAAAGAAAACCTGAAATCGACTGACTACTCTGATGTAGTTACAGATGATATTATTAATGAAATCAATAATTATTAACTACATTTATAAATGATAAGAATGATAAAAAAAATATTAAAGAAAAAATATAATGTGGTTGATGGTAGTAAAATACCATTAAAAGGATTCAGATTCTGCGGTTCTGAATTCCAAAATAATCAGTTCTTTATTGAATCTGCTGAAAATGAGGCAATAAAAATATTAAATAACTTAGAAATAAGTAATAAAACCACAATTTTAGATATTGGGTGTGGATATGGCCGAGTTGCAATAGGATTAAAACGAGTTAATCAAAATATTAATTATATTGGTATGGATGTACACCCAAAAGCAATAAATTGGTGCGCAAAGTATCTTAGTGATGAAAAATACTCATTTTCAAGGATTGATTTTGAGAATGAAAGATATAATGAAGATGGCAAAAAAATAGATGACAATTTTCAATTTAAAATCTCAGATAAAAGTATAGATTGTATCTATCTGTATTCTGTTTTTTCACATATGAAAGAAGAGCATATGATAACTTACTTAAATGATTTTAAAAGAATCTTAAAAGTAAATGGAAAAATATATTTTACTACTTTCATTGAAGAGAACGTTCCAGACTTTGAGATTAACCCTGCTGATTATCTAAGTCAAGAACTATCAGGCCCTTTGCATGTTGTTAGATATAAAAAAGAGCATATATTTGATTTATTAAATAATTTAGGGTTTAATATTATAAGCTTCTCTTATGGTACTGAAGCTGATAGCCAAAGTGCAGTTGTTCTAAATTTGAAATAATTATCTAAAATTAATTATTTTAGATTCTTTATTTTTATCCCAAGTATCATATTTTTTCATTACTGATGTGAATATTTCTGATGATGATATATTTTTCAACCATCTGCTCAAATAAACATAATTATTTTCAAACCACGTGTAGTCTACGTTAGCGAATTGTCTTACAAATGGAAAAATCGAAATATCTGCAATATTTATATTATCATTAATTAGATATTGGCTTTTAATTAGGTTTTTTTCATATTCTTCTAAAATTGTATTACATTTATTTCTATATGATTCTTTTGAATTTTGAGGATGCCTATCATGATATTTATACCTATCTAAATATTTTTTAAATTCCGTGTCATTTAGATTTATTAAACTCATTTCTTTATTATCTTTATTTAGCCAAGTTTGATTATGGTTTCTTTCTAATGCCCAAATCATTATATCTAAACTTTCATCAATTACAATATTGTCTTTAGTTATCATTACTGGAACTGTACCTTTTTTTGATATTTTATATAGCGATGGTGGTCTGTCTTTTAATGATATCTCTCTTAGCTCAACTTCAACCTCACAATATGATAGCGCCATCCTAGCCCGTATTGCATATGGTCACCTTCTGTAGGAATATAAAATATGATTCTTCATTATAATAATTATTTCAATTGTTTGTTAAACCAGTCATCATACTGCTCATTTGCACTATTAACTCTATTTACACAAAGTTCGAAAACATCATAATTATGATGTTTTTTAATTATTGTTATGATTTTTTTTTGGCAAGAATTTAGGGTTTTAATATCAAGTTTGAATTCTGGCTTATATACTATTTCACCTTTCCAGATATATCCAGATTGATGAATTTTCAATATATGTGTACATGGAGATAATTTCTTGCCTAGTACTTCAGAAGTAATTTTTTTTAAAGTACTTTCGCAGTTACTTGTTGTTGAAATGCATATCATTTTAGTGTCTTGAATTGGATTACTTGAAGAAAGCTTTAATTTTTTTATTGAATTCAGCCTTATAATATTCAATAATTTCTTTAGGGCTTAACTTTTTATTTTGATCTTTCAATTCTTTGTTTGCCTTTTGTCTTTCAGCCATTATTAATGCAAGATCATCTACTAATTTTGGATTTTTCTCAATAATACTTTTTAGTGCTTCTTTAGGGATTTCAATAGACTCTAAATGATTAATGGCTTTTACTGTTGCAGATCTTTTGTCTCCAGTAAGTAAAGAGAACTCGCCAAAGGCATCTCCACTAGATAGTAAGCCTAGCTTAATCTGCTTATTATCCTTATTAATAGATACTCGCGCATTACCTGCTAAAATAATAAACAATGAATCTCCCTGCTCATTTTCAGTGACTATATTTTCATTCGGCTGGAATGTTTTTACATTAGAGTTTGAAATTAAAAGATTGATTTCAGATTCATCAAAGCTCTTAAATATATCAACTTTCTGAACTTGATCATAATTAGTAACATTTTTTACTTCAATTTCATCAATTACGCCACGTTTTGATATTTGCCAATCTACAGCTGTTTGTCCTATTCCTACTTTATTTAGACTTTCTGTTACATTCTTGAATAGATTATCTCTGCCAAAATAGCTGAACTCATAATTTTTCCACCAAACTCGAACACTATATCTGAAAGGTTCTGATGTCCCATCTGCTAAGTAGGCACGCGGAGCAGGATCTTTTACTATATTTTTAACATTCTGTAGACCTAATAATAATTGTCTTTGAACCAGTCGAGGTGGAAGAGTACTGTTTATTGAAACCAGATAATTATTAGAGTATATTTTATCAGGCTTAGAAAAATTATGTATAATCATATTCCCTGCACGATTGTTTGGTATGACAATCATACTATCGTTTCTTGATTTTAAACGAGTAGTTCTCCATTTAATATCTACTACTTTACCTAGATATTTACCATTCTCTGTCTCAATCCAATCTCCAATATTATATGGTCTTTCAATAGATAGGGAGATTCCATTAATGATATCTGCTAATAAATCTTTCATAGCAAATCCAATAATTGTTGCAAAGACACCTGTTGATACAATAATGCTAGTTACAGGCTTATTGAATATGAAACCAAGGATAAAGGATACAACTAAAATATATGAAATTAGTGCAATAAAGTTTTGAAGTAGCTTAGGCGCTTTTCCACCACTTTGTTCAATAAATTTCTTAGACCAATAATATAATTTTAAAAAGCGGTTTAAAAACCATGTAAAACATAGCAAAGATAATGATATGGATATAGAATAAATACTAGTAGAGTCTTCTAAAATATTGATTGATATTAGATGAAATAATATAATCATAAGAGGAAATAACGCAATATCTATCATAAACAGAAGTTTGTCTCTGTTTTTTAATTCTTTTAGTTTTCCTATTCTTCTAGATATAAGTACGATTAGTAAAAAACCAAAGAGTGTCCATATTAATAGAGATGTGTCAGTTCCCCATAATTCATTGTATATCTTTGTGAATATTTCAGTCATTTTTTTCAATCAATTATGCTCAATATAGGTTTTATTTCCATGTTAAATTTATTTTCAAAAGCCTCATAATATAAGTTCGCCTCATAATAATATTGAGCAATATCTTTATCTATAAAAAGTTCATTATTAACTAGAGATTCTGTTGATGGGAATATAATTTCCACACCCGCCTTAAATGATTTTATATTTAAATTTAAATCAGGATTTAATGATAGAATTTTTTTCAGTATAATGACTTCATATAATCTTCTGAGATGCTTTGGCTCTGATATTAATATGGCGTTTCCAGATGCTTGATTGCTATTATAAAGTTGACTTTTAAATTCTTTCTTAGAATTAATATCAGATGCAACTTCGACTTTAAAGGCAGGACGAGTAAATGGATTTTCTAAGTCATTACCTTCATTTGTTAAAAATTTTAATAATAAACCTTTAGAATGGTCAGAGTCAAATATATCATGAAATTTGATTTTTTCTTTTAAAGATTCGATACCTTCATTGAATTCTGGAAACAATATTTTTTCAGGATCTATATACTCATAATATTTTTCTTTTTCAATTATCTCGTAAATCATCCTTCTAACTAGGATGTCTTCCCCAGGAAGAACTCCCTTAGATAGCATATCGTAGGTTTTGGCGTCTGATTTTTGAGAAGGAATTATTTCTTCTTTATTCACAAAATCTAATATCTTGCTAACGATAGAGCTTTCATATATGAAGTCCAAGTCAAATATATCGTCATTTTTTAGTCGGTAGCTGTTTGGAAATAAATCGTTTCCAAATGAATCAAATAGATGTGAGTCTTGAGGAATAACTCTGCTGAAACTTGTATTTTCATTTGATATTATATGGGGCGTCAAAACAATGATAACCTCTTTCTTAATGTTGTTTTTTCCTGTGTTAGAAAAAAGCTTTCCAATTAATGGAATCTTTGATAAAAAAGGAATTCCTCCAATGCTATCATATTTTTTATCACTGATAAGTCCGCCAATAATAAATGGATTATTATTTTCTATTCGAATAAAAGTTTCGACTTTTCTGTTATTGATAATAGGTGTTATAAGTATGCCGTCGCTATTATAGGATAAATTTTGTGGATCTGTAATAATTGTTTCAACTTGCATTAAAATTTCATCATTATTATTACTTATTCTAGGCCTAATATTCAAAATAATTCCAGTAGGAACATACTCTATATCTTCTGATGTATAAGAAGTTCCAGAAGTTGTTCGTGTGATTGGGATATGTTGTCCAATTTGAATGCGCGCTTGTCTTCCATCCATAACCATTACAGATGGCTTAGATAAAATTTCACCAGTTGAAGAATTTAAAAGTGCTTGAATATTGGCGCTAAATTGGCTTTGTAAGACTTGCTCTATTTCTATTTCAGTCCCATCATCTGCAAGTCCTAATACAGTCTCTGTCAAATCGTTATCTGAGTAATCTATAGCTAGACCAGATGCTTCAGATCCTCCATTTAAAGTTGATTCAGAGGTTAAATTTGAGGCTGTAAAGTTTGCGCCTTGTCCAGATAGATTTATACCCAATTCTTCAAGTTCATCACTATTTATTTCTATTACGAGAGCCTCAATCATAATTTGAGATGATGGCACATCAATCTTATTTTTCAAAAATTCAAGTAAAGTTCTAAATTCTGATTCTTTTCCACTTTCATAACAAACCATAATTCGTTGAGGAGGCTCTCCAGATATAAGGTCTGGCATTGAGCTACCCCCAAGGTATGAAGACATTCCAGCTAGAGATGATTCTTCGTCTGAAGAACCCAAGCCAGAGTCTAAGTACTCTGAGTTTTGTGATGGAAATTTTATAATAGTAATATCTGATATAGAATTAGCATTTTCAAAAGAATCTAATCTAGGAGAAAGTATAGCTCCATCATCATCTTTATCATAGTCGATGACGTTATATCCCATAGCTTTTAGCATGGGAACAGCATTATCTACTTTAATATGATTTAGTCCAATAATTTTGCAATTATCATTAATGTCAGATATTGAAAAATTAATAAGTAATAATATTACGATGTATCTTTTCAAAATTTATAAGCCTTGATTTTAGATATGTAATATATAAATACTTTTAATAAAAAAGGGATATAAAAAAACCCTCAAATGAGGGTTTTTTTATATAGCTTATAGAGTTTGATTACTTTGCACTTCCACTAGAAGATCTTTTGCTAGACCCTCTGCTAGATGTTTTAGCAGTATTTGCTGCTTTATCTTTGGATGTGTTATTTTTAAAATCATTCAAAAATGCAATCAGTTTATCTTTTTCAGATTTACTTAATCTAGAAAATCGACCTTGAATAGCTTTATCAATAACAGCAACATCACTGCTGCTAAGTTTCAGAGCACTTTTTGATGCTTTTGTATAAGAAACTTTCTTAGCTGTTGTTCTTGCTGCTAAAGAAAAGCTAGAAAGCGTAAAAATTAAAGTAACTGCTATAACCATATATTTTTTCATAATCTCTCCATTTTTATTTGATAACTTGAAAATTTAATTCTATGTAAATTAATAAGAAGTGATGGAAATCAAAAATGATAAAATATACTTGTAGAAATAATCCGCACATCAAAAACAATGATGAGTATAATCATATTTATTCTGAATCAATTGAAAACAAAGATTCTTTCTGGGCTAGCAAAGCTAATGAAATTAATTGGATTAAAAAATGGGATAAGGTTTCTGAAGTTGATTATAGTAAAGCAAAAATAAGATGGTTCAAAAGAGGCAAGCTTAACGTTTCATATAACTGTATTGATCGTCACATTAAATCAGGCCATGGAGATTCTATTGCTATAATATGGGAAGGAAATGATCCAAATGAATCTAAAAAAATAACATATAATGAGCTATTAAAAGAAGTTTGTTTATTTGCTAACGTTTTAAAAAAGCATGGTGTTCAAAAAGGGGATAGAGTTTGTATTTACATGCAAATGATTCCTGAGCTTTCGATTGCTATGTTGGCTTGTGCGCGGATAGGGGCTATTCACTCTATTGTATTTGGAGCCTTTTCTCCAGATTCCTTAAGAGATAGAATAAATGATTCAGAATGCAAGGTCATTGTTACTCAAGACGCAGGCGTTAGAGGCTTGAAGTCTAATATCCCGATGAAAGATAATGTAGATAGAGCTATTCTTGATTGCCCATCTATTCAAAAGTGTTTTGTGGTAAATAGAACGGGAGCATCCGTTAATATTAAAAAAGGGCGTGATTTTTGGTGGGATGAAGACAGATTAAATGTCTTAGACTATTGTGAGCCAGAAGTGATGGATTCAGAAGATCCTTTATTTATTTTATATACATCAGGCTCAACTGGCAAGCCTAAAGGAGTCTTGCATACATCAGGCGGTTATTTAGTATATGCT
>MDTG01415359.1_pt1 | contig 10999 bp, 11 predicted proteins | sample 811421 | NCBI WGS metagenome assembly MDTG01 (sample SAMN05326645, study PRJNA326480) | marine metagenome | isolation source: seawater | place: Pacific Ocean: South East | collected 2011 | reverse complement strand
GTCATGCCGGTCGGGCGTTTTTCATGCCTGCCCGTTGAGGAAGTCGGTCACGACCTCGCTGAAGGCGGCGGGCTGCTCGGCGTGGAGCCAATGCCCGGCGTCGAGGGCAGCTTCCTCAAGTCGGGGAAAATGCGCGCGCAAAGCGTCCAGCCCTCGACCCACCACATAGTCCGATCGGGTTCCATAAATGGCGAGGGTGGGCAGGGACACCCGGCCCATCGGCAGGAAGGCCGTCATGTCGGCGAGGTGGCGCCGAAGGACTGGAAGGTTGTAACGCCAGGCAAATTGGTCGGGTTTGGCACGGTACAGCCCTTTGAGCAGAAATTGGCGTACTCCAGGTTCAGGGACCCTTTCAGCCAGTGCCGCGTCCACTTCACCGCGGCGTTCGAAGGCCGAAAGATCCAGGTCGGCGAGCGCGTCGAACAACGGGGTGTGGTGCGGTGGATACGCCACAGGAGCCATGTCCGCGATGATCAGCTTGCGAGAGCGTTCCGGATGGCGGTCGGCAAAGTGCATGACAGTTTTGCCGCCCATGCTGTGCCCGAGCAGGTCGGCTTTGGTGATGCCGAGGCAATCCAGCGTGTCAAGCAGGTCGATGACCATGTCGGGATACCCGTGGCTCGGGTGGTGGGGACTGCGCCCGTGATTGCGCTGGTCGATGACCACGACGGGCCGTTGTGCTGCCCAGGCTGCCCCGAGAGTCTGCCAATTGTCGGAGGATCCGAGAAGTCCGTGAAGGACCACGAGCGGGGTGCCAGTTCCGGCCGGATCAGCGCCAAGGGTGCGGTGGAAGAGCACCATGGTCAGGAGGATCGGGGCCGCAGGGCCTCCTTGTATTGTCCCACAGCGTTTTGGAGCCCGAGGTAAAGGGCGTCCGAGATGAGGGCGTGGCCGATGGACACTTCTTCAAGCGGATGCACGGCGGCGGCAAAATCGGCGAGGTTGTCGAGGCTGAGGTCGTGGCCCGCATTGACGCCAAGGCCCGCTTCATGGGCGATGTGCGCCGCTTTGGCAAAGGGCCGGGCGGCATGGGCATCGCCGGCGGCATGGGCGATGGCAAACGCTTCCGTGTAGAGCTCAATCCGGTCTGCACCGAGGTCGGCAGCGGCTTGGATGCGGGCTGCATCGGTCTCGATGAACAGGCTGGTGCGGATTCCGGCATCTCGGAATTGTTGCAGGACCGGGCGCAGGAGATTGCCCCGCGATAAGGTGTCCCAACCGGCATTGGACGTCAGGGCATCCGGGGGGTCCGGCACAAGCGTTACCTGGTCCGGCGACACATCGAGAACGAGTCGAACGAAGTCTTCCGATGGATAGCCTTCGATGTTGAATTCGGTGTGCACCACTCTTTTGAGGGCGCGAACATCGGCGTAGGTGATGTGGCGCGCATCCGGTCGGGGATGGACCGTGATGCCGTCCGCACCCCAGCGCTGGATGTGCTCGGCGGCGTGGACGGGACAGGGGATCTGACCTCCTCGGGCGTTTCGGAGGGTGGCGATCTTATTGACGTTCACGCTCAAGCGCGTGGGGAAAGTTTCCATGGACGGGAGGAGGTTGAACTTCCGGAGGACGGCTAATTTCGCAAAACCCCCGAGCAATCGGGTGCACAAGTCCACCATGCACGCAGGAAGCATCACCAACTCTGAACTCATCGCCCTCGATCCGGGAGACACCTTGGAAAAGGCGTTGCGCGCCATGGATGAACTCAAGGTGGAGCACCTTCCTGTGGTAGCGGAAGGCCAGTACCTCGGTTTGGTGGCCGAAGACCACCTGCTTGACCAGGAAGGCGAGGTCACCTTTTTGACCAACGTGCAGCTGATGCCGGTCGCCATTGCCTCGGGCCAGCACTTCCTGGAAGTCGTAGATGTCCTCTGCGAAGCGGACGTCAGCGTGGTTCCGGTGGTGGATGAGGGGCGTTACCTCGGCAGCATCGACCGGGCCCACCTCTGGCGCGCCTTCCATCACAGTTTGACCCCTTACAGTGAGGGCAGCATCCTCACGCTGGAGATGCCGTGGCAGGATTACAGCCTCGCTCAGGTGTCCCACCGCGTGGAAAGTGAAGGGGTCAAGATTCTCCAGGTTCTCGTCAGTGACGGAGCACAGCCGAACCTTGCAGAAGTGGCCTTGCGCCTCTCCACGCGGGATATCGAGCCCTTGATCGACGCGCTGCGCCGTCATGGCTATGCGGTGAGCGCTTTCTATCGCGCCGAGGAATACGCCGAAGACATGAAGAAGCGGATGGACGCCTTCATGCGCTACATGAACACCTGACCATGCCTGTCCACAACGAAGTTCGTTCTGCGCTGCTCCACGCCAAGGTGGTGGATGGTTCTGCTTGGCCAAGCATCCAGGGCGTCCTCGATGCCCTCGCGGCTGGCAATGTGACACTGAAGGCCACCTCTGCATTTCTCACCTTGACGGGAGACCGTACAGGCCTTCCGACCATGGCGCCTTGGGCCGGTGGCGGGGAGGACAAACCGGACTTGGTGTTGTCGTTTGGGGGGGATGGGACCGTACTGGACACGGCCTCCTTGCCCGGCCTCGAACAGGTGCCGGTTCTCGGCATCAATACCGGTCGTCTCGGATTCCTGTCACACCTCACGGCCGAAGGGGCCGCTGACGCCATGCAAGGCATCCTTGCTGGGGAATACATTGTGGATTCCCGGGAAATGCTCGAGGTCTCCTGCCAAGGCATGGACCTTGAAGGCGGCGGACTCGCGCTCAATGAAGTCACCATCCACCGCCGGGATGTGGCCAGCATGATTCGCATCTCCGTGCAGCGCAACGGCAGTTTCGTCAACCGTTATTGGGCGGATGGGCTCATTGTCTCCACCGCCACCGGTTCCACAGCATACAGCCTCAGCTGTGGTGGACCCATCGTGCACCCTGCCAGCCAGGCCATCGTACTCAACCCCATTGCCCCCCACAACCTCAACGACCGTCCGCTCGTCATTCCCTCCGAGGGGGTGCTCGACATTCAGGCCGAGGGCCGGGACGATCACCTGGTGCTCACCTTAGATACGCGGTCGCACATCCTTCCGGCGCCGGCGCGGTTCACCGTCCGCAAGGCGGATCGGCCTTTCTTGCTCGTGGGGCTTCCAGGTTCTGAATTCATTGAAACGGTGCGCCGAAAGCTCCACCTCGGACTGGATGGCCGCGAGGGACCTTCCAATGCCCCGACACAAGAAAACCGACCCGGTGACCGTTGACCGGGAGTCCCACCCCATGTCTATTGCATTCCGCATCGTCCTTGTGAGCTTCGCGCTGGTGTTTGCTCTGCCTTCATCCGCACAGCGAAAATTCGAGCAGAGCAAGACCATGGGCTTGTCCTTCGGGACGGGGTACTACCTCGGGGAGCTCAATCCCAACGGCCATTTTAAAGGGCGCCTGCAGCCCGGATTCGGCGGCTTCCTGCGGTACAACCTGACCCGGCAATTCGGGATCCGGGCAGCGCTGAACCAGACCCGCCTGCGCTACCACGATGCCGATTCCGATGACCCATGGATTGCCAACCGGAACCTGCATTTCCGAAATGCCATCACAGAGGGGTCCGTTGTGGCGGAATTCAATTATTCCCGCTATCAGATCGGCAACACCAAGGACCGGTTCACGGGGTATTTGTTTGCCGGATTGTCCCTGTACAGCCACATGCCGGAAGCGGAAATCGACGGCATCTGGTACGAGCTCCAGCCTCTGGGGACGGAGGGCCAAGGCACCACTGTGGGCGGGGGGCGTTACTCGACCACGGGATTTGCCGTGCCCTTCGGATTTGGATTCAAGTGGAACCTCGGGCACTTCTCCGCCTTGAACATCGAGTGGGGCATGCGCAGGACTTGGTCGGACCACCTGGATGACGTGGCCGGGTACTATGCCAGCTTGGCCGTTTTGGAAGATGAGTCCGGTCCATTGTCGGAAATGCTCAGCGAGGAACGCCTTGAAATCGAAGGCACCCTCGAAGACCCCGCAGGACAAATGCGCGGATACAACGGGCTGGACGACCGGTTCGCGATGGTCCAAGTGTCGTTGACCTTCCGAATCGACAAGTCGCCCACCACCTGTTGGGATTGACCCGCACTCACGACTTGGGTGAGAAGAGGTGAAAAACTCCCAATCCGCGGGGGGAAACGCCGCGCTACCTTGCAGTTCACGCGCATTCGCATCACTTTCGCTGCCGCCTGCTTGGCAGGAACATCCCATGGTCGACACCCCACCCACTGCCAACTCCCTGCCGCGACACGTTGCGGTCATCATGGATGGCAACGGCCGCTGGGCGCGCGAGCGCGGTGAGGACCGCATCTTCGGACACGCCCATGGGGTCGAGAGCGTGCGTTCCGTGGTGCGTGCGGCCGGCGAGCTCGGGGTGGAGTTTCTGACACTGTATGCCTTCTCCACGGAGAATTGGTCCCGTCCAAAGGCGGAGATCAATGCCCTGATGGAGTTGCTCGTCGAAAGCCTGGCTGGCGAGGTCGAGGAACTGGCCCGCAAAGGTGTCCGACTGCGTTCCACCGGTGCGCTGGACAGTTTGCCTGAAGCCTGCCGCGCGGCCTTGCGCGATGTGGAAGCCCGTACCGCACATTGCACCGACCTGACGCTCATTTTGGCGTTGAGTTACAGCGGCCGTTGGGAAATGACGGAGGCTGTGCGTGGCATCGTGCGTTCCGGGATTCCCGAGTCGGACATCACCGAAAAGACCGTCCGCGCCCACATGGGACTGCCGGATGTGCCGGACCCTGAATTGCTAATCCGCACCAGTGGGGAGCAGCGGTTGAGCAATTTCCTATTGTGGCAGCTTGCCTATGCCGAGTTGCACTTCACCACGGTCATGTGGCCGGATTTCCGGGAGGACCACTTCCGGGCGGCCGTTCACGAATTCCGGGGCCGCGAGCGCCGCTTCGGCCGAACTGGTGACCAATTGCGCCAAGCACAAGCCGGCGCCGAGAATCCCACCCGATGAAGATTTCACCGATCGCCCTCCTTAGTGCGTGCCTGTTTTGGTGCAGCGCCCTGTGGGCACAACCGGGAATCTCGACGGTTGACCTCAAGGTCCCGTCCGAGTACCGCATCGCCGGCATCACGGTGTTGGGGGCGGAGTTTACTGATGTTCAGGCGGTCAAGCTCTTCAGCGGCCTCCAAGTGGGCGATGAGGTCCTCATTCCCGGCGACCGGTTGAGCGAAGCCGTGCGCAACCTGTGGGACCAGCGCCTGTTCAGCGATGTGGCCATCGAACTCGGCGAGCGTCGGGACCGGGACGTCTACCTCGTCATCCGTGTCACGGAAATGCCCAGGTTGACCCAATATGGCTTCACCGGGGTCAAGCGCGGGGAACAGGAAACCCTTCGGGGCAAGCTCGACCTCGTTCGTGGTCAGATCGTCAATGAGAATTTGAAGGTCACCACGCGGCGCATCTTGCAGGACCATTACATCGAAAAGGGGTTCTTCGATGCGAAGGTGACCGTCACCAGCACCCGGGATACCGTGCTGGAAAACGCGTCCAGAGTGGACATTGCCATCGACAAAGGCAGCAAAGTCAAGGTTGGCGAAATCCGCATCGCCGGTGCGGAAGCCGTCGAGGTCAAGGCGCTCAAGCGGAAGATGCGAAACGTCAAGGAGCGCGCTTGGTGGCGCATTTTCAAGGCGTCCAAGTACCTCGAGGAGGAATTCAATGCAGACATCGACGGCATGGTCGCCTACTACCGTGAGAAAGGCTATCGCAATGCCCGCGTGGGACAGGACAGCCTCTTCCGGACGCCCGACGGTGACCTGGGGATTGCGCTGTCCGTGGAAGAAGGGGGCCAATTCCATTTGCGGGAAATCAACTTTACCGGCAACACGAAGTACACCACCGGGCAGCTCGACAGCCTGCTCGGGCTGAAGCGCGGTGACCTGTACGACGTTGCGGAGCTGGAGAAGCGGCTCTTCATGAACCCCAAGGGCATCGACCTGAGCACGCTGTATAGCGACGACGGCTACCTGACCTTCCAGGCGATTCCGGTGGAGGTGCGTGCGGAGAACGACAGCATCGACCTGGAAATCCGCCTTGTGGAGGGCAAGCAGTTCCGCATCGGTCGGGTCGATGTGCGCGGCAACACCAAGACCAGCGACCATGTCATCCGGCGCGAAATTCGGACCATGCCAGGGGACCTCTTCAGTCGGACGGATGTGATCCGGACCCAGCGCGAACTCAACCAGCTCAACTACTTCAACCCGGAAGCCTTTGGCATCAATCCGGTCCAGAATCCCGAAGACGGGACGGTCGACATCGAGTATGTCGTGGAGGAGAAGCCCACCGACCAGATCGAGCTGCAAGGCGGATGGGGCGGCGGCCGCATCGTGGGTTCACTCGGGGTGACCTTTAACAACTTCGCCGTCGGAAAGGCCTTCAAGAAGGGGGCTTGGCGACCGGTGCCCATGGGAGATGGCCAGCGGGTCAGTATCCGGGCCCAGTCCAACGGCCTGTTCTTCCAGAGTTACAATGTGAGCTTCACCGAACCGTGGCTGGGCGGCAAGAAGCCCAACGCGCTCACCGTGGCGGCATGGCGTTCCATCCAGAGCAACGGCCAGCCGAAGCGCATTGAAGGTGAGGACAACCCCCTCCGTCAGACCCTCATGATTACCGGCGTTTCGGCCTCCATCGGACAGCGGTGGAACAAGCCGGACGACTGGTTCACGGTCAACGCGGGCCTGAGTTACCAGCACTTCAATTTCGACCAATACAACAGCGGCCTTTTCAGCTTCACGGACGGTGAGTCCAACAACATCGCACTCAACCTGATTGTCAGCAGGAACTCGGTGAGCGACCCCATTTTCCCTGTTTGGGGTTCCGAAGTGCGGCTCAGTATCAAGGCGACCCCGCCGTACAGCCTGTTCCAGCCGGACAAAGTGTGGGCCGGACTGAGCGACCAGGATCGGTTCCGTTTCGTGGAGTACCACAAGTGGAAATTTGTGGCCAACTGGTACACCCCCCTCACCACAGGTGGCGGAGAGAACCCGAAGTCCCTGGTCCTGCGCACCTATTTCGGTGGGGGGATCATCGGCCAGTACAACCGGCAAATCGGCCTCTCCCCCTTCGAGCGCTTCTACCTCGGTGGGGTATTCCTCAGCGGATTCGTGTTGGACGGCCGGGAGATCATTTCCCTGCGGGGATATGACAACCTCTCTTTGACCGCCCCCGACCAGAACACCGGCGCCGGGGCCATTGCCAAGTACGGTGCAGAGCTGAGGTATCCTTTGTCGACCAACCCGAGTGCCACCATCTACACCATGGCCTTCCTCGAGGCGGGCAACACTTGGGAGACCGGAGACGGTTTCGACCCGTTCGACGTGTACAGGTCCGGAGGCATCGGCATGCGCATCTTCCTCCCGATGTTCGGGTTGCTCGGTCTGGATTACGGTTGGCGGTTCGACGACGTTCCCTCCGTGCCCACCATGGCCCGGGGGCAATTCCACTTTTCTCTCGGCATGAACATCGGGGATTTGTAAGCGCACGTGCGATTCTGCTGCTGATGTCCGTTGTGCCCCCGAACGCACTTATTTTCGCCACCTTCAACGCCATGCGACTTCTCCGATTTTTGCTTCCCCTCGCCTTGCTGATCGGCCCGCTCCAGTTGGCCGCCCAGAAGTACGCCTACGTCGACACCGAGTATATCCTGCAGCACTTGCCGGAGTACTCGGAAGCCCAGAAGGAGCTCAACAGCTTGGCTTCCGGATGGCTCGACGAGATCGAGGAGAAGTACGACGCTGCCAATCAGCTGGAGGTCGCCTACCGTGCCGAGCGGGTCCTGTTGACTCCGGAGATGCGCCGGAAGCGGGAGGATGAAATCTCCAGCAAGCGCAGTGAGGCCACCGACATGCAGAAGGCAAAGTTCGGCGTGGAGGGAGAGCTTTTCCAGAAGCGGCAAGAACTGATCCAGCCCATTCAAGAGCAGTTGTTTCAAGTGCTCAAGGACCTCGCCAGCCAGCGCCAGCTCATGGTCATCTTCGACAAGGCCAAGGAATCCAACATGCTTTACACCAACCCGAAGTATGACATGTCGGATCGGGTCATCAAGGAATTGGGCTACACGCCCGGCGAAATCGTCGGTGGTGAGGAAGAGGAAGGCGAGGAGAAGGGCAAGAGTCTGCAGGACCGCATGAACGACACCTTGGACAAGGGCAAAGACAAACTGAACGACCGCAAGGAGCAAGTCATCAACCGGGCCAATTCCGGCATCAAAGGCGGGGGCGGACGCCCCAGGCAGTGAGCCCTGCTCCACCACCCATAACGACCATTCACATCATGAAGACCCCATTCACTTTCGGCCTTTTCCTGGCCACCCTTCTTTTCTCCACTTCCCTCAACGCACAGGTCAAGGAGGCCCGCTTCGGCCATATCGACACGCAGGCTTTGTTGGAGGCCATGCCGGAACGCAGCAGCATCCAGACTGAAATCGAAGGCGCTGCGGCCGAGTTCGAGCAGGAGATTCTCCGCATGCAAGGCGACCTTGAAGCCAAGGTGGCCGAGTACCAGCAGAAAGCCGAGTCTTGGCCCGCCGCCATCCGTGCTCAGAAGGAGCAAGAGATCACGCAGGACCAGCAGGGCTTGGAGCAATTTTACGGCACCGTTCAACAGGAGTTGGCCATGATGGAGCAGAGCCTGCTCCAACCGATGATCGACCGCGCTCGCACGGCCATCGAGGAAGTGGGGGCTGAACAAGGCTTCACGTACATCTTCGATACTTCAGCAGGCGCCACCGTCTACAGTGGAGGAGAGGACGTTCTCGCCCTCGTGAAGGCCAAGCTTGGCCTCTGAAGCCCCAATTGGGATTTTCGACTCCGGCATCGGCGGCTTGACGGTCGCCCATGCCTTGGCGCAGGCGTGGCCTGCGGAGCACCTGCATTATTTCGGGGACACGGCCCACATGCCGTATGGCGACCGTTCTCCGGAGCTGGTTCGCGCGTGGTCCATCCGGATCGCTGAGCACCTCGTGGCCGGCGGTTGCAAAGCCATCGTCATCGCCTGCAACTCGGCCTCTGCCACGGCGGCGGAAGCGGTGCAATCTGCTGTTGGGCCCGACATTCCGGTCATGGACGTTATCGCTCCGGTCGTGGACCATGTCGCCAAGGGGTCGGCCCGACGCATCGGTGTCATCGGCACCCGCGCGACAGTGGGCTCCGGTGTCTATGGCCGCAGCCTTCGCGCGGCCATGGGAACCCAGGTCGGGGGCGAATCGGCCCGAACCGTCAAAGAGTGGGCCACTCCGTTGCTCGCCCCACTGATCGAAGAAGGTTGGCACGACCACGCCCTGATGGAACCCGTCATTTCAGCCTACCTGAAGTCGGCCGGCTGGGCGGATGGCGCGTTGGATGTCCTCATCCCCGGGTGCACGCACTACCCGTTGGCCTTGCCGGTCCTGCAAAAGGTGCTCGGCGAGGGCGTTGAACTCGTGGATGGCCCGGCAATCGTGGCCGAATCCGTAGGGAAGCGTCTTGAGGAAAATGGCCTTCTTTCTGCACATTCGGAAGTCCCCCAGCACCAGTTTTCGGTCAGTGACCTCACGCCTTCTTTTGCCGACTCGGCGCGCCGGTTTTTCGGGTCTGGCATCGCTCTTGTGCGTGACCCACTCTGGGACTGACGTCCCAACGACCTGCACTTGAGCCGGGAAATGGTTCAATCGGCGTTCGCTCTCCCTTGGAACCAGCTGGCATATTTCCGGTAGCGGACCGCAGTGTCGGCGAGGTGTTGTTGAAGCGTGGGGTCCACGTCCTTGATTCGCTTGGCGGGTACCCCGGCCCACAACTCTCCTTCGCCAATCTGGCTCCCTTCGAGCACAACGGCCCCTGCCGCAACGACGGCATTTCGGCCCACCACTGCTCGGTCCATGACAATGGCACCCATGCCAACCAGTGCGCCGGATTCCACGGTGCAGCCATGAACGATGGCATTGTGGCCGATGCTGGCCCCGTTTCCAATGGTGCAGTCGGTCTGCCCGTAGGTGCCATGCAGGACGGCGCCATCTTGGATGTTGACCCCATCTCCCAATCGGATGGCACACACGTCTCCCCGAACGACGGCCCCAAACCAGATGCTGCAGTCCCTTCCGGTGACCACGTTACCGACAACGGTGCAGTTGGGCGCAAGCCAGTTGTTGTCGCCGAAGCTTGGCCATTGGCCGTGGACGGGCAGGATGACGGGTTGGGTCGCAGAGGGTTCCATGGGGCAAAGGTGGCACGCCACGGGCAGGTCTGGGTCAGCCGACAAACAGGGATGCGAACGAAGCAGGGTCCGAATGCCGCCCTTCGCGTCGCAATGCCACGGCTTGGGCCAGGTGGTGGACCGCCACCTGGTCCGACTGATCGAGGTCAGCCAAAGTGCGCGCCAGGCGAAGCAGGCGGCCATGGGTTCGGGCGCTGAGCTGGAGGACTTCCGTGGCGCGGGTGAGCAAGGATCTCCCTTCGGCACACAAGGGCGCCATACGGTGCAGGTCCTCTCCCCCCAATCTTGCATTGGTCACCCCGTGGGGGTTGCGGTTCTGTTGAACGGATCGGGCGGCGAACACCTTGGATTGCCATTGGCTGGCGCGCGCGAGGCGTTGTTGCTCAGCTGAGCGGCCTGCGGCACCGGGTTCTGGCAGCAGTTCCACAGCGGGAACGGGCGCCATGCGGAGGTGGATGTCAATGCGGTCCAGCAGTGGCCCGCTGATGCGGTCGAGGTAACGCTGCCGAGCGTGTTGGCTGCAGGTGCAATGGCGGCGGCGCTCCGGGTCGGGTGAGTAGCGGCCGCATGGACAAGGGTTCATGGCGGCCACGAGTTGGAAATCAGCGGGAAACACCACGGTCGCCTTGGCCCGGCTGACGGTCATTTTGCGGGATTCGATGGGTTGGCGGAGCACTTCCAGGACATGTCGCGGCATTTCGGGCAACTCATCTAGAAACAAGACTCCGCCATGGGCCAGGCTAATCTCACCGGGCCGGGGATCGGATCCACCGCCGACCAGGGCCACGTCCGAAACGGTGTGGTGCG
>MDTG01143392.1_pt1 | contig 10999 bp, 11 predicted proteins | sample 811421 | NCBI WGS metagenome assembly MDTG01 (sample SAMN05326645, study PRJNA326480) | marine metagenome | isolation source: seawater | place: Pacific Ocean: South East | collected 2011 | reverse complement strand
CTTATAACATTTTAAGGAAGAAACCTCTATTTCATTATCAAAATGACCAATATTACAAACTATAGATTCATTCTTCATTCTTATCAAATGTTCATGACGAATAACTTGGAAATTCCCAGTAGCAGTAACAAAAATATCTACATCTTCAACCACTTCATTTAGTCTCACGACACGAAACCCTTCCATTGCTGCTTGCAAAGCACATATAGGATCTATCTCCGAAATCATTACGGTCGCTCCTAAACCCCTTAGGGACTGAGCAGATCCTTTACCCACATCTCCATACCCAATAACAAGTGCAACTTTGCCAGCCACCATGACATCTGTAGCTCTTTTAATGCCATCAACTAATGATTCTCGACAACCATAGAGATTATCAAACTTACTTTTGGTAACAGAATCATTTACGTTAATTGCCGGGAATACAAGGTCTCCTGATTTTTCCATTTGATAAAGACGAGCTACACCAGTTGTAGTTTCCTCAGTAACTCCTTTTATAAAAGATTTAGCTTTTGAATAGAAATTTGGGTCCTTAGAAAGTTTTTTCTTAATAGAAGCAAATAATGCAATTTCCTCTTCATTAGATGGATTATCAAGTACGGCAATATTCTCTTCTGCCTTAGTACCCAAGATGATTAAACCAGTGGCATCTCCGCCGTCATCGAGAATCATATTCGCAGCTTCGCCATTGCCCCACTCGAAAATCTTGTGAGTATATTCCCAATACTCCTCTAATGATTCACCCTTTTTTGCAAAAACAGGAATTCCTGCATCAGCAATAGCCGCCGCCGCATGATCCTGAGTAGAAAAAATATTGCAAGAGGCCCATCTCACTTTTGCTCCTAGAGCCACTAACGTCTCAATCAGGACACCTGTTTGAATAGTCATATGGAGACTTCCAGCAATACAGGCTCCTTTTAATGGTTTTTCAGATCCATATTTTTTTCTAAGTGCCATAAGCCCTGGCATTTCGGTCTCAGCAATTAAAAGCTCTTTTCTGCCAAATTCCGCCTCGTTTATATTCTGAACTACGAAATCAGGATTATTCTCGATGGTATTGAGATTTGATTTGGTTGCTGTAAACATATGTAAAACTCCCCTTAGGGATTGTGAATAAAAAGTCTGATGAAAAATTTGAGGTTGTGAAATCAATCAGCATGCAAAATGGCAATTTATGCTGGACCTTGGATAGTCCGGAATCGACAATTTCATATGCTTCAACGTTAACAAAAAATTTTCCTAATCTCAGCATTCTTTTACTAAATGGTCCACTGGGCGCAGGGAAAACGACATTTGTCAAAGGGATCGCAAAAAGTCTTGGTATTGATGAACCGATAACATCACCCACCTTTCCTTTATCTCAACATTATCCTTCCGGATCTCCTCCTCTAGTACATATTGATCTGTATAGACTTGAGAAACCAATATTGGCAAATGAATTCTTTCTTCAAGAAGAGGAAGAAGCTAGAGCCATGGGAGCTTTAATAGTCGTCGAATGGCCAGAGAGATTATCCCTTTCGATAGAAGATGCATGGAGAGGAAAATTGGAATACATCCCAAATAAAAAAGGAAGATTATTTCAACTAATACCACCTATCGTAGAAGACAATAACTGATTAACATCTTCTAAATAAGGTTGCGACTCAATCGCTCCAATACCTTGACAAACAAAAGCACCGCACCCGATAGAAAATTTAATAATATCCTCACATTTACTACAACTTATTTTATCTAAATCAACAGATAAAATTTTATATATCAAACCAGCTGTGAAGGCATCTCCAGCCCCTGTCGTATCAAGGATTGATGACAGTTGAATTGTATTTGTTTTCCCACTATTTTTACCAAGTAACCATTCAACTGGATTACCACCGTCAGTAACGACAATAGATGGTCTCTGAAGAAGCATAGATGAAATGTTTATAGGATCAGAAGTATTAAAAAACCACTGCGCTTCTTCCTTCGCAAGTTTTAGTAATGAAACCTTATTTAAAAGTGGTTTTATTATATTAATTTCTTCAAATGAAGGACCTTCACTTTTCGAAAATCCACTTCGCCAAAAAGTAGGTCTCCAGTTTAAATCTAATGCAATTTTAATTCCATCATTCAAAGCTTTTTCAATAATCCATAAAAAAGCTTCCAATGCAGTTTTAGAAGCCATAGGAATTGTTCCAATAATTAACCATTGAGCTTGATCAGAGATTATAGACCAGTTATTAATAATTTTTTTGAGTGATATAAGTTGATCAGCAAATCCAAAGCCTTTATCTCCCGAGAAACCTCCAAAAGTCCTTTCACCATTGGCATCTCTCCGAACTAATACTACTCTAGTGGGAAGTGAATTATCTTGATCTAAACCAATTGCATTAACTCCTCTAGCGGTAAATAAATTCTTAAACTGATCACCAAACGAATCATTACCAATTGAGCCTATGAATGAAACATTTACTCCTAAACGACTTAAAGCACACGCGACGTTTGCTGGGGCTCCTCCAAAACAATCTATTACTGGCTTATCAACAGCAGGATCACCACCAAGGGGGCCAAGTCGGTCAATCAAAGCTTCTCCAAGGGAAATTACCTTTGCTCTAGTCATTTGGGAATAATTATTAGAAGAATTTTTATCAATAAAATATCAAGTTTTAAAAAAAATTATTTTTCTATTGCAAGATATTTATCTAATTTGTTGATGATTTTTGTGTTAGCTGCAGGAAAAGGAAAATCACAAAGTCTGTCTGGGCTAACCCAAAGCACTTTTTGACTCGCTAGTGGCTTTGGGTTCCCTGAAATCCATGTACAAATGTGAACAGAAAAATGTAACCTCTTGTGTGTGTACAAGTGTGTAAAAGATAAAAGCTTTTCTCCGACTTGAATATCAATTGCTAGCTCTTCATATACTTCTCTTTTAATAGTCTCTTCAATTGATTCGAAAGTTTCTTTTTTACCTCCTGGAAATTCCCACATGCCTCCCATATTTGCATCATCATGGCGCTGATCAATTAGCAATTCTCCTTTTTTATTAAAAACAATCCCAAGTCCTATTTCTTGAGTAGGTATAGATTTATTCATAACTTTTTTTGGGAAATTATTTGGATCGTACTTTAAATAGGCAATACAGTAATTTTTAAGTAGGGCATGAACAGCAAATTGGATTACTAATAGTACAAACCATTGATCCCAAATCCATTAAAGCTTGATTAAAATTTCTTAGATCATCAATAGGAAGTAATTGTGAAGTTAATTCCCATAAACCACTTACATCAGAACTGGAGATTCTTCTACTAGCAATTAATCTGGACAGTATTCTTTTGACATTGCCATCTAAAATTGGAGCAGGTTTATCAAAAGCAGAAGAAATAATACTACCTGCTGTAGTTCTTCCAATACCAGGAAGTTGCATCCATACATCCAAGTCAACTGGCCACATTAATGGATCTAGCACTGTATCCTTACCAACCAAATTAATTAAAATTTGAGAGGATTTAAAAATACGTTTTGCTCTTGAGTAATAACCAAGTCCTTGCTAAACAATTAGCACATGATTTTCTTCACCTTCGGCCAGAACTTTCAAATCAGGAAAAGTCTGCATCCATTTTTTCCAATAAGGCATAACAACCTTTAACTGGGTCTGCTGAAGCATAATTTCAGCAATCCAAATGCCGTAAGGAGAAATACTTTCTCCAGGCTGAGGCAATGAGAGATCTTCCTTTAATTTCCATGGTATCCAATGTCGACCATACTCACTAAAACACCCTAAAAGATTTCTTTGAATATCAATTTTTGAATCAATAATATTCATTTTTAAATGGTCAAGAGAATAGTACAGATAATCGAAAAATTTATACTACGTTTATTAAAGTTTTATTCTTGAAAATATTACTTTTAGAGAAGTAATTATTTTAAAAGATTTAGATTCTTCTCTATTAAATCAATGATTAAATGACCAATCAAAATATGGACTTCTTGAATTCTTGCAGTTGAATTTGATGGGATAACTAATTTATGTGAAAACAAATCAACAGAACTACCTCCATCTCTTCCTAGAAGTCCAATAGTTTTTACTCCAATATTTTTAGCTGTAAATATTGCTTCCTTTATATTCTTACTATTTCCAGATGTAGATATTGCAATGAGTATGTCTCCATCTTTGCCTAAGGCCTCTAATTGACGAGAAAATATTTTATCAAAGCTGTAGTCATTTGATATGGCAGTTAATATTGAAGAGTCGGTTGTTAAAGCCACTGACTTGAGTGGAATCCTGTCAGTTACGAATCGACAAACAAGATCGGCCGCAAGATGCTGACTGTCTGCGGCACTGCCACCATTCCCACACCAAAAGATAGTTCCCCCTCTAGAAAGTGAATCAGAAGCAAGTTTTGCAATTTTTTGGGCACCAGAGACTATTAAATCTTTATTTTCAATGATAAGTTCAACATGATCTGTTAATTGTTTAGATAGAGTTGGACTTTGAAACTGAATATCCGTCATTTCAATATATTAAACGAACAAATATACAAGTTATGTCGTTTGCTATGAAAAAGTAAAGAAGAAAATCATAAATTTAATTCTTTATTAGAAACAATGTCTTGGCTCATCGTATACTGAAATTGAATAGAAATTAAATTGGTGCTTAAAAAAGATATTTTATTAATTACTGGATGCGAAGGTTTTATAGGTAGCAATGTCGCAAAACATTTCAGTGAAGAAAATCCAAAATACAACTTAATAGGCTGTGGATCCCTAAATAGCAAAGAAAAATTTTTTAATATTAATCAATTAAATTTAACTGATTATTGGGACAAAGATGAACTTTTTAATAACTTAAATAAAGTAAATTACAAAAGTTTAGCAGGAATTATTCATCTTGGAGCCTGTAGTTCTACAGACAATTGGGACTCTAAGTATTTATTAACTAATAATACGAGGTTTAGCAACAAATTAGTTGATCTATGCATTGAGAATAAGATAAGAATGATAAATGCTTCATCAGCAGCTGTATATGGTATTACGGGAGAGCAAAATAAAAATCAGCCAAATAATATAGTTCCTATTAATATGTACGCTTTTTCAAAACTTCTAACAGATCAATATATAAACTTTCATTATCCTAAACAAAATTTAGTCACATCTCTTCGTTTTTTTAACGTCTTTGGATTAAATGAAAATCACAAATTTGGAATGGCAAGTCCTATTCATACATTTAATGAACAAGCCAAATCATCTTCTTTAATTAATCTATTCAAGGAGGATAATGATGCAAAATTATATCAAAGAGATTTTATAAATGTAACTGATATAGTTAAATTGATAGGCATTCTTTTGCCAAGAAGAGATTTAAAAAGTATCTATGATGCTGGTTCCGGGCAAGCAACTTCATTCAAGCAAGTAGCAAATGAAGTTGCGAAATGGTGGAACAGAAATGGTAAAAAGATAACAATAAGAGAAATTGATTTTCCTTCACACCTGAAAGGCTCCTATCAAAAATATACCTGCGCTAATATGAGTTACTTAGATTCTTTAAATATACCTTGGAGGCCTATGAGTACAATTCAATCAATAGAAAATTTTCTTGATAAAACTAATATAGTAAAATGAATGAAAATCGCAAAAGTATTTTTTAAATGAAATTTCTTGTGGTTGGAGAAGTTTTTCTTGATGAGAATATTGTTGGCATATCAGATCGACTTTCTCCAGAAGCACCAGTACCTGTCCTATATAAGAGTAAATGTAAAAAACATTTAGGGGGAGCTGCAAATGTCGCCAAGAATCTATCTAGTCTTGGTGGAGATGTGAGTTTATTAACTTTATTAGGTAATGATCAAGCAGGTGAAACTGTGAAATCAATGCTCAAAGAATGTAATGTAAAATTGATTCAGACTAATATTTTTTCAGCGGTTACCATAAGAAAAATACGTTTCATAGCAAATCAGCAGCATCTTTTAAGACATGATATAGAAACCACTGTTGACAAAAATAGTTCAAATTACTTAGCGGATTTTTTGTATGAAATTAGCAATGATTTTGATATTATAGTTATCTCAGATTACAACAAAGGATTACTCCAAAAAGTCAAAACTGAGAAATTAAAGTCAATCCAAGGATCAAAACCTATTTATGTTGATAGTAAATCATGTACAGAAGATTTAATTCAAGGAGCGACAATATATAAGCCTAATAGGCCAGAGCTTGATTATATATGTGAGAAAAGTTCAACCAAACTATTAGATACAACGAAAAAGATAGAATATGTAATGAATAAATATAAGTTGACTAAATTATTATTAACCTTAGGCGATAAGGGTATGATTTTAGCATCTAAAGAAAAAAATGAAATCACATTAGAGAGTTTACCCGTTCACAAGAAAGATGTGTATGATGTTACGGGTGCTGGAGACACTGTTATTTCAGTATTAGCTTTCTGCATTTCAATAGGATTGTCAGTATCAGAATCGTCTAAAAAAGCCAATTATATAGCCTCTAAATGTGTCAGTGTTTTGGGGAATTATACAGCTACACAAGAAGACTTAAAAGAAGCTAATGAATTAGTTATTTTCACTAATGGATGTTTTGATATATTGCATGTAGGTCACGTTAAATTACTTGAATCCTGTAAGGCTTTAGGAGGAAAAGTTATAGTTGGACTAAATTCAGATACATCTGTTAGGAAATTAAAAGGAAAAGAAAGACCATTTAATAATGTAAATGCACGCAAAAAAATACTTGAAAGTCTAAAAGTAGTAGATCAGGTAATTATCTTTGAAGAAGAAACTCCTTATGAGCTAATTAAAAAAATTCAACCTGATATAATTGTTAAAGGAGGCGACTATCAAAAGGAAGATATCATTGGAAAAGATATCGTAGAAGGTAAAGGAGGAAGAGTTGAAATATTTCCATTTGTTGGCAAATATTCGACGACATTATTAGCTCAAAAAATTAAAAATAATGAATAAAGCATTATTTTTAGATAGAGATGGTGTGATCAATATCGACAACAAATATATCTATCAATCAAAGGACTTAATTTTCACTGATGGGATAAAAGAGCTTATTAGATCTGCAAAACTTAAATCTTATAAAATTATATGTATTACTAATCAAAGTGGAATAGCTAGAGGTCTCTATACAGAGAAAGATTTAAAATCATTTATGAAGTATTTGAATAAAAGCTTACTCAATTCCATTGGTTTCGAACTAGATAAATACTACTTTTGCCCACACCATCCAGATGGAATCGTTAAAGATTATAGCCATGTCTGTGACTGCAGAAAGCCTGCTACAGGTTTATTCAAAAAAGCATGTTATGACTTTAAAATAGATTGCACAAAGTCAATCTTCATTGGGGACAAGTTATCAGACTTAAAAGCAGCTGAGTCAATGAATATCAAAACAATATACTTTTATTCAACTTCAAATATTATTTACAAAAGTCCAAAAAATATATCAATTAATAAGATGGAAAAAGTTAAGTTATTATAATTATATTTTAATCTAATATCTTGATTTCCTTTCGATAATCATCATTGGGCGTTGACTTGTTTGAGCACCATGAAATGCCTGCATGACTTCATCACCATCAAGTGGATCTAAAACAGGGAAACTAACACCTTTTCTAAAAAGTTCTGTAAAGTCTTGCGAATGAGTTATCCCTGAGTAAAACGGTCCTGCATCAGCTGTGACAGCTCGAATAATCAAAGGAACTTTAAACTCTCCATGAGATATCCTTTCTATTTTGTCTACATGATTAATTATGGCATCAGCTGCAACAAGCATAAAATCATGTCTCTCGAAATATAAAACTGGTTTAAAACCTTCAAAAGACATGCCTATTGCAATTCCCGTCATAAGATTTTCAGCTACAGGAGTTTCTATTTTTTGTTCATCAGGCACATCTTTCAATGTACCCATTGCATCACCATATTTAACATTATAACCAATAAATATCGCACCATCTGATGCTAAATTATTCATTGAAGTTACTATTGCATCCTTATAACTTAAACCACTATTATTATATTCAGGATAAATAAATTCGCTTAATTTAGGAAAATACTCATCATCTGTTTTCTTGATGGCTTTAGATAAATCTATCATTCCAGGCTTACGGCAATGCGGATAAGTACATTCGTAATAGTATTTAATTACTGAGTCAGATTCCCAGATCAAGTCACCCTTTTTCTTCCAACGATCATCATTTGAAGCTTCACAAGAGCGATCATTATTTTCAATAATAAATTTACAAGGTAAATCCCATCCATCTACATAGCGTATAGCTTCAAAAAGATGGCCATTATCCTCAGTTCCATCGCCAACAAAGCACCATACTTTTTGCTTTGAACCTTTTCGTTTTAATGCCCAAGCAATTCCAGCTGCTATCCCTGGAGTACCTCCTATGATCGCAGAAACAAAGAAGTTCCTCTCTCTATCATATATAAACATACTTCGGCCATTTCTAATGCGATCTTCTACAACATCTGGAGGAATACCGTGCAGCAGGGCATGATAGTGGTTTCTATGACTTGATATAACATAATCATCTTCCTTTATATCTTTAAATATATTTATAAGCTGATCTTCATTGCCTCCTGATAGATGGAAAAGGAAAGGGAGTTGATTATCTGCATAAAGATCACCGATACGATTTTCAAAGGCGATTAATTCTTCCTTTGTCCAAGTTTTTTTATTTTTCATTAATTGATACTATAACCCGACCGGCATTACCTGATCTAAGCAAATCAAAACCTTTATTAACATCTACAAGAGGAAATCTATGTGTGAAAAGATGATCGATTTTCAATCTATAGTTTAGATACAACTTTACATACCTAGGGATATCAACCTCAGGCCGAGTTTTCCCACCCTGAGTGGCCTTAATAGTCTTGCCAATTCCATTAAATAAATTCAAAGCATTGGAAATTTGAACGAATTTATCGGGTGCTGGTTGACCTACTAAAATCATTCTTCCTTGATCAGAAAGTTTATTAATTGCATCTGTGATTACATCAGGAATTCCAGTTGTATCTATTATCACGTCTATTTTCCCTTGAGAATAATCATTAATATCATTTATAAATTGACTGGCATTGGATTTAATACATAAATCCTTCTTATTAATATTTTTATCAACCGCAATAATAGGAAATGCATTCTTCATTGAGGCCGCCTGAATAAGATTTAAACCAATACCTCCACACCCAATTACTGCAAGGCTTTCTCCAAATTTAAGATCAATTTCATTATCTATGATCCCCATCGCAGTAGTGAGTGCACATCCAAGTATTGCACAAAGCTCAGATGGGGTATCTTTATCAACTGATGTCAATCTATTTTCAGAAACAATAGAATATTCACTCAGCGTAGTAACTTTTCCACTCGTGATAACTGCATCATTCAAAATATATTGTGGGAAATCTGATTCAATACCTAAACCTTGTCTCCAATGCATAACAACCTTGTCTCCAACAGATACAGTTGTTACTCCTTCACCTATATCCTCAACTATTCCACATCCCTCGTGCCCCATGAGGTGAGGAAGAAACTTTCTATTATTTTTATAACCTCTAATTTCATGTAATTGAGATCCACAAATACCACTAACTATATTTTTTACTAATACTTGACCTATTCTGAGTTCGGTGCACCCAACATCAAGAATAGATAGTGGATGATCAATCTTCTCAAGAACAGCTGCCTTCATATATTTTCAAAAGATATAAAAATCATAATCTTACAATAACAAGGAGAAAACTATTTCATAATTTTTTCTTCTTCATAGTATTTAATCAAGAAAGAAAAATCAAAAGTTCTGATATATAATCAGGTTACAAAGTAATACGAATTAGCGGTCGAAAAAAATATCTCAATTCATAAGCAGAAAGCATGTTAAAAATTAACGATGACAAATAATATTCTTTCAAAGGTTTTATCATAGATTAATAGTTGTGAGAGATATTCATATATAGAGTTAAAAGTATTACTATCGTTCTTCGAATAAATAATCACTTTAGTTTACAATTTTAAAGTTAAATACTTAATATTATAATACCAATTAAACCATATAAATAACAATTTAATTTCTATTCTCTAATGGTAGTAAAACTCAAAAAATCTATTTTCTAATAAAATTTATTGTTATAATTTCGTAATTAAAAAATACTGTATGATCCTTATAAATTTGGTGAATAAGATATTTGTAATATTTTATTACCTCTGTAATATTTTCTTCTATATGTAAACGAAAAGCTTTGTCAATTATTCCTACTTTCTCATCTATTAATACAATTAATTCAACTAATTTGTATGTTAATTAATGGTTTCTAATACATTTGAAATAGTAAATTTAATCACATTAGAGGTTCTTTTTGTATTTTGATTTTCTTCTTCAGATCCTTTCCTTACAATGAATAAGAAAATTTTCTAACTCTAAAGATACTCTATCCATAACTTCATCCCAATTATCTATTTCTTTTTGATGAAATAGTTTCATTGAAGGATACCAAAAAGTAGTGTCATTTAGACCATATCTCCAAGTCAACCAAGCTTTCAATAAAACCCATGTAGGTTTGCCCATCCCACCCGCAAGATGAGCTAAGCAAGAGTCTGTTGTAATAATTAAATCACAGTTTTGAATATGCGCAGCAGTGTCTGAAAAATCATAGGTACTACTCACTAATTCTTGGGATTTAACGAATTTATTTCTGAAAGAGCATTCATTCAATTGCTCTGCTCCAAAACTTTTTTGTAATGAAAGAAACCTAAATTGATCTGTTTTTGCAAGTTTAGAGAAAACTTCCAATGCTATCGAACGTCCTTTTATATAACCACGTTCAATAGATGGATTTCCCTGCCAACTAATGCCAATGATTGGTCGTTCTTCTTCCTCAAAAATGGCTTTCCACTTAACAGTAAGGTCGTTAGTTGTTGAAATATAAGGTTCAGATACAATTGGATTATTTTGATTAACACCAAGGTGTAATGGTAAAGAAAGTAATGGACAGTATTT
>MDTG01425665.1_pt1 | contig 11000 bp, 9 predicted proteins | sample 811421 | NCBI WGS metagenome assembly MDTG01 (sample SAMN05326645, study PRJNA326480) | marine metagenome | isolation source: seawater | place: Pacific Ocean: South East | collected 2011 | reverse complement strand
TTCTCGTTCAACGCCCCGTTCGGCGCCTGCCCCACGTGCTCCGGTCTCGGCACCCGGATGTCGGTGGATGTCGAGCTCATGCTGGGCGACCCCGAACTCTCGATCCGCGAGGGAGTCCTCATCCCGTGGACGACGCAGGGCAAGGGGCTGTTCCAGTACTACGAGCGCCTGCTCGAAGGCCTCTCCGATGACCTGGGCTTTTCGTTGGACACCCCCTGGCGGGAGCTCACGGCGGAGGTTCAGAACGCTGTCCTGCACGGCGAGAACTTCAAGGTCAACGTCAAGTGGAAGAACCGCTACGGCCGCGAGATGCGGTACACGTCGGGATTCGAGGGTGTCGTGCCCTACATCGAACGCCAGTACGTGCAGGCCGAGTCCGACACGCAGCGCCAGCGCTGGTCGGAGTACCTGCGCGAGGTTCCCTGCCCCGCCTGTAACGGCGACCGCCTCAAGCCCGAGGTCCTCGCAGTACTCGTGCACGGGCGCTCTATCGCGGATGCCTCGCGCCTGAGCCTCGCGGAGGCACAGGAGTACTTCGCGACCCTCGAGCTCACCGAGCGCGAGGCCATGATCGCCGCCGCGGTGCTCCGCGAGATCCGCGCGCGCCTCGAATTCCTCATCCAGGTCGGGCTGAACTATCTGAACCTCAGCCGCTCGGCCGGTTCGCTCTCGGGCGGCGAAGCTCAACGCATCCGCCTCGCTACCCAGATCGGGTCGGGGCTGACCGGTGTGCTGTACGTGCTCGACGAACCGTCGATCGGGCTGCACCAGCGCGACAACCGCCGCCTCATCGAGACGCTCCTGAAGCTCAAGGGGCTCGGCAACACCCTCATCGTCGTCGAACACGACGAAGAGACAATTCACGCAGCCGACTGGATCGTCGACATCGGGCCTCGCGCCGGCGTCGACGGCGGGCACGTCGTACACTCCGGACCCCTCGCCGAACTTCTCGCCGACTCCGACTCGATCACCGGCGACTACCTTGCCGGCCGCCGCAGCATCCCGACGCCGCGCAAGCGCCGCAAGATCGACAAGAAGCGGATGGTCGAAGTCGTCGGTGCGCGTGAGAACAACCTCAAACAGGTCAGCGCGCAGTTCCCGCTGGGCGTCCTCACGGCAGTAACCGGCGTGAGCGGTTCTGGCAAGTCGTCACTGGTCAACGACATCCTCTACCAGGTGCTCGCGGCTCGGCTCAACGGAGCACGAACGGTTCCCGGCAAGCACACGCGCGTCACGGGTCTTGACAACCTCGACAAGGTCGTGCACGTCGACCAGGCTCCGATCGGGCGCACACCCCGCTCGAACCCGGCCACCTACACCGGCGTGTTCGATCGCATCCGCACCCTCTTCAGCGAGACCCCCGAAGCCAAGGCGCGCGGTTACCAACCCGGCCGCTTCAGTTTCAACGTGAAGGGCGGACGCTGCGAGGCGTGCGCGGGCGATGGCACGATCAAGATCGAGATGAACTTCCTGCCCGATGTCTACGTGGACTGCGAGGTCTGCCACGGCAAGCGCTACAACCGGGACACGCTCGCGGTCCACTACAAGGGCAAGAACATCGCCGAGGTTCTCGAGATGCCGATCGCCGAGGCAGCCGATTTCTTCGAGCCGATCCAGGCGATCCATCGGTATATGAAGACCCTGGTCGACGTGGGCCTCGGCTACGTGCGGCTCGGCCAGTCGGCAACCACTCTGTCGGGCGGTGAGGCGCAGCGCGTGAAGCTCGCGACGGAACTGCAGCGGCGAAGCAACGGACGCAGCATCTACGTGCTCGACGAGCCCACTACGGGCTTGCACTTCGAAGACGTGCGCCGCCTTCTCGAGGTCTTGAACGGCCTGGTCGACAAGGGCAACACAGTGATCGTGATCGAGCACAACCTCGATGTCATCAAGTCGGCTGACTGGATCATCGATCTCGGCCCCGAAGGCGGCTCCGGCGGCGGCGAGATCATCGCCACCGGAACACCCGAGCAGGTCGCGGGGGTGCCCGAGAGCTACACCGGACAGTTCCTGGCCGAGCTATTCGACGCCCACGACGCGCCGGCGGCTCGCAAGGCAGGTTGAGCGTGGCGCGCGCCACCCATCCCCAGCTCTCGTACCGGCCGGCGCCGGGGGAGATCCCGACGAACCCCGGCGTGTACCGGTTCCGGGACGACGCCGGGCGCATCCTCTACGTGGGCAAGGCGAAGAACCTTCGCGCGCGCCTGTCGAACTACTTCGCGCCGCTGCACACGCTCCACGAGCGCACGAGACGGATGGTGACCACCGCCACCGGCGTCGAGTGGACGGTGGTCAGCAGCGACGTCGAGGCACTGCAACTGGAATACATGTGGATCCAGGAGTTCTCGCCGCCCTTCAACGTGCGCTACAAGGACGACAAGTCCTATCCGTACATGGCGATCACCCTCGCTGACGAAGCGCCGAGAGTCATGGTGACGCGAAACCACAAGATCCGCGGCGCGAAGTACTTCGGCCCGTACCCCAAGGTGTGGGCGGTGCACGAGGTCATCGATCTCATGATCAAGGTGTTCCCGATCCGCACCTGCAGTGACTCGTCCTACAAGCGCGCCATGGCCACTGGTCGCCCCTGCTTCCCCGGCCAGATCGGCCGCTGTGGCGGGCCGTGCTCTGGCCGCGTGACGATCGAGGAGCACCGGGCGATCGTCGACGACGTCGTGGCGTTCATGTCCGGTGGCGATCAGCGCTTCACCCGGCAGCTGACGGCGCGGATGAAGGAAGCCTCAGCTGCGATGGATTACGAGTCAGCCGCGGTTTATCGTGACAGACTCCAAGCGATCGAAGCGGTGCTCAACAAGAGCGCTCTCGTCCTACCCGATGACACGGATGCCGACCTGTTCGGCATCGCGGAGGACGAACTCGCCGCCGCCGTGCAGCACTTCGTCATCCGCGGCGGGCGCGTCCGCGGTGTGCGGGCTACCACGATCGAGAAGGAACTGGACATCAGCGGGGGAGAGCTCGTCGACCAGATTCTGCAGCGGACCTACGGTCCCTCGGGCAGCGCCGACATCCCTAAGCAGGTGCTTGTTCCAGCGCTCCCTGACGATGCCGCGGAACTGGAGGCGTGGCTTCGCGAGAAGCGCGGCACGAACGTCACGATTCAGATCGCGCAGCGTGGCGCGAAGGCCGACCTCATGAAGAACGCAGCGCTGAACGCGCAACAGGCGCTTCTGCTGCACAAAACCCGGCGCACGAGCGACTACGTGGCACGCTCGCAGGCGCTCACCGATCTGCAGGAAGCGCTGGACCTCGATGAGGCGCCGCTCCGTATCGAGTGCTACGACGTCTCGCACCTGAGCGGTACCAACGTCGTCGCGTCGATGGTCGTGTTCGAAGACGGGTTGCCGCGCAAGGACCAGTACCGCACGTTCGGTGTCGCCGAGACCACCGACGACACCGATTCGCTCTATCAGGTGCTCATGCGCCGACTCGCATATATCGACAATGAGCGCGCTGGGGCAGCGCCGATGGCCGTTGACGCCGCGACCGTTGCTGGCGGCGCCAGCGAGACTGACGCCGATGAGATCGCCGTCAGCTCTGACCCGACCGCCGAGGGCACCGTCGTGACGGAGCGCAACCGCCCGCGCTTTGCCTACCGCCCGCAGCTGCTCGTGGTCGATGGCGGCAGGCCGCAGGTCAACGCCGCAGCACGGGCGCTGGCAGACGCCGGGCACTCCGACATCGCGCTGTGCGGCATCGCCAAACGTTTGGAAGAGGTGTGGCTGCCCGGCGAGGACTACCCGGTGATCCTGCCGCGCACCAGCGAGGCGCTCTATCTGTTGCAGCGACTGCGTGACGAAGCCCATCGATTTGCCATCACCAAGCAGCGCGGCAAGCGCAAACGGGACATCCAGACCGTGCTCGCCGAGATTCCGGGTCTCGGTGAGGCCCGCATCCGGGCGCTGCTTCGCCACTTCGGATCGGTGACCGCGCTCAGGAACGCAACTCCCGAGGAGATTCAAGAGCTTCCCGGGGTCGGCCCCAAGCTTGCCGCCACGATCCACGCGCACCTGGCAAGTCGATAGGCTGGCGGGGCGCGGAACCCGCTGGCAGGCGGCACACCGTGCACCCGACGACCGCGGGGCCGCAAGGCCGCGCCACAAGCGCCACCGGAGGGCAAGGGGACGCGATGGATGAGACGACAGCCGCCAGCAGCGACGTGCTCATCCTGACCGGAATGTCCGGCGCCGGACGCTCGACAGCGGCTAACGCCCTCGAAGACCTCGGCTGGTACGTCGTCGACAACCTGCCGCCGCAGATGCTCAAGCCGATGCTCGAGCTGTCGGAGATCGCGGCATCCGCGCTGCCGAAGGTCGCCGCTGTCGTCGATGTGCGCGGCCGAGATCTGTTCACGGCGCTCCCCGCGGAAGTGGGGGAGTTGCGCTCGCGCCGCAACGTGCGCATCGTCTTCCTCGACGCCTCAGACGATGTTCTCGTCCGGCGGTTCGAGGCAGTGCGGCGCCCGCATCCGCTGCAGGGCGAGGGCACCCTCATCGACGGCATCCGCACCGAGCGAGAGCGGCTCTCGGAGATTCGAGAGCGCGCCGACATCGTCGTGGACACGACGTCGTTGAACGTGCATCAACTCGCGACACGGATCTTCGAGCTCTTCTCGGATGAGGGTGCGGCTCGCCACATGCTCACGATCATGAGCTTCGGGTTCAAGTACGGTCTGCCGACGGATGCCGACATGGTCGCCGACATGCGTTTTCTGCCCAACCCCTACTGGGACCCCTCGCTGCGTGCGTTCACGGGGCAGGACCCGCAGGTGCGCGACTACGTGCTCGCCCAGCCCGGGGCCCGCGAGTTCGTGGACGCTTACGCTGCAGCCTTGCAGCCGGTGCTTCAGGGCTATCAGCGCGAGAACAAGCGGCATTCGGTCGTCGCTGTCGGCTGCACCGGCGGCAAGCACCGTTCGGTGGTCGTGGTCGAAGAGCTTGCCCGACGGCTGAGCGATGAGGCTGGGGTCGCCGTTCGCATCAAGCACCGCGACCTCGGTCGGGAGTAGCGCCGGACCGGGAGACCGCCGAGAATTCGAGGTGCCCGCCCGAGTAGGCTAGAGCGTCATCCGCCGGCCGTGCCGGCACCCTCGAAAGGAGCCTCGTGTCGCTGACGGCCGATGTCAAAGCAGAACTCATTGCGGTCCGGGACCCGCTTCCGAACGCCCGGATCGCCGAGTTGACATCACTGCTCCGCTTCGCCGGCGGCCTGCACTCCATCGCCAACCGTGTCGCGGTCGAGGCTGAGGTCGACTCCGAGGCCCTCGCCCGCCGCGTCGCCCGAGAGCTCATGGAAATCTACGGTGTGAGGCCCGAGATCGTCCAGACGCAGGGATCCGGCTCACGAGCGGGGGCGCTGTTCGCGGTGCGGGTCATCGACGGGGGAGAAACGCTGGCACGTCAGACGGGCCTGCTCGACCAGCGGCGCCGGCCGGTGCGGGGGCTGCCGAACAAGCTCACGACCGGGTCCCGGGGAGACCTCGCTGCCGTGTGGCGCGGGGCGTTCCTCGGTGCTGGTGCTCTCACCGATCCTGGCCGATCCGCCTCACTGGACGTGCTGTGCCCGTCGTCTGAAGCCGCCATGGCGCTCGTTGGGGCAGCGCACCGGCTCGGCATCGGGGCGAAGGCGCGCGAGGTCCGTGGGGCGCCCCGCGTCGTCGTGCGCGAGGGGGATGCCATCCGCACGGCTCTGGCCGTCATGGGAGCCCGCCAGGTCGCCGCGCACTGGGATGAGATGCGACAGCGCCGCGAGGTTCGCGCCGGCGTCAACCGGCTCGTGAACTTCGATGACGCCAACCTGCGTCGTTCTGCCCAGGCCGCGGTTGCGGCGTGTGCCCGCGTCGAGCGTGCCCTCGAGATCCTCGGCGATGACATCCCCGATCACCTGCGCGAGGCCGGTGACCTGCGGCTCGCCCACCGTGACGCGAGTCTCGATGAGCTCGGCCACCACGCCGATCCGCCGCTGACGAAGGATGCCGTTGCCGGCCGCATCCGTCGCCTTCTCGCGATGGCCGACAAGAAGGCTGCAGCCGAGGGTATTCCCGGAACGGAATCAGCGGTTCCGGCCAGCGCCCTGGACTGACCATCCCGGCGGGGCCAGCCCCCGTAACGCGTGTTCTCTTCTCGCGCAAGACCCGCCGAGCGGGTGCCGCGCCTCACTAGGATGACAACTGTCACCCCAGCGACGCCGGGGCATTCCTGGCGCCGCGACGACAGGAAGAGAAGAGCGAATGGCCACCTACACCCTGCCCGACCTCCCCTACGACTACGCTGCGCTCGAGCCGCACATCAGCGCCACGATCATGCAGCTGCACCACGACAAGCATCACCAGGCATACGTGACGGGTGCCAACACGGCGCTCGAGCAGCTGGCCGAGGCGCGTGACTCGGGCAACCTCGCCAACGTCAACAAGCTCGAGAAGGACCTCTCGTTCAACCTGGGTGGTCACACCAACCACTCGATCTTCTGGACGAACATGTCGCCGGATGGCGGCGACAAGCCCACCGGCGAGCTCGCATCCGCCATCGACGAGTACTTCGGCTCGTTCGACAAATTCCAGGCGCACTTCACCGCTGCAGCTCTCGGCGTGCAGGGCTCGGGTTGGGCGGCGCTGTTCTGGGACTCGATCGGTGAGCGCCTCGTCATTCAGCAGATCTTCGATCAGCAGGGCCAGCTCGCCGCTGCGAGCGTTCCGCTGCTCATGCTTGACGTGTGGGAGCACGCGTACTACCTCGATTACAAGAACGTCCGCGCTGACTACGTGAAGGCGTTCTGGAACATCGTGAACTGGCAGAACGTCCAGGACCGCTTTGTCACGGCTCGTGAGAAGACGGCAGGTCTGCTGCTAGGGTCATGATCAGGTGAGGATGCCGCGGAGCCCTCGCCCGCTCGGGGGCTCCGGCAGCCTCATTTGTCTGCTGTAACACACCACAAATGACACCCCTCTCCGGGTCGTCGATCCGGAGCTGACCCCCGGCGCTTCGGCGCGATGAGAAACAGGGAGACACCGTGTCTGTCAAGATCGGTATCAACGGCTTCGGCCGTATCGGACGCAACTACCTCCGCGCAGCTTTGGAGCAGGGCGCGGACCTCGACATCGTGGCGGTGAACGACCTCACCGACAACAAGACGCTCGCCCACCTCCTCAAGTACGACTCGGTCGGCGGACGGCTGAGCGAAGAGGTCTCGTACACCGAGGACTCCATCACTGTCGGTGGCAAGAGCATCAAGGTCTTCGAAGAGCGCGACCCCGCGAACCTCCCGTGGGGCGAGCTGGGCGTGGACATCGTCATCGAGTCCACGGGTCGCTTCACGAAGGCAGCTGACGCCAGCAAGCACATCGCGGGCGGCGCGAAGAAGGTTCTCATCTCGGCACCGGGCACCGACGTCGACGGCACGTTCGTCATGGGCGTGAACGACGGCGAGTACGACCCGGCCACGATGCACGTCATCTCGAACGCATCGTGCACGACCAACTGCCTGGCGCCGCTCGCGAAGGTCTTCAACGACAACTTCGGTATCGAGCGCGGCTTCATGATGACCGCCCACGCCTACACCGCAGACCAGAACCTGCAGGACGGCCCCCACGGTGACCTGCACCGCGCTCGCGCTGCCGCGCTGAACATCGTGCCGGCTGCCACCGGTGCGGCCAAGGCGATCGGCCTGGTTCTGCCCGAGCTCAACGGCAAGCTGAGCGGTTCGTCGTACCGCGTTCCGGTTCCCACCGGTTCGATCGTGGACCTGACGATCATCACGCCGGCCGAGGGCCTCACGAAGGAGACCATCAACGCTGCCTACGAGAAGGCTGCGGCTGACGGTGCACTGGCGGGCTACCTGAAGTACAACACCGACGCGATCGTCTCGACCGACATCGTGCACGACCCGCACTCGTCGATCTTCGACGCCGGACAGACCAATGTCTCGGGCAACCTCGTGAAGGTCTCGGCCTGGTACGACAACGAGTGGGGTTACTCCAACCGCCTCGTCGACCTCACCGAGCTCGTCGCCAGCAAGCTCTGAGCCGCGGCATCCGGTAACAGACATGGCTCTGCGCACCCTCGATTCGCTGGGTTCGCTGGCTGGCAAGCGCGTCATCGTCCGTTGTGACCTCAACGTTCCGTTGAAGGACGGGGTCATAACGGACGATGGCCGCGTGCGGGCCTCCGTTCCCACGCTCAACGCCCTCATCAACCAGGGAGCGCGCCTCGTCGTGTGCTCGCACCTGGGACGCCCCGACGGGGCACCCGACCCGAAGTACAGCCTCGAGCCTGTCGCTCAGCGCCTGTCCGAGCTGCTCGGCAAGCCTGTCGCGTTCGCCCGCGACACCGTGGGTGAGTCTGCTCACGACGCCGTCGCCGCGCTGGAGGACGGCGACGTCGCGGTGATCGAGAACCTGCGGTTCAATGCGGGGGAGACCGCGAAGGATGCCGAGGTCCGCGGCGCGTTCGCTCGGGAGCTCTCAGCTCTCGGTGACGCTCTCGTGTCGGATGGCTTCGGTGTCGTGCACCGCAAGCAGGCGAGCGTGTACGACCTCGCCGAGATCCTGCCGTCGGCGGCGGGATTCCTGATCGAGAAGGAGGTCGACGTCCTCGACCGCCTCACTGAGAAGCCGGAACGGCCCTACACTGTCGTGCTCGGCGGTTCGAAGGTCAGCGACAAGCTCGGTGTGATCGAGCACCTGCTCCCGCGTGTCGACCGCATCCTCGTCGGCGGCGGCATGCTGTTCACGTTCCTCAAGGCCAAGGGCTACGAGGTCGGCAAGAGCCTGCTTGAAGAGGACCAGATCGACACCGTCACCCGGTACATGACCACGGCGCAGGAGAGCGGCGTTGAGATCGTGCTTCCGGTGGATGCTGTGATGGCTGCATCCTTCAGCGCCGACGCGGAGCACGTTGTCGCTCCCGCTGACTCGCTCGAGGAGACCCCGTTCGGCGCGACGGGGCTGGGCCTGGACATCGGCCCCGACACGGCGAAGATCTTCGGCGATGCGATCCGCGCGAGCAAGACCGTGTTCTGGAACGGCCCGATGGGTGTGTTCGAGATGCCCGCCTTCGCCGCAGGGACCAAGGCCGTTGCGCAGGCACTGACCGAGGTGGACGGCCTGAGCGTCGTCGGCGGTGGCGACTCGGCAGCCGCGGTGCGCCAGCTCGGATTCACGGATGACCAGTTCGGCCACATCTCCACCGGTGGCGGGGCAAGCCTCGAATTCCTCGAGGGCAAGAAGCTACCCGGACTGGAGGTCCTCGGATGGGAGCAGTGAGAACACCGCTCATCGCCGGCAACTGGAAGATGAACCTCGACCACCTGCAGGCTGTCGCGTTCGTCCAGAAGCTGCACTGGACCCTCAAGGACGCCAAGCACGAGGATGGTTCGGTCGAGGTCGCGGTCTTCCCGCCCTTCACCGATCTGCGTACCGTGCAGACGCTGCTGGATGCCGACAAGATCCCCTTCGCCCTCGGCGCGCAGGACCTGTCGCCGAAGGACTCCGGCGCGTACACCGGTGATGTCTCGGGGGCGTTTCTGGCAAAGCTGGACGCTCGCTACGTCATCATCGGTCACTCCGAGCGCCGCGAATACCACCACGAAACCGACGAGGTCGTCGCCAGCAAGGTTCAGGCTGCGCTGCGTCACGGTCTCGTGCCGGTCATCTGCGTGGGTGAGACCGCGGAAGACCTCGAGAAGTACGGCGCGAGCGCTGTGCCGGTGGGGCAGCTGAAGACCGCTCTGGCTGATGTGCCGGCTGATGCCGACATCGTTGTGGCGTACGAGCCGGTCTGGGCCATCGGGTCCGGTCAGGCCGCCACTCCCGATCAGGCTCAGGATGTCTGCGCCAAGCTGCGCGGGGTGGTCGCCGACACGCTTGGCGCGGATGCCGCGGAGCGCACACGTGTGCTCTACGGCGGCTCGGTGAAGGCCGCGAACATTGCGAGCTTCATGCGTGAGCCGGATGTCGACGGTGCTCTGGTCGGCGGTGCGAGCCTCATCGTGGATGAGTTCGCTGCCATCATCCGTTACCAGAAGCACGTCGGCGTCTAAGGGCGTTTCGACTCGCAGCTGTCGCTGGGTCGCCGGATGACCCGGTCACCCAGCGACAGCGCGGCGGGCCGAAACGAAACGCGCGCGCCTCTGGGTCTGGTGCAGGGATAGGTGACATCTGAGGTGTCTGGCCGAGGTGGCCGGACTGGAAGGATGACACCATGCCCGCTCCCTATCCCCAGGAGTTCCGCGACGACGTCGTCCGGGTCGCGCAGAGCCGCGAACCCGGCGTGACGATCGCGCAGGTCGCGAAGGACTTCGGAATCCATCCCGGAACGCTCGAGAACTGGATGCGCCAGGAACGCGTCGAAGCCGGCGAGCAACCCGGGACCACGAGCGCCGAGGCGGCCGAACTCCGCGAACTGCGCAAACGGAACCGCCTGCTGGAACAGGAAGTCGAGGTGCTGCGCCGCGCGACGGCGTACCTGTCGCAGGCGCATCTGCCGGGAAAATGATGTACCCGCTCGTTCGAGAGCTCGCTGCCGACGGGATCCCCGTGGTGGTGTCGTGCCGGGTGTTGAAGCTCGCTCGCCAGCCGTACTACCGCTGGCTGAAGACCCCGATCACTCGCACGGAGCTGACCGAGGCGTATCGCGCGAACGCGCTGTTCGACGCGCATCGGGAGGACCCGGAGTTCGGGTATCGGCTCCTCGCCGACGAGGCCGCGTACGAGCATGGCGAGCAGATGGCGGACCGGACCGCGTGGCGGATCACATCAGTCAACGGCTGGTGGTCCGCGTTCGGGAAGAAGAAGGCGCGCGGTAAGGGGACCAAGCCCGGCCCGCCCGTTCATGACGACCTCGTGAGGCGCGAGTTCGTCGCCGACGCGCCCAACCGAGTCTGGCTCACCGACATCGAGCGCCACGAGGCGCTCTTGAACCTTGCGGTGGTGAAAGGACACCGCTCGGCGCCTGTCGCAGCAGGCGTGTGATAGCTGGAGGACGATC
>MDTG01099680.1_pt1 | contig 11001 bp, 6 predicted proteins | sample 811421 | NCBI WGS metagenome assembly MDTG01 (sample SAMN05326645, study PRJNA326480) | marine metagenome | isolation source: seawater | place: Pacific Ocean: South East | collected 2011 | reverse complement strand
CTTTATACATTGGTACGGGATCCTGTTCGCCATCGAAATGATTATCATTTTTTTGGTTAGAGGCCCAAAAGAATCAATAGACATTGAAAACCCCGCCGTTGACATGACTCCCTGGCGATATCGTTGGGCATTTTGTAGCATGCTTGGCCTCGCGATCGTAGTTCTGTACGTCGTACTATCGCCGGTTGGTCTGGCAGGCGTCGACTAATCCATCAGATCAGAGTATTTTTCTCTGAGAATATTCTTCTGGACCTTGCCCATGGTATTGCGAGGGAGCTCTGCAACGTTAACAACTGCCTTTGGCTGTTTAAATTTTGCAAGGCTGCCTGCAATTTCTGATTTAACATCCTCCAAAGAAAGGTCATCCTTGTCGGGAACCACGACCGCCACGACGGCCTCTCCGAAATCAGCGTGAGGCACACCGATTACCGCGCACTCTTGGACACCAGGAAGCTCGTCGATGACACTTTCTATCTCTTTGGGATACACATTAAACCCTCCCGAAATAACCAGATCCTTACCCCTCCCTACAATACTCACTCGACCTTCCTCATCCTGAACACCCAGATCACCGGTGATGAAGTACCCGTCTTGTCTCATCTCCTCATTGGTTTTTTCCGGCATTCTCCAGTAGCCCTTCATCACCGCCGGGCCAGACACCTCTATGGTTCCGATCTCCCCAGGAGGGAGCTCCTTTCCTTCAGAATCCGAAATCCTGAGATTGAGACCCGGCAAAGGAAAACCGACCGTACCCGCAACTCTCTCGCCATCTAAAGGGTTCGACGTATTAATGATGGTCTCACTCATCCCGTACCTTTCTAATATCTCGACGCCGGTTTTTTCTTTCCACTCTCGAAAGGTCACCTCTGTCAGGGGGGCCGAGCCGGAAATAAACAGACGTACGTGATTCACATAATCAGGTGTCAACGCCGGCAAGGAAAGTAACCGGGTATAAAAGGTCGGCACCCCCATCAATACAGTACAGTCAGGAAGCCGCTCAAACACTTCATGCACTTCGAATTTTGGTAAGAATATCATTGGAGTCCCATTCAATAGCGCACAGTGACTTGCTATGAACAATCCGTGAACATGAAAAATAGGAAGCGCATGAAGTAAGACGTCGTCCTTTCTCCATCCCCAGCAATCGGTCAACGCTATAGCGTTTGAGTGCAAATTCCCGTGAGTTAACATCGCGCCCTTCGAGCGGCCAGTAGTGCCCGACGTATACAGGATCGAAGCAAGGTCCGAATCATCTAAATCGACGATATCTGGTACATCAGAGGTATCGTCTATCGATTCCACCAGCGAGCCCTTCCCGTGTTCATCCAGCGTCAAAGAAACCACGTCAGACCTCGAGTCTCTACCCACAAATAAAGTCGGTTCAGAGTCTTCTATAAAGTAATCTAACTCCCTGTCTGTGTAAGCAGTGTTTAACGGAACGTATATAGCCCCCGTTCGAAGAGAGGCAAGATACAGGGCGAGATTTTCTGCTGATTTTTCAACCTGCACCACAAGACGGTCGCCCTTTCTAACGCCTTGTTGGTGGAGCACAGAAGCGAGACCGTTAACGGTATTGACCAAATCACCGTAAGACCACGTACCGTCTGCCAAAAACAAAGAAGGTTTATCAGCGTTTGTCATAAACACCTTCTCTAGGACTCCGTAGAAATTCGACATAACGCAAAAACCCTAATGAACATCAATGAGTCAGGTGATCATATCGCTTTAAGAATAGGCAGTCATTTTGTTCGAAATTAATTGTAGGTTGAGTCTCTCGCCCCTTTTTATGTCCATACAAGACACCAAGGCGAGTTTACCAATGTGCCCGTAGAACCTATTTTTCTTTTATACTGATCGTTCAAAGACACTTTCAAACAGAGATGGATAATAATCAGTATCTGATCCCCAAGATCGAACAACCTTTCAACGTTGATCTCGAATTACCCGGGAGTAAATCTATCGCACTACGCCAACTGGCTATGAGCGCTTTAACAGAAGGCACGACAATACTGGATGGGGTCCCGGTGTGCGACGACACAGCTGCCATGCTGGAGTGTCTTGAGCGATTGGGCTTGAGCATCTCTCAGAGCAACACAACCGTCACGATTGTCGGGCCAATGAACCTAGTTGATGATATAGCGATCAACCCAAGGATGAGCGGCGCATCCACCCGTTTGCTGATTGCGCTGGCCGCACTCCGTTCTGGAGAAACGTTCATTGACGGTCACGAGTCGTTGAGAGCCCGGACCAATCTCCCCTTGGTAAACGCATTACAAAATCTGGGATGTCAGATCGACTCGTCTGACGGTCATCTACCTCTAGCTGTGCGTGGACCTATAAAACATACCAGATCTATTTCGATCGACGGCTCATTATCTAGTCAATACATCACGGCTCTTCTTCTCATATCTTGTGGAGTCGCAGGTGGTCAAGCTATTTTGGAAGAGATAACGATCAAAGGAGAGCTCGTGTCAAAACCCTATATCGATATCACGGTAGCGGAAATGGGCAAACGCGGAGTCAGCGCCCGATGGGAAAGCACTCGAACAATCAGCATCGACACAACCAGCGGCTACGAAGCTAATCATATAACGATCGAGGGAGACGCCACTGCAGCGTCTTATGCAGCCTCGCTTGCTTGTATTCACAGAGGGCAGGTTAAGTTCACAAATCTGGGATCAAGCACTCATCAGGGAGATTATCAATTTTTCGAGATCCTAGAGCGCCTCGGTGCTGTAGTCACTCGCAATCAAACTTCGACCCTAGTCAGAGGACCGAGTCGGCTTGCCCCTTTTGAATTCATCGACATGCAGGACATGCCAGACGTCGCTCTTACCCTAATTGCGCTGGCACCTTTGTTAGACAATGAATTAAGTATTTCAGGGCTTTCAAGCCTGCACCACAAGGAGTGTGACCGCTTAGAGTGTCCTGCCGGCGAGATGTTAAAAATGGGGATCGGCGTCAAAACGACCTCGGACTCAATTCGTATTCAGCCTATATCAATCGAAAATTTGAGCGCTCACCTATTAACTACCTACCACGACCACAGGATGGCGATGGCCTTTTCTTTACTTGGGAGTAAAACTGGTAAAGTAACGGTTGACGACAAATTTGTAGTCAACAAAACTTATCCAAATTATTGGCTCGACTATGAAAAGCTGACCTGAGGCATTACGCTAGCGATTTGCTTGGGTTGGACTAACCATTGAACAAAAGAGCAAGCTTCCAATGGCGCACGCAGCACTTTGCGACAGCAGACCAGCAGTCGTTCGTGTAACGGCGATAGGATGCGTATCCTGAACGATGTTCAATCCCCACAATGAAAAAGTGAATAAAAAATCGATCGCCGAAGGCACGAGTAATCCAGCCGTCACAAAAATCAAAACTCGTAACTCTTTCAATACCGCGACGAAAAAGCCCGCTAGGCCATAAGCGATTAGCAAAAATACAACTAGAATAGGGAAATACACTTCACTCATACCTAGCAAATCGTGAATCGCCGCCGTCAAGCGCACTTCTGGTGAAATATCTACTCCAAGTTCTATAAGATTAGCTAAATTCATCTGCGTATAGCAGAGCACGGCTAAGACATAGGTCACCGCTACCGCCGTAAAAAACGCAAACACTAGTCTCATATTTCTGCGTCCATTTTACTCCCTGTATCAATCGTCCAATCTCCGAGTTTCCATTATACTCCCTGCCAAGTAACAAGCACTAAAGTGTTCCATGAAACATCCTTTGATCGCCATACTATTCCTTCTATCAAGTTGCCTTACAGTACTGGCGTATGCGGAAAAAGGCTATGTCATAGAACCAATGGCGGAAGGGCTTAACTTCCCCTGGTCGATTGAGTTCTTGGATGATGGTGATCTGATCGTTGCTGAATTGGGAGGCGTGATTCGACACGTAGGTTCTTTCGGAAATATAAGCGAACCAATCTCGGGAACACCGTCTGTTTACAGGGCTGGGCAAGGGGGACTCTTTGATGTACTTCGGCACCCTAACTTCAGTGAAAATAAGCAGATTTATCTCTCGTATGCCTCAGGCAACGAGGAAGCAAACGCTACGACAGTTGCGAGAGCAACATGGAATCAAACTGGCCTTACAAATCTAGAGGTGATCTTCGAGGCAGCACCCTCCAAGTACGCCGCTCTTCATTACGGCGGAAGGCTTGCGTGGCTGGCCGACAACACGTTATTACTCACCACGGGCGACGGATTCGACTTTCGAGAGAAGGCCCAGGATCGCTCCACACATTTTGGCAAAATCATCAGAATGGATGAAAACGGGGAACCCGCAAGAGGCAATCCGTTTAGCGAATACCCCTTTGTTTACAGCTACGGGCACAGAAACCCGCAAGGCTTGGCAGTTTCTTCGGATGGAATAATTTATCAACACGAACACGGTCCTCAGGGCGGTGACGAGGTAAACATAATCAAATCGGGCGGAAACTATGGATGGCCAATAATCACATATGGGCTGGACTACAACGGCGCCTATGTGTCCCCCTTCACAGAAATGGAAGGTATGACACAGCCTATCTACGTCTGGACGCCTTCTATCGCACCCTCAGGTCTAGCGATTTACGAGGGAGACTTGTTTCCTGAATGGCGAGGCGACCTATTTGTGGGCGATCTCAACAATCAGCATGTCAAGCGATTAAGATTAGAGCCGAACTCTGGCGTAGCTATAACTGAAGAAACAATCTTTACCGAGGTCAACGCGAGAGTGAGAGACGTTAGGGTATCGCCTAAGGGCGAAATCTACGTCATTACGGACGGAGATAATGGAACCATTTTTCGCGTTTCTCCTAAATGAGACACTACTGTTCACCAGCTTGTGCGAGATTACTGCACACTATCAATGTGCGCTTTAAAGGGCTTGGCTCGACCCACGGACTTACCGTTAAGCGCAAATCTTACTTGGGCGGAGCTAGCCGTATGAACAAAGTTTTTCAACTCTTTAAAGTCAAGACAAGCGTCCTCCCATTCTTCTCCTAGCTCTCTTAGTAATTGAGTCAGTTCTGCTTTAGGCTCAGCTATAAGATTCTCATAGGTTACACATACCACATCGCCTTCAAATACCTTTAGCCAATGACTAACTAATTCTCTCTGTAACTTAATAAAATGGTTGGTGTGTTTAAGAGAACTAGCGTAAGGCACCTCCGGGCCAAAGCGGGTCGTAAAGATGGACCAGGCCAGATCAAGCTCGTCGCGCAGAGTCACAACAATTTTGGCTTTAGGAAAGATTTCTTTGATCAAACCGACTAGTAGTAAGTTATCTGGTCTTTTGTCTGTCACTCTAGTGTCGCTCGCAAATAAATCTGCCGTTTCCCTGTTATATTCATTCGCGATTTCTATTGCCAAATCAGCCTCCAACGGCGAACCGGATGGGAAGTTGACTCTGGGATCTCTGGAGATCTTTCTAAAGAATCTCCTCTCCCCACCAGCCGAGAATGATGAGTGAGAAGCCAGCATCTGCTCTAATAACGTCGAGCCAGATCTAAAATTGCCACAAATAAAAACCTTGTCCACATCAGATTCACCGAACGAAATACTAGATTTTTCTCGATAAGCGTCGGTTATGCGCTTAAATAAATCTTCCATGGCTTCGGGTAGGTAATCGGGCAAGAAATGCCGGTCAATCGAGTTCGCCGACTCAAACATGTAAAAAGACTTTTCATATTCGCCAATCTGTTCGTAGGCTCGACCCAGAGAAAACATCAAGTCAGGGTTAGGGCTCTCCTTAAGATGTAAGTTTCTCTCCATTTTTCCGATCAACGCAGATTCGTCGTCTTGGTCGAATCTTGTTAAATCCGCCAACCGTGCGAGCGCGCCTCCCCCTTTGTCTCCGAGGCTGATTACCTTTTTAAAACATTTTTTCGCCTCGGGTAAATCCCCCAGCTGCTCATTCAGGTTACCCAAATTAAACCAGGCGGGTTCGTAATGAGGATCAACCAAAAGCGCTTGATCCAGATGATTCTTGCTTTTGGAGTAAAGTTTCGGGCCTTCGGAATATAGATTACTCAAGTTGAGGTGGACTTCTTCAGCGCGATCTATACCTCGGTCCAATAGAGAGCTAAAAATATTGATCGCCTCAACATGTTCTCCTTTTCGACCTAAGTAATGAGCAAGGTTATACAAAGCGTTTTCAGATTCTGGTGTTTTCTCCAAAAATTTGCGATACAGCGTTATCGCCTTATCCAACTGTTTAGTTTTAGCGTACGCGCGTGCCAACTCATCTAAGACATAAAGTTCTTCAGGAAGTAATTTGCAGAGATTTTCAAGAGTCTCCAACCAGGAATCGATCTCCCCCCTTTTCTCAAATAAACGCGCTATCATCCATAGAGCTTCCACATTTTCGGGCTCAGTTCTGAGTATCTGTTCTAGGACCCTTTTAGCCCTCGCCGGCTCACCATTTGACATGGCCTTAGATGCTCTATTTAACTTTGAATGCATAGGATGCTTTTTGAAAGTAAGGTTTATTCAGAAGATATTCTACCCAAAAAAAAACGGACCGAAGCCCGTTTTTTTTTACTTCAAGGAATCTTACAACTTATAAGTAAATTTACCGTACATAAATCTACCCAGCGTGTCGTAAAATCCTGCGACCGAGTTCGCATTCGTAGAAAGCGTACCACCTACTAATGGCGGTTCTTCATCAAGAATGTTATTGATACCAACCCTAAAAGTTGCATTATCGTCTTCTAAGAAGGTGTAAGTCCCAAAGACATCAAAATAATTTTGAATACCCGAGAGGCTATCATTCGCTATCTGATCAGTGTCGCCAGTATACTCAACCTCACCAAACAGGCGAACCTTAGCTCCTAGAGTCCAGGAATCCCCTGAGTCATAGATAGCCGTAACTGTGCCCCTCCAGTCCGGAGTAGCAAAACACTTATCACTAATCACGCCGGTACAATCATAGATCGTACTCGTATCAGCTGGAACAGGAGTTGTTTCCTTGGTCATCATCAGAGTCGCGATTGCGCTTATACTTAGGGTTCCTTCACCCAGACTCATCATATAGTCACCTTCGAGGTCCATACCTTCCCAGTGTTTCTCACCTAGGTTAGTCACAGCCGTATTAATATAACCGGCTGTGCCCTGCCATAAGCTGCCATTCGGGGCTCTATTCACTAAGTTACAGTAATCAGCGGATCCAGTGGTGGCACAAAGATCTAAAGTAAGCTGCGCCCCTAGTCCTGCTATAGTACCTTCGATTTCAACATCCCAGTAATCGACTGAAAACGTGAGATTTTCTATCGGGTTCATCACCACACCAAAGGTGATCGTATCAGCAGACTCAGCTCCAAGATTTGGGTTACCCCCACCCTGAAGATTATATTGGTCTGCTGGACTCGCGTTGATATTCCCATACTGAGCCGCCGCAACGCCAGTGTTAGCACACTGAGCCTGCGTAAAGGTAGGCGCATCAGTTGCACATCCATCCGCTCCACCCCATAGGCCAAAGGTCGTCTCACTAAAAAGATTGAACACAGTCGGAGCCCTAACCGCATGATTAAAACCAGCACGGACTGTCAACATATCCATAGGCTGCCAGTTTATTCCGGCCTTATAAGTATCTGCCGTATACAAATCCTCTGTGAGGTTTGTCGAGTAGTCAGAATATCGATAACCAAGATCCACAGTTAGGTCTCCCGCGGATTCATCCTGCATGACAGGTATGCTGGCCTCAAAATAGAGCTCTTTCACATCGATACTACCGGCTACGCCTTTGGTAGCCCCGCCTTGTCCAAGGAGCTGGCCCTCCGAGAACACCGTATCAGGAATTCTCTCGTACTTGTCATCTCGAATTTCAAAACCCAATACCACGATGGGCGCGTCGTCAGCTAAAGCCATTGCATCAGGAAGCACGCCTGTCACGAACCCGCCTGTCACCATCTGACTAGTCGTTCCGGTCATTGACGCGACACCCGTCATATTGGACGCTGCCTCGGAAGTCACACCTTGATAGGTAAACACCTGATAAGGAATACAACTTGAATCTGCCTCACACAATGTTGAGTTAACGGCCGTTTTTATATTAGGTGCGAAGAAATCATTAAGATAAACCGTGCTGGAAGAACTTTGACCATACTGGTACGAAACATCGTAAGACCAACTGTCATTGATTTCTCCTTCGAAACCAACTACCAAACGAAGTGCATCATGACCAAGAACCGATACACGTTGACCACCTTCCACGTTTCGCTTTCCGATATAAACCCCGAAGTTTTCTTCGCCAGGGAAAAACTCTTCTAGAGATGCTTTAAAGGGCGCAGCAAAGTATTCATTCGTTAACGGTAATTCATACATTTCCGCAAAGAACGTCCCGGACTCTGCAATTTGGGCTCGAGTCTTGTTGGACGCATACATGAACTCTCCATAAACGGTGGTATTATCTGAAATCTGATAATCAGTCATAGCCCCTACGGACCATCGCTCGTCAGGCCTCATATAATGGTTCACGGGCGCGTAGTTATAACGGTTTGTACCATCCCACGCAGCCAAAGAACCATCGCTTTGCATAGTTAAAAACTCCTCTGCATCATAATCATACGTACTGGTATCGCCAGGCGTTGTGATTGGAGCAATAAAGAAGTTAGGTACAATCGCATTCGCAGAACCACCACAAGAAGTAGATGCTCCGTTGAGAGCACACGATGAATAATCTCTTTGCCCCTGAAGAAGTGCATCGTTTTCTCGCCATGTGGCATAGACGGTTGCATTTCCCCGACCTTCGGCGAAATCGCCACCTATAATTAAATCCAGGTTTTCTGTTCGCCCATCCGTCGTGTTTCCTGTCGGATAAGTGAAGTTGCGTGCGTCAAGCAGTCCTTGAACATAGGTGTTGCTGTTCTTATGGTTGTATGCGCTAACACCAGCGCTAATTTCTACGCCATCCACTTTGCGCATCACGAAGTTAACAACCCCCGCAACAGCATCTGCACCGTAAGTCGTCGACGCACCGCCGGTGAGCACTTCGACGCGCTCGACCATTCCCGCAGGAATCTGATTAATATCAGGAGAAGAAGCGTAGACGCCGCCGCCTTGCATACGACGCCCATTAATAAGCACCAAAGTCCTAGAAGAACCAAGTCCTCTGAGGTCCAGGCTCGCCGTCCCTGTAGCGCCGTTTACGTCCATCGAATTACTAGCCGTCTCGATCGAAGGAAGCTGATTTAAGACATCCTCCATACGAGTCAAGCCGACAATCTCGATGTCTTCTCGGGTGACGACTGTCACGGGACTTACACGCGAGTAACCGTCCTCGGTCGCGATCCGCGAACCGGTTACTACAATCTCTTCTAGCTCACTCTCTTCGGCAGCTGCAATCGTTGGTATACAGGACATGGTCGCTGCAACACTGATCGCACCTATCGCCTGAGCTAAAGGTTTCTTTTCAAACATATTATTTTCACCAGTGAAAGTTAAAGTTCTCCACGCCACTGCCCCAAATGATCTCCCAATGAGCAGCGCTTCCCAATTGTCATCTATAGATTACAACAACCTCAAAATCTTAGCACAAAATGACAAGCCCGCAAAAGTCTTAAATTACTATGTAAAACAATGCTTTATAGAGTAAGAGCGCGCCTGAAAAGCCCCTTATCACGATTTGGCCTATGTTTAGAAGAAACCTAGCTATCCGGGTCTATGTCTATTGGAATCGTTAACCGTGGATTTACCGAACTAAACGAGTTGGTGCCGTGCCAGAAAAAACTTGGAAAGAATACACAAACCCCTTCCCTGGGCTTTATTGCACAAGCAATTTTTTCTCTCGCTCCTAACCCCAAGGAGGTCTCACCGAATTTAATCCACCCATCGTGGGTGGCATCACTATCACGAACTGTCTCCGGTAATGAAACATAGGTACAACAAGACAACCATCCTCGCGGATGAACATGATTCGAATGGAACCCGCCGTTGTTCAGTTTCACGCTCCAGGCTCCGCTGATTCGATAAGACTCTTTAATTCGTTTTAAAAATGGATGCGAATCATCTTTCTTTAACCCACCAATATAACCTCTAATCGACTGGTCCAGCGATTGCCGAAACTTATCAACGATAGGGGATTTGTGCCGCCAAAGATTATCGAGGGACTGAGTCCCATTACGAACACTTTGATCGAGAGGGTCTTTTGAGGTTGTATGCAGCCCTACCAGATAGGTTTTTAGGGTCTCTAAATAGCCTTCGGAACTCTCGTTAAATGGCAGCTCAACTAGCTGAATAAATTCCTCATATTGATTCAGCCACTCATACCGATCTGTATTAGTCAGCCGCCACAATATCGAGTAATAAGCCCAAATCTCCTGATTATTCGGTTCAACTTGCTGAGCGTGACTTAGTAACCCATCGACCTTCTCGTAATCTTCCAATTTGAGATTTATGTTCGCGTTGTCAATCAGGAATCGCACATTATCTGGCGATTTAACAAGCGACTCTTTAAGCAAGGGGGTGGCCTTGTTTAGTTCACCGAGCCGCAACCAATAAACCCCTAGGCCATGCACCAAATAGGGGTTCCTACCGATCTCCTCAACAGCCTTCGACAAGCACTTACCCGCAACATCCACCTCATCGACGCTAAGATAGGCTGCGGCCAAATTGTGATAAAGAGGAGCATACCGCGGCAGCTTTGTTATAGCTTCGGCATAGGATAATAAGAAACGAGGGTCATCGCTTTCACGATAAATATTATTCAAAACCCTATGTGCATCAATCAAATCAGGTGAAATGCTTACCGCTTGTTCAAGCCATTTCGAAGCCTCACTGATTTTCGACTCCGCTAAATAAACCAGTCCTAACTGATAACAGATAAACCCTTTATTCGGATGTGTTTTAAGAGCTTGTTCTAAGCTCGCAATGGCTTTTGCATGTTGTCCGCGAGTCATCAGCAAACGAACCTCGCCGACCAACAATGAGAGATCTCCAACCCACTTCTTTTTCATTCTAACTAAGAGTTGAGAGGCCTTATCATACGATCCAAGCGACAAGTAGGATT
>MDTG01011069.1_pt1 | contig 11001 bp, 9 predicted proteins | sample 811421 | NCBI WGS metagenome assembly MDTG01 (sample SAMN05326645, study PRJNA326480) | marine metagenome | isolation source: seawater | place: Pacific Ocean: South East | collected 2011 | reverse complement strand
AGAAATACAAAAGTAATAGATTTAATTAATTATCTTTCAAGATATCAGTTAGATATTACTGTAGTAGACCCAAATGTTGATAATAAGCAATTCAATAACGAATATAACATTGCAGTTTTAGAGAAACCATCATCAAATTCTACATATGATGCGGTGATCGTTTGCGTGGCTCACAAGGAGTTCCAAGAATATTCGATTGATTCTTGGAATAAACTCATATCAAAAAATGGAGTTTTCTTTGATATAAAAGGAATAATACCTAGACAATTAAATCCAATCAGAATATAATTAGTAAGAAAATATGGAAGACACCATTTCTCAATACTTGATTTTTCTTATAAATAAATAATTAATTATGTTTGTTAACTTTGTAAAACTTTGGAAATTTTTGCGTCCAAGGTTAAAGAAAAAGTTCGTACTTGTTTTCATTCTAGTAATAATATCTGCAATTTTTGAATTATTATCTGTAGTCTCAATATTTCCATTTTTATACGTTTTAAACAATCCAACATCAAAAGAAATATATAATAGTATGGCTAATATATTTGACTTCATATTAATTGATTCTTTGCTGGAATTTAATCCAATAATATTATTTGGATTATTATTTATTTCAGTTATATCAATCTCAGCTTTTTTACGTGTTAAGACTCTGCGTCTTCAGTCAAATATTTCTGCTGAAGTAGGGAATGAACTAAGTTGCTCTATCTTTAATACCGCAATAGTATCAGATTATGAAAACTATTTATCATTAAACTCTAGTTATTTAATCTCATCGACTACACTTAATACAATCGACACAGTTTTTTGGATTCATAATATATTTTATCTTATAAGTTCTGTAGTCATATCCATTGGGATAAGTATTGGAATTATAATTATTAATCGTTATATTGCGCTGTTAACTGCATTTGTCTTTATAGCCATCTATATAATACTTGCCTTGTATAGTAAAGAGAAAATTAATAATATAGGGATAGTTCTTGCTAAAGAACGCAAAAATCATTTGCAAGTCCTTCAGCACGGCCTAGGTGCATTTAGGGATATATATTTACAAAACCAACAAGATTATTTTAGTCATATATACAGCCAGGTAGATAGAAAGCTTCGAGTTGCTCAAGCTGAAGGTATTTATATGCTTCAAGGCCCTAAATTTAAAATCGAGGCAATTGGCATTTCATTTATTGCATTTATTGCATTATTAATAGCGAGCAATAAAAGTCACTCTATGTATCTTCTCCCTATCCTGGGATCAATGGCGCTGGGTGCTCAAAGATTGTTGCCTTCCTTGCAACAAACTTTTCAATCTTGGGGAGCAATTACTCAAAACAACAAAGCGGCATCTATTGTTTTATCCTTAGCAAAAATCAAAGGTAAGAATCTAGCTTTATCCACCTTTAGCCCTAAGGATAAATATGAATTAGAATTTGATTCATTACAGTTAAATAAAATTAGTTACTTATATCCAAAAACAAAAAATTACATAATAAGAGATATATCTTTAAAAATTTCGCCTGGGGAGGTTTTTGGTGTTGTAGGACCAACTGGAAGTGGTAAATCAACTCTAATAGATTTGTTGGTTGGATTACTTAGGCCCACAAGCGGAAATATATTAATAAATGGTAATGATCTGCACTCACCTGAAAATTACCCTTTACTCATGAATTGGCGTCGTTCGATAAGAATGGTTCCTCAAGATATTTACTTATTAGATGCATCAATAGCCTCTAATATAGCTTTTGGTATAGATAAAGATTCAATTGATTTTAATTCAATAGAAAAAGCTGCAGAATTAGCAAATATAAAATCATTTATTGATAATTCGGAAAATGGTTATGATACTTATGTTGGGGAAAGAGGTTTGTTCTTGAGTGGTGGACAACGTCAACGCATTGCAATAGCTCGAGCTCTATATCAATCGCCTAGTATTTTAGTTTTAGATGAAGCTACTAGTGCATTAGATATAAATACAGAGGAAATTATTATAAATAATCTACTTAAAGGTTTAAGTAATATAACTATTATTATTATTACTCATAGACCAGACACGTTAAAATATTGTAATGACTTTATTGATTTGGGAGCAATAGATAATAAAGAATGAATTATTGTAATAATATATCACCTATAAGAAAAAGAAAGGATAAGAAGAAACCTTGTTTATTCCTGGATAGAGATGGAGTAATTATCGAAGATAAGCATTATTTAAGTTGTCCTTCCGAGGTAAATCTTATTACAGGAAGCAGCGAAACAATAAGCAAATTCAAAGATAAAGGTTGGTTAATAGTTATTATTACCAATCAATCAGGTATAGATAGAAAAATATTAAGCTGGTCTGATTATCACAAAGTAACAAAGAAAATGATTAACCTACTTGGTAAGAAGTCCTTGCCTAATGCTATTTATGCAAATTCAGACCTTCCTGGAAGCGAAACAAACGTCAATTCTTGGAGAAAACCATCACCACAAATGATCTTGATCGCAGAATCCGATTATCAGATTGACTTATCTAAATCGATATTAGTTGGAGATAGACTTTCTGATATTGAATGTGCTTACAATGCAGGCTTGAAAATTGCTTACCACGTCCTCACGGGGCATGGAAATAAAGAACGTAATCTAATACATAATGATTGGTTATCTAATAAATTTAACGAATTATCGATTAGTTATATTGATACTATTAGTCAATTATCCATTGAATAAAAAATGTCTAAATCTAGAATTTTGTTGATTGGTTGGAGTTCAGAAGTGGGTTTGAATTTATTGAAAATATTGGATATAAATAGTTTAGGCTTAAATTCCACCACTAATATTGATTTATATTTACATAGAAAAGATCTAGTCAATCCTGATCCAAAAAAGTTCAACACTTTGGGAATAAACGAATTAGGTAATTATTGCTTTGACATAATAATTTCAATTGCTCCTATTTGGAAAAGCTATTTACTTATAAAAGATCTTAATATTGTCTCCTCAGGCTATTTGCTTTTTATATCCTCAACCAGTGTTTATAACAAATCAAAGCAAGGGAGTAATCAAAGCAAGTCTTATTATTCTTTATTTTTGTCTGGTGAGCGCTCCATTATTGATTTTAGTAAGAAAAGAAATTTGAAATATTGCATTTTAAGACCTACAATTATATGGGGTATTAATAGTGGTAGTATATTTAATCTAATAAATTTTTATTCTCGATTTAAAGTAGTTATTAAGGTTGGAACTCCTAATGGTTTAAGACAGCCACTGTATTCATTAGATTTGGCAAAATATATGTTTTTTGCCTTAAAATGTAGAATCGTAGGTATTCATAATATTACTGGTCAAAGAAAACTTTCTTTTGATGATATTTATAATTTGATTTCAAATTCACTATATTTAAAAGTTATAAAATTGCCATATTTACCGTTAAAGATTATATCTAAAGTTATAGATTATATCTTTAAGACTTGTTTCTTTGACTATATTTCAAGACAGTTTACTGACCAAGTATTTAATCATTCTGAATCTTTTAAAGATGTTATAAGAAATACTAAAGATCTAGATGAAGATTCAATTCGCTTAATAAATAAGACTTAATCTACTTTTCTTTTTTATGCATAAATTTCCTTTATGAGGATTTATCTTTTGTTTAAATATATAAACTATTGGAAAAATTAAATACAATCTTCTGCGTGATAGATCATTTAAATTAGTTGAGCTCATAAAAGATAAAGTATATATAAGAAAAAAATTCAATAAAATGATATTTGTAATAGATACAAATGGTGTTAAGTATAACTTTCTTCGCAAAAGTAATATAAATATGGTCGTCATTAACAGATAAGTAAATGCACTAAATCCAATAATAAGATTTGTGCTTTGAAATCCCTCTAATGGAATAAGTGGTCTAAAAATCCCTAAAAATTGAATAAATTCGGGCAGAGGTTCTAAATTTGAGAATTTTTCGTTTGAATAGAAAATATCTAAAGGAAAATTATTTAAGATGCTAAAGAAACTATTTCCCTTGATAAGGGGCAAAACATTTGGATAACCGAATATATTACCGATAACATATTCTAGAGGCCCCCTGGATATTGGTGAGAATATAAGGAAAATTAATATCCCTATATATATTTTATTTGTGTGATTTTTAAAAATACTTATTTTTGATAAAATAACATATATAATTGATAAAAATACAGAAGCAACACATACAACGGCAAAGTAAGGTCTTATTTTAAGAGAGATTATTAGTATCAGAAAATTGCTAAAAATGAAAAAATTTTTTTTCTTTTTGGTTAAGGTATATAAAGAAAAAGTAATTAGAGGTAGTAATAAAGTCTCTTTACCGAAATAACTTAGCATTATACTAGTAGTTGGATCAAATAAAATGATGAAAATTAAATTAAATTTTAAAATCTCAGCTAATTTAATATTTTTTGTTGGAATATCTTTTATGTAATTAAAAAGAAACCTTGATACAAAATATGAAACTAGGAATCCAAATGATACGACAAGGGTTAGATCTGCGGGCAGCAGGTTCATTAAAGTATGAGATATGCGACCTATAAAACTAAGGTCTGTAATTGCTTTTGGATTCTCTATGGTATTTAATATTAATCCCCTAGGCTGTAAAAAATATTTAGGTAGGTCTCCTCTATCCCAACTATAAATAGACAGCCAAACCAAGGCTATAGAGGTGATTAACTTATATATTGCAATCAACAATGATTGAAGTTTATTCTTGAAGAAAGGAAAGTATTCAAAAGATATATATACTGTAAAAAAAGTAATAATGGACCCGAATAAGAATTCAATAAAATCATATGATTCTAATTTTAAATAGAACAAGATTTATTTAAAATTTCATTATAATATATTTTCGCGATTAAGCTATGTTTATATTCCTCTTTGATAAATAATCTTGCTAGAATATTATAAAATGTAGTTTATTTTGTTTATGTTCATGTAGCATTCGCATTGCATTTGCTTGATAGGCCATAATTGTTTAAAATATTTATAAATAGATAAATATATAAATCACTTAATTAAATGGTTTTTTCAAATTTTGATATATGTGTAGTTGGAGGAGGTATGGTTGGTCTCTGCTTGACCAAACAGTTGTCTATTAAGTATGGACCAGAGAATATTGTTCTTATAGATAAAGAGAAAGAGCTAGGTCTTCATAGTTCTGGAAGAAATAGTGGAGTGCTACATGCTGGAATATATTATAAGCCAAATTCTCTTAAAGCAGATGTTTGTATTGAAGGCGCAAAAAGACTTAAAGATTGGGTTTTAAAAAAGGGGTTGAATATAAATGAGTGCGGTAAAATTATAATTCCCCAAGATGAAAAATTAGACTCTGAGCTTGATTTGTTATTAGAACGTGGAAAAAACAATGGAGCAATAGTTGAGTTGATAGATAGTCAACAACTTTCAGAATTAGAGCCCCAGGCAAGGTCTGCAACAAATAGAGCATTATGGAGTCCTGGTACATGTGTTGTTAATCCAAAACAAGTTGTTAAAGAATTAGAAAATGAGATTAGAGAAAGTGGAGTTCAAGTAGTTCTTAGAAAAAATAGAGGGGGAATTACCAACATTAATCCAAACAAAAATATAGTTAATTTTTCTGATGGAACTTCATTAACCTACGGTTTCTTATTTAATTGCGCAGGTATTCATGCAAAAGAGATAGCTGAGAATTTTAATATTGGAAATGAATATGAGACGCTTCCTTTTAAAGGCCTTTATTGGAAAGTAAAATCATCATCAAAGGTAAGGCCAAAGCGCAATGTATATCCAGTCCCTGACTTATCTATGCCTTTTCTGGGCGTGCATTTTACTCCTGACACTAATACACCGGCTAATGTATATATTGGACCAACTGCAACTCCAGCCTTGGGACGTGAGAATTATTTTGGGCTAGAAAAATTGGAGCCTAGTATCGCTTTTAATACTATCAATACTATTGCTAGAAAGTATCTATTAAACAAATCAAGCTTTAGAAAATATGTTCATCAGCAGTTGTTTTTAATTTATAAAAGTAATTTAATTAAATCTGCTCAATCACTTATTCCAGAGATTACAAAGTCAGATATTGAGTTATCTGAAAAAGTTGGTATTAGACCTCAATTGTATAATAAAATTACAGGGGAATTGGAGGATGATTTTATTTGTATAAATGGGGTTTCCAGTACTCATGTTCTTAATGCTATTTCACCAGCTTTTACTGCAAGCTTTGCCTTGGCAGATCTAGTAATAAGTAGAGCTGCTATGTAAAAATAAATTAACTATATGGGTTTCATTAAATTTTAAATTATTACATTAAAGAAAAATTTATATGATTGTGTATAATTAGGAATGATTTTTTGAATTTTTAATCTGGAGGTTAATAATTTTTGTTTATCCGAAATCAATTTAAATCTTTTTTAGCTATAACGGATTTCCCATTATGGAGCAGAAGACTATTCCTTGTCTTATTGGATTCAATATCGATTTTTATTTCCTTAAACTTATCATTGAGTCTTAGACCTTTAACATTTAAATATACATTTTTAGGGATTTACCCTATTTATCTATTATTTATCTTTTCAGGATTAATAATTTATATTTTTACAGGACACTATAAAGGGCTTACACGTTTTATTGGCAGTACAGAATTCTATAAACTTTTTTTAAGAAATTTTGCCTATCTTATTGTTATTGTTTCAATTACATATTCTATTGATATTATAAATAAAGATGTATATACATTTTTATTTTGGTCAATATTCTATATATATCTAACTTTAAGTACATCAATAATAAGACTTTTTATTAGGGATATAATCTTTTATTTATTAAGAAATAAGTTCTCAGAAACTAAAAATGTTGCAATATATGGTGCTGGAATTTGCGGTGCAAACTTGTTACAGTCACTTCGTAATAGCACAAAATATAATGTTGTCCTCTTGGTTGATGATGATCCTCTTTTATGGAAAAGAAGTATTAATGGTTTAATTATAAGGCCTCCAGAATCTATCACTTCTTCTAAATATTTAATTTCATCTGTTTTTTTAGCATCTTCTACTTTTTCCAAAAATCGTATACGTGAAATCGTTAAATCCTTAAGTGGACAAAATATAAATGTTTTTAAAATTCCATCCTATGATGAATTAATATCTGGGTCAAAAAGTATTGATGCGCTTAGAAAAATTAAGATTGAGGATCTATTGGGAAGGCAAGCTGTATCTCCAGATATAAATCTACTTGGCCCTGGAATTAATGGAAAGAATATTCTTGTTACAGGAGCAGCAGGATCTATAGGTAGTCAATTATGCAAAGAAATTTCCAAGCATCAACCTAATAGATTATTAATGTTAGACAATAATGAAAAAGGACTTTATGAAATAAATAAATACTTTCAAAATCTATCAACTTCTATTGAGGTTTTACCTATATTGGGGTCATCAACTGATTTTGAGTTACTAGTTAAATCATTTAATCGTTACTCAGTTGATTTAGTTTTTCATTCGGCTGCGTACAAGCACGTCCCACTTGTTGAAATTAACCCAATCCAAGGAATTTTTAATAATATATTTTCTACCTACAGGATTTGTAAGGCAGTTTTAAAATCTCCTGTAACCAAAATTGTTTTAATTTCTTCAGATAAGGCAGTCAGACCTACAAATATAATGGGAGCAACAAAAAGAGTCTCAGAGGTCATTTTTCAAGATTTTGCTAACCATAGTGAAAATAAAATTTTCACTATGGTTAGATTTGGAAACGTTATTGGATCTTCTGGTTCTGTCGTACCTCTTTTTAATGAACAAATTGATTTTGGTGGTCCAATCACTCTGACTGACAGAAGAATTATTAGATATTTCATGACAGTTAATGAAGCAGTTCAACTAGTACTACAAGCCGCCTACATGGCACAGGGAGGTGACATTTTTCTATTAGATATGGGTGAACAAGTTTCTATTTACGAACTTGCAAAGCAAATGATTTATCTTAAAGGATTAACAGTCAAAGACTCTAACAATCCTAATGGTGATATTGAAATAAAAGAAATTGGATTAAGATCTGGTGAAAAGTTATATGAAGAATTACTCGTTGGGAATAATTCAATTAATACTGTACATCCATTAATTTATAAAACATTCGAAGAAAAATTTGACTCTTCTGAATTGTTGAAAAACCTTACTAATTTAGAGAAATCTGTTTCTAAATATAAACTTGAGGATTCCTTGTCGATCATGTCAAACCTCGTCCCAGAATGGAAACCTTCTTCGAGGATTTATGAAGCATAAAAATCTTTATACCATTGGATGAATTTTTTTACACCAACTTCAATTGGCGTATTTGGCTTAAAATTAATCCATTTCTCAATTTCAGTTGTATCTGAAGCTGTAACAGCGACGTCACCAGCTTGCATTGGCATAAAGACTTTTTTAGCAGAAGTTCCTAAGCAATTCTCGATAGCGTCTATATATTCCATTAATGGAGTTGGTCTCGAATTGCCAATATTAAATATTTTATGGGGTGCCCAACTTGATGCTGGGTCTGGTTCATTCTTATCAAAGCTATCATTGGCAATAGGAGGTTTATTTATTATCCTAATAAGCGATTCAATTACATCATCTATGTAAGTGAAATCTCTTGTCATCTCACCATTATTAAATACTTTTATAGGTTCATTTTTTAAGATCGCCTCTGTAAAAAGGAACAAAGCCATATCAGGTCTTCCATAAGGACCGTAAACAGTGAAAAATCTCAGGCCTGTTGATGGGAGACCGTATAAATGACTATATGCATGTGCTATCAATTCATTAGCTCTTTTACTTGCTGCATAAAGACTTACTGGGTGGTTCACGCCATGATGTTCAGAAAAAGGGATCTTAGTATTGCCTCCATAGACTGAACTACTACTTGCATAAACTAGATGTTCAACTTTGAAATGATGGCAAAGCTCAATAATATTGCCAAACCCTACTAAATTAGATTGAGTGTATGCTTTAGGGTTAGTTAACGAATAGCGAACCCCAGCTTGTGCCGCAAGATTTACAACTTTATTGGGTGAGTATTCCTTAAAAGTATTTTCCAAAATAGATGTATTTTCAAGATCCCCTTTTACCATTTTAAATTCCACACCAAGTGATTTCGCTTCATTCAGTAGAATTTTAAAACGAGCATCTTTAAGCTTGGGGTCATAATATGAATTGAAGTTATCAAATCCTACAGTTGACTTTCCTTCTCTAATAAGCCTAAGACATAAATGAAAACCTATAAAGCCTGATGCACCAGTTATAAGAATAGTCATAGAAGAGTTAAGGTTTTGATTTTACTCCCTTTTATCCATTTTAATAGATTTTATTAGTAAAGAGCAAATATTTGATTAAACACCTATTTTATTTAATTTTAAAATGATTATTTGACTTGATTTTTTCTAATTAAAATTAGTTTATAAATCTTATGTTTAAAAATGAATTATTTAATTATTTACACTTAAGGCTTAGTTAAAATTTTATAATATAATATTTATTATCATAAGATCTAAATAGATTTATTGAACCTATTCTTATATTATTAATGAAATAATACTTATTGCTTTGATTCTAACTATTTGTTAGGATAAAAATTTATTTTCTATATTTAAAGATGCTTTCATTTTTCAGAGATATTAGGTTTCGTTTATATTTACGTTATTCATTTTTTGCTCTTGGATTCACTGTCTTTTGATAAATAATAACTTTTGAATTCCATTATACCTTTCTCACCAGAAAGGTTGATTGGATACCCACATTTATCAATAACTGATATTGCTATTTCCTCCGCAAGTGCTTCTGCTTCAATCTCATTAATCTCTTTCTTCTTTTTGAAAACTTGTTTATTTTCTTCTAAGGAAAATTTCATAGCACTTTCCTTTGAGAGGCCAAATCCAATAGCATTGCAAAACTTATTTGTATATGATTTAGAGACTTTTTTGATAAAAATAGAATTATCACTTCCCGATGCATACAAAACTTCTACCTTGAAATTAATTATTGTTGCACATATTAATAAGACAAATAGACCATAAACAATTTTTTTAAGTTTCACTATCATAACTATTCCTCAAATACTTAATTGGTATAATAATCAAATTTCGGATTATTTATAAAGTATTTGTAATTGCTTTTAATTGTTTTTTTAATTTTTTTTACTATTTTAAGTAATAGTGATTTGATCTAGAACATATTGATATTAGATAAATTTCGAACCTTGATTGTTTTTGCGAGTTAGGCCACCTACTATTTCCTTAGGACCCTATTGTGATTTATGATAATAACAAGTGTATAAATTGAGTTAAGCAGTAAGTTGTGTTTGGATTCTCTTTGCAAGTTGATTTATTAGCATCAGCTTCTGTTGCTTATATTCATTATTTGAGCTTTATGGTTTGTTTTGGTGCCTTGATCTATGAACGTATCTCATTGAGGCAAAACCCAACAAGATTAGAAGCAATATCAATGGTTGTTGCCGATATTATCTATGGCATCGCTGGAGTTGCTCTTCTGATAAGTGGTATTTACAGAGTTGTTAAGTTTGGTCATGGATCAGAATTTTACTTACAGAATCCTATTTTTTGGACAAAGATTATCATTTTTATTTTAGTTGGGTCTCTATCCCTTTATCCAACAATTACATATGTTTCATGGGCAATCCCTTTGAGCAAAGGTACTCTTCCGGAAGTGAGTGGTAATCTGGTTTCAAGATTAAGGTTAATTATCAATATAGAATTAATAGGTTTTGCCTCAATACCTTTTTTTGCGACCCTCATGGCCAGAGGCGTCGGATTGGCTTGAATAATTGATACTCTTTTCTATCGAGGATGTTGAAAAATAAATTTTGGAACCCGCTTGTGATTTGCCATTAATTACTTGCTTTTCCCAAATATGTAACTAATCAGGCTTAAAGCTTGATCCCAAGTTCGGTGATGCTTTTGGCTTTCTCGAGACGCTCCCTGCAAGATTCGAACTTGCGGCCCACTGCTTAGAAGGCAGT
>MDTG01341023.1_pt1 | contig 11002 bp, 6 predicted proteins | sample 811421 | NCBI WGS metagenome assembly MDTG01 (sample SAMN05326645, study PRJNA326480) | marine metagenome | isolation source: seawater | place: Pacific Ocean: South East | collected 2011 | reverse complement strand
CAACGATGGTGAATCCGGGTTGTTTCGCGGACGATGGAAGTTTTGCGATTTATAATCCTAGCAAAGGTGAGGTCGATTTAATTTTGATTTAAATGTAAAACAACATCAAAACAACGTGCTTAGAACTTTGTAAACCAATCTAGAAAATATTACACAGATCTACTACACTTATGTACTAGTAATAATACATATAATGCTACTTGAACCAATTGGCTTTACTCGCTATCATCTATATACGAATCTATGCGTTGTAATAATTTTTCCCAGCATTGGAGCGCCTCCTTCGAGTTTGTTCGTCAAAGCGGGGAATGAAGGACTTCGCCCAAAGTTTCTCCTTGGCCGCGTCATAGTGTTGTATATCTTCCATCGCTGCGTACTCTTTCATTTGATCCTCGATATTGCCACCATGTGACGTCTTGAACGTTTCGAAAAACAACGACTCGAACGCAGAAGAGCAGTATCGCGAAGAACTCATTTTTTCTTCTTCGCGTTGACCAGTTTTGCCGTTGCACACCTCAATCACCTCGTTTTCTCCCGCCGACCATATTAAACTGTTTGGATTGTCAAACACGACGACGGAATCCGTATCGATGGGAGCCAAATCGAATTTCCTCTCGCATTGCATCAGCACCGGGTGATTAACGCTCGGAAACGTTTTTGAAACGCGACAGCAAAATGCCCGTGCGGAATGCCTGTATGCGAATTTCCGCCCGATGGTTATCGATTGGATGAAAATAGGCTCTACCAGTTTCGTGGCCAATAGACTTCCTTGTACGCCAACTGCATTCCACGCAGCTATTTTGTCCGAGCACGAGCACATTCGTCCAACTCTGTTTTCTCCGACTGGCAAAGTACCTTTCGCGAGGGTTCCATTTTCATATAATACCTTCACAGCGGCGCTGCTAGGATTATCGTCGCCTTCCTCGTTTTTCGTAGTGGTCGTCGTCGCTTTCTTCATCGCCACTGCTACGGAGCCTCTCTGAACGTCCAGAGGTAAAAAAGGGGTTTCGTGCTTTTGTTTTGGCATTGTAAACGGTCCGAGTTCGCGATTCACGTCGTCGTCATCAAACCCCTCGAATCTACTGCCACCTTTGGCCCATTTTCGTATGGTAGCGTTACCGCAGGGACACGAAGAGACATACAAATGTATACTCTTGTGCGCTTTCATTTTAAATAACACTCTGCCCTTTTCTAACCCGACTCTTTCGAGTAAAAATGAATCGTTTTCATCCTCACAACCATGTGCGAGCAACGTTCGCATCTCCAACGCTAAATACCTTTTCAATGCTCTCCTCGCCAGCACTTCCGCGTGTAAATCTCTCAGTTTTCCCCTCTCGTAACTCTTCTTTTCCATCTCTCTATCGAAATCCTCGTCTGAAATCGTCTTTGTCCCATTCGCGACGGTCAAACACGTCAACCTATTCGTTCGAGAGTCGAGCGCGATAAACGCGCTCAACACAGTTCTTAAATTTTGCTCTGCATTTGCTCTTAAATTGTGTCTATCCTCCGTTTTTTCTCGTAAAAGTTGAAATTGATCGATCGCAACCTTCGAAATGGATTCCGCGAATGCGCAGGAGCTTGTTCGCGACTTTTCCCCGTGTCTGAATGTTATCGTGCGCATTTTTTTCTTAGCGCAGATTCGTATTCACGCGTACATTCGATGTCCAATTTAGGCAAATTGGAGGAAGCAGCTTTGCACGCGAACAAAGCTTCTCGCGCGCGGTTTTGACATTTTATCGACTCCTTATCGACGAGACTCTCTTTCTCGTGCGAAATTTTCGCGTAATACGCCGCGACACCGAGAACAGAGAAGGATACGATGACTGGCGGAACAAAAACAAAAGCCATATACTAAAATGAAATGAGGGAAAAGTGCTTCGGTTTCAGTTACCTAAAATAAAACTGTTCACATTAAATATGACTACGCGCAACGACCATCTCTCTTCTGTCTCTCTCTCTCTCTCTCTCTCTCTCTCTCTCTCTCTCTCTCGTTAAAAATCACATGGCCTTTCCTAATTGCATTTTCCTCTTAAACATCAAAGTGGTGTTGTGCATCAAACCGTCGATGATCCCCACGACGCTGTATACCCCACCCACGATCGCCATTAAGGTTGTGATGAATTGGTAAAACTCGCGTCTCTTCTCGACGCCTAAAATTTGCACCGGGGACGGCGTGAAATGAAATTTCGCACGCGGGGTCTCCCCGTCCGGCGTTTTCACCGAGTGCGTGTGTTGAGTGTACTCGTACACGCTGAACGGTTGGGCGAATGGGCCTATGGGTTGCATGGTGGTTAACACCGTTTGCAAATAATGCTCGTGCGACGTTCGCGGGTTTTTTGAGACGACGAAATCGTTCGCCAATTTGTCGTGCCAATCGCCCTCTTTTTCACCTCTGTGGAATTTAGCCATGTATTTTTGTCGAGAAGCTGATAACTGTTGACCGAAATAGAAGTGGTGGACTTGATGAGTGACGTTTAACTTATCCACATCGAACGAGTGGCCGTTTTTCGCATCCGCGGTGAAAAAGACGTGTCCGGGGACTTTTTTCACCAACACGAAACCGGTGATGGAACACCCCGTGGACGCTCTTGCTTGGACCACGTCAGCGTGGTTGGCGACTTTGAAATCGATTTGTTCGTTCGGTCTGGGTGGTTGCGGTTTTTTGTCGTTTTCTTTCGTCGGTTTACCTTTCGGCAATGGAATGTTTCCGTCGCCCCCCGCCGGCACGTCCACCATGCTCTTCCCAAAATCTACGATCGCGCTCACGGTCCTATCCCCGTGATACGACGCGTGATCCGTGTGCCTCCCGTGGGCGATTAAATCCGATCCTCTCGTGAAGATTCTCACCGTAGGATACCCTTGAATGTGATGTTTCCTACACAACTGCTCGTGCTCCACGCAATTGACTCTTCCGAGCGCAATCGAGTGCATGTTTTGTGAATTCGTGTTGAACATCTCGTGCAACTGAATCGCGGCTGCGTCAAACACCGGTTGCAACCGTTGACTCCATGGACACCACGGCGCGTAAAAGTTAATCATAGTCACCGAGTGCGCGTCGTTAAACGCTTGCATTTCTTCCTCCGTCGTCAACGGTTCCGCGCTCGAGTGTGTCACTCGGCCAGTCGTCAACGCTTCTTTGTGTTTCTCGACCAAAACTTGCGCTTCTGTCAACTCTTTTTCGTTCACGTGTTTTTCGCCGTCTTTCCCTGGCGTCTTCTCTGCCCACGCGAGCGGACCAGTCGGTCGAAAATTCCCGTCGATTGGCCTCTTAAACACCGTTTTCGTCAAGTTATACCGCGTCAATCCCAACGCATCTCCCACGTCAACAGACGCAAACTCGCACGACAGCGCTGGAAACGATACGTTAAAGTTTATCCGCATCAGTTCCCCGTCCACCGATCGATCCACCACCACTTTCGTATCGAAGGTCGTTTTCACGTACGCTCTCGTTTCCGCGATCAGTAAGAAGACGATGAGCGCGGTCGCGACGATGGAAAGAATCGACCCAAGATACGTCCCTTGCGTCATGTCCCGCGGGATTTTCCGGTAGAAATCCATCCCTTTCGCTTTCGTCAGGATGCCCATCTTCTTGTTCTTGTTGTTGTTGTTGTTGTTGTTGTTGTTGTTCTCGTCGTCGCGTCTCTCGTTTTCTCCGCGTCGTCGATATATGTCGTTGGTGTGCTCCTAATTAATCTCTTTGTGACGTTTCAAAAATTTTGATGAATTTCTTTTTTTGCCCTTTTTTAGTTTAGGGTTTTGTCTGTTTTTGATCGCGTCGCATCTCGAAAGGAAAAAAAAAGACAGAGAAAAAATTGGCACTTTTCCCACGCTCGAGAAGGACACGCAAGCTCATCAAACGCTTCGTTTCTTTCCCCGAACACATACCTAAAAAGAACCACCAAGAACAACACCACCAAAAATGAGAGAGGTTATTTCCATCCACATCGGCCAAGCCGGCGTGCAAACCGGTGCGCGGACTTTCCTCTTCTTTTCCTTCCGTTTCTCTCTCTTTCTCTGCGCGCGCGCGCGCGCGTTTTTTGCGTGTCGCGAATCTCTCTCTCTCTCTCTCTCTCTCGCATGTGAGATGGCGACGACTTTGTTGACTTTTTTTCGAGACGCTGACCGTCCTCCTTCTTCCGCGCGGAACGACGCGAACAGGTAACTCGTGCTGGGAACTGTACTGTTTGGAGGTGGGCGGCGAGAATTGGTCCTTTCTTCGCGAGCGCGTGCTTCGCATCGCGCGATGCGCGTTTGGATTCTTTCTTTTTTTCTTTCTTTCGGGCGTGTTTCTAATTTTGGCATCGCTTGAGTCGCACATTGACTGATATTGACTTTTCTCTCCGTTCCTCTGCTTCTCGAATCGAAATGAAATAGCATGGCATCAACCCGGACGGACAAATGCCGGCCGACAAAACCATTGGCGGTGGCGACGACGCGTTTAACACGTTCTTCTCCGAAACCGGCGCGGGGAAGCACGTCCCGAGATGCGTGTTTCTCGATCTCGAACCTACCGTCATCGACGAGGTGAGAACCGGAACCTACCGCCAATTGTTTCATCCAGAACAGTTGATTTCCGGGAAAGAAGACGCCGCAAACAACTTTGCCAGAGGACATTATACCATTGGTAAAGAGATTGTGGATTTGGCATTGGATAGAATTCGCAAGTTGGCTGATAACTGCACCGGGTTACAAGGCTTTTTGGTGTTCAACGCCGTCGGCGGCGGAACCGGTTCCGGTCTTGGGTCATTGCTTTTGGAACGTTTGTCCGTCGATTACGGGAAGAAATCAAAGTTAGGTTTCACTATTTACCCGTCGCCGCAAGTCTCCACGGCGGTTGTTGAACCGTACAACTCCGTTTTGTCCACGCATGCGTTGTTGGAGCACACCGACGTGGCGGTAATGTTGGACAACGAGGCGGTATACGACATCTGCCGCAGATCGTTGGATATCGAACGACCAACCTATACGAACTTGAACCGTTTGATTGCGCAAGTCATCTCGTCGTTGACCGCCAGTTTACGATTCGATGGTGCGTTGAACGTTGACGTGACTGAATTCCAAACCAACTTGGTGCCGTACCCGAGAATTCACTTCATGTTGTCCTCATACGCGCCGGTTATTTCCGCGGAAAAGGCGTACCACGAACAACTCTCCGTCGCTGAAATTACCAACTCCGCGTTCGAACCGTCATCAATGATGGCCAAGTGTGATCCGAGACACGGCAAGTACATGGCGTGCTGCTTGATGTACAGAGGCGACGTCGTTCCGAAGGATGTCAACGCCGCCGTCGCTTCGATCAAGACGAAGAGAACTATCCAGTTCGTCGATTGGTGTCCAACTGGCTTCAAGTGCGGCATTAACTACCAACCGCCGACGGTTGTTCCGGGTGGCGATTTGGCGAAAGTGCAACGCGCCGTGTGCATGATTTCTAACTCCACAGCCATCGCGGAAGTCTTCTCCAGACTCGACCACAAGTTTGACTTGATGTACGCGAAGAGAGCGTTCGTTCACTGGTACGTTGGCGAAGGTATGGAAGAAGGTGAATTCTCCGAAGCGAGAGAAGATTTAGCCGCTTTGGAGAAGGATTACGAAGAAGTCGGCGCGGATTCTGGCGAAGGCGAAGGCGAAATGGATGAAGAGTATTAAATTTTTCATGTTTTCGATCAATGAGTGCGTTTTTCTGTGAAATGAAAACTATAAACGCGGTTGGTGGAGGCTCCCTCATTTTATCTAGGTACACTCTATTTAAATATCTAATACCATGCATAAGTACCGGTAGTACTATGTACATAACTATTTATTATCAGCATCGGCATTACTATTCTACATTCTATGAAGCACACTTTACGCATTATCGTCTCCGGTACTATCGGGTTCCAACCATTCAACATTTTCAAAGAACGTGTCGCGGTCGCCTTCGCAAATGTCATTTTTTCCAACCAACTCCTTCACCACGACATCATCGAACAAAACTTTCCCTTTTCGGTCTCGGTAGAAGACGTACACAATGGCTTTTTGAACCGGCTTGCGAGGCGAGATTATGCCAACTCGTTTGGTCCACATTTTTAAAGCCGAGAAGCCGAGAGCGTATCCGTACGTAGACGTGCCGTCGATATGTTCAAGGTCAATGTAGATGCAGTACGACGAAACTTTTGGTTTCGGGTAGTTGAACGGATCCAAGCGGTGAAACTTCGAAGCTTCGTCGAAAATGGCTTTGCTTTTTGCGGAAACGTGTATCGGCGTCGCTACTTTCGCGTTCAAGGATGAAGAGAATTCAACCACTTGTCTCGCGCCTCGCGATTCGCCAAACCCTGGATTCTTCAAAACCAAAGCACCGTGCGTGCTCCAATCGTCACCGCTACTGCTTTCGTCGTCGTACGTGTCACCTAAATTGTGCCCATTTAACTTGTTCTTGATATTTTTCGGATTGCGCCATTCGAAACCTTTCTCAAAGCCAATCCATGCGTCCACGTATCCCCCTGTTTCCGTTTCGAATCCGCCGTTGATTATTTTGTTGTTTCCGCCATTTTCATCTTCTTCGTTATTTAATCGAGCGCACAATAATCTTGATATCGCATGGACTTTCATACTCAGACTATGCATCTCTTTCTCATGCATCACTTGAGCGTCTTCGAACGCTTTCTTGTCTTTTCTGGCGTATTTCAAAACGCCGCCTAATCCTACGCTTTCAATAACCTTGTTCGTTTCGTACGGGAGCAATGTTCTGGCGCGATAATCAAAGCGTTGACTTTTCTTGGCCAAAGAACCGACGGAATCTATTTTGTAGAAGAACGTCGGGAGAGGTACGATGGTAACGCCTTGATATTGATTATGCACAGCATATTTCCTGTTATCGTTGTGAGTGGCTGTGCCATCTACAGCGTTCATGGCGAGCTTTGCGAAGAGCGCCCAGTCTTCGCCGGCGGCATTGTTTCCTGGAATATCGTCCCAGTCACCGACAGACTCCAACGCTTTCCTGCGAAAAAGTGCATTGGCGTCGCCGAAACAGTCCTCGTAGACGCCCAATGAGGTAGACGCGCCGAGAGGTATCCACCCTCCAAGATCGAATCGATTCCCTAACGAAGGTTTCTTCAAATCCAATTCGCTGGTGCCGACGAAATAGGCATTTCCAGGCGCAACGGCATCTGCTGCAGAGGCGAGAATAGCCGTGACCAGCGTTGAAACTTGTGAAGTACTCGCTAAGTTATCGTCATCAGCAAACAAGACGTATTCGCCGCGAGCATTTTTTAAGCCAACATTCCTGGCTCCAGAAAGAGACGCGGCAATTGGACCGATACGAACTAACTTGTACATGTTCCTGTGCGGGTTCGTTTCGGAGGATTTTTCGCGACTGCTGAGAAGATTATCGATTACATCGAGCATTTTAGTTGTCTCGGGCGTTTTTCGTGAGCCGTTGTCGACAATAATTAAATCCATTTTATCGTAATCTTGTGCCAGGTGCGAGGCTACAGCGTCCATCAAAAATTTCGGTCGGTCTTTGTGCACAACAACAACCGTGACTCGAGGCGATGGGTGCCTGGAAGCCGATGGTATCGGTAATAAAGCAGCTTTTTTCCATTTAATCGCTCTGTGCAACCCAATCCATTTCTTCTCGATTATGTCATCGTACGATTTCGCAAATGGCGTTTTATTTGATGCGTCCGGGCGATAGACGCCACCGCCTTCACCCACGCGACGATCAAACACGCGCAACATGGTTTCCACGCAATCATGAGCTGTGTCGTCGCCGAATGAAACGCGAGAACGAATGGTATCGTCGAATATCTTCGCGCGATCTAACGCTGCGTTAGAGGCCAAAAATGGCGCATTCGCGGCAATGAGTTCAGCTATTTTCAAACTTTCTCGCGCAAAGTAAAACGTCGAGTTTTGCGCCGGAGGAAAGATGACGACAATAGCACCACTACTTTTTGCGACGTCTTTACTCGATTTGACGGATGCGTCGTCGTTTGCGTAGTGTTCGAGCGTTTTGCTGTAAAAATGCTCGTCCTCATCTTCGTCGATCGCGGAGGTATCAATCAGATTACCTACAACTTCCTCGCTCCCATATCCAGCTAGAAAAGACGCGATACGTTCGGTGCCTTTCTTAACATCACCTGTGTGACCATGCACGGTAATATCATCTAAACTGAACTCTGAATTTTCACCTCGAAATTCAACTTCGAGTGGTTCCACCAAATTCGCTCCAATAGGTGAGACACTCTTTTTGCGCTTCTCCAACACGCGATCGAGCACGTCCAAAAAAGCCGTTAAACCTTCGCCTTCGTCGAAGTTCCCCCAATACGCGAATGATTTCACTTTTTTTCTCGCCAACGGATTGTTGTTATCGATTTCCTCGCCTTCCATCTTTTCCAGTTTCGATCTCGTCAATCTCGATTCCGGCGAGGTTGGCAATTTCAAAACCAAAGATCTCGACGTCTCGAAATGTTTCGATTGGAGTCCGTCTACCGAGTGATGACTATTGCTCCCACCAATTCCCCTCGCTAATAATCCTTTTGGAAACGCAAAGTCACCTCCTAATCCATTTTTTCTTCGTCGCGCATCAAATGTAGCAAGACGCTCATCGTCAAAAATGAGCACATCTGCAGACGCCGATACGACTGCCTCCATGTGTTCCTTCTCCAACATGTTTCTACTACTATTACTATACAAATTAGCACTACTAAACGCTTTATTTATGCTATCTAATTCCGTCTGAGACGCAACAACCCTATGCGCAATAATCGGTACATCTTTCAACGCCACTCTCTCCCTTCGGGCTAACGTGCTAAAATGCGCCAAACTCGGATTGAAGAAATGTCCTGCGTCGCACTTACGATCGTGAAACTTATCGCTCAAACGCAGAAACGCAGCGTGTGACCGCCTCACGGCTTCACTCCCATCTATAGATGTACTCCTGAGCACCTCGGTGACCAAAAAATCCTTTCCTCTTCTCAAGGGCTCTTGACTACCAATCGCGACGTTCGACGGTGCGAACATCGCTTTTTGAAACGCATCTGGATTAAAGTTGTTCTCGTTCCCCGAGTCGACCGATATTATTGCCGTGACTCGTCCGTACTCCTCGCCTTTGTCATTAGATAAAAATAGACGAATTAAGCCGGCGACTTTATGCGACACGGGGTTTTTCGTATTCGCGATATCTTCGTCCAGAAAGAAACAGAGATTCATTTGGTTGTTGTTTTTAGCGTTCGATTTCACTCCTTTTTCTTCTTCGAAAGAAAGTTTGAACCCTTTGATTGCATCGTCTGAACGTCGCCCAACAGATTCCTCGTGTCTCTCGTACGCGTCCTCGCTGACATTGCTTCTAAATCGTGAATATAAAAGGAGAAGCATCAAAAGCAACGCGAGAAGTTTCCTATTCTTCTTAACAACCAAATTGGAACACCACGCAAATTTCCCGAACCACTTTTTATATCTTTTCTTAGATGGCGAAGTAGATCGAAATCGTTTACGAAGAACCATGGGATCGTTCCATCCGTGCGCGTGCCTGTCGGCGTCGCGATTTTGCTGGGAGCGAAATCGCATCGGGGCCGCGTGAAGCATTTTGAATAGATACGAGTTCGAATACGTCGTCTTAAAAATGTCGTCTTAGCTACTAAAGGGGTGACGATTTGAAGCAGATGTATATAGATTTGCAAAGCACAAAAATTCGACGAAGACGAATCAATCCTACGTTACAATTTCTCGACCACTCTTAATTTGGCGCTCCGACTCCTCGCGTTGACTTTAATTTCCTCGTCTGTGGCGCTGATTGGTTTTCGGTTGATCATTTTGACTATTTTCGGCGGATTCGATTGGTTGATGTCGTCAGGCGAGACGGACATCATCGCGCTTCCCCCTACAGTTGGTTCTCGCGATTCCGGAACGCCGGCAAATTTTCTGAACTGTTTCTTAACTATAGCATCTTCTAAGGAGTGGAATGTGATTATTGCTAAGCGGCCTCCTGGGTTGAGGATCTCGATGGCTTGGGGTATCACTCGTTCAATGACGCCGAGTTCATCATTGGTGGCTATTCTTACGGCTTGGAACGCTCTCGTCGCCGGGTGGATTTTTTCGCGTTTCCCTGGAGGATTTCCCAAAACTTTGACCAGTTCTAACGTCGTTTCGATTGGTTTCTCCATCCGTCGTTCGCAGACTCTTTTAGCTAAGAGTTTCCAATGTCTTTCGCCACCGTAGTCGCGGAAGATGCGGCCTAAATCTTCCTCGGACCATCCGTTGACGACGTCGAACGCAGTTAACGAAGGCAAAGACGACGATGACGACGACGACGACGACGACGATGTTCCATTACTAACACAACTCATCCGCATATCTAACGGTCCATCGTTTTGAAACGAAAATCCTCTCTCCGCTCGATCTAAATGCATAGAAGATACCCCCAAATCTAACAAAATCGAATCGGCGCCTCGCACACCGATATCTTCCAACGCCGCGCGCATCTGATCAAAGTTGTTTTGGACGAAATGTACCTTAACTCCGTTCGCATCGCCACGTTCATTCATGTTTAAACACTTCTCTATTCTCGGTTTCGCGATTTCAATCGCCGACTGATCTACATCAAACCCAACGAACGTTTTCATTTCTCCCTTGCGTTGGGCTACAATTTCGCTCGCGTGGCCACCTGCGCCTACGGTCCCATCGACGTGCGTCTGCATCGCGACTGGTTTGAACGCCTCCAAAACTTCTCGCAGAAGAACGGACACGTGCCCGTGGTGGTACTCTTCGATATTCCGTCGCTCGTCGGTATTGATGTTCGAGCGCAATGCGACTTTTGTCCGCTTTTTTTGCCGAGCCGTCGCATCACAGAGTCGCCGCTGATGATGAAGAAAATGCGCGCGACACGAATGCACAAAGCGCGACCGCTCGTTTTGTCCGCGCATCGACGAGGACAGACACGAACGTCCCCCGCCGCGCGTCATTTTTTTACGACGACGACGACGACGACGACGACGAGTCGTAGTAGTAGTAGTAGTGGAAGACGGTT
>MDTG01168511.1_pt1 | contig 11002 bp, 5 predicted proteins | sample 811421 | NCBI WGS metagenome assembly MDTG01 (sample SAMN05326645, study PRJNA326480) | marine metagenome | isolation source: seawater | place: Pacific Ocean: South East | collected 2011 | reverse complement strand
GCCCGCGAAGCGGGCCACCGAGAATCGGGAGGACAGGCCGAGGCGAGTCGTGCAGGAGCCTCGAGGCTCATGCGGGCCTGTCCGAGCGCATTTCATGTCGCCGCAGGCGACGAGGCCCGCGAAGCGGGCCACCGGACAATGGCTGGCGCTGGACCTCAATCGCCAGGACAGCAGGGTCGCGGAAGCCAATCCGTCCCTCGCGCTGCTGGGAATCAACCGCCAAGGGCGCCAAGAGCGCCAAGAGTTGTCGCTGATCCTAGGGCCCCCTCGCGAAGGGCACACTGGGCGCTCTCGACTCCAGGTCACCTTGGCGTCCTTGGCGTCCTTGGCGGTTGGAATCGAATCGTCAGGGCGCGGCCGAAGCAAGCGACAGCCATTCCCCGCTCCTCAATCAAATTCCTCATGCCTCAATCAAGCCAAGCAGCGCACGGTCCCAAGATCAGATATTCCGCCGGTACTCCCCGCCCACCTCATACAAGGCGTTGGTGATCTGCCCCAAGGAGCAGTGCTCCACCGCCTCGAGCAGCTGCGCGAAGATGTTCCCGTCGTTCAGCGCCACCTCCTGCAGCGCCGCGAGCGCCGCCGGCGCCGCCTCGGCGTGCTCGCCGTGGAAGGCCTCGAGCTGGGCCAGGCAGGCGTCCTTCTCCTCGGCGCTGGCGCGGGTCAGGTCGATCTCGCGCGGGCCGGAGGACTCGGACTCGGTGCGGGGCAGGAAGGTGTTCACGCCCACGATCGGCAGCTCGCCCGAGTGCTTGAGGTGCTCGTACTTGAGCGAGTCCTCCTGGATCGCGCCGCGCTGGTACTGGCGCTCCATGGCGCCCAGCACGCCGCCGCGCTCGGTGATCCGGTCGAACTCGGTCAGGACCGCCTCCTCGACGAGGTCGGTCAGCTCCTCGACGATGAAGCTGCCCTGGCTGGCGTTCTCGCACTTGGCCAGGCCGAACTCGCGGTTGATGATCAGCTGGATCGCCATCGCGCGCCGGACCGACTCCTCGGTCGGGGTCGTGATCGCCTCGTCGTAGGCGTTGGTGTGCAGGCTCTGCGCGTTGTCGTAGGTCGCGAGCAGGGCCTGGAGCGTGGTTCGGATGTCGTTGAACTCGATCTCCATCGCGTGCAGCGAGCGGCCGCTGGTCTGGATGTGGTACTTGAGCATCTGCGAGCGCGGGTTCGCGCCGTAGCGCTTCTGCATCGCGACCGACCAGATCCGCCGCGCCACGCGCCCGATCACGGTGTATTCGGGGTCCATCCCGTTGCTGAAGAAGTAGCTCAGGTTGGGCGCGAACTGATCGATGTCCATGCCCCGGGCCAGGTAGTACTCCACGTAGGTGAAGCCGTTGGCGAGGGTGAAGGCCAGCTGGTGGATCGGGTTCGCCCCGGCCTCGGCGATGTGATAGCCGCTGATCGAGACGGAGTAGAAGTTGCGCACCCCGTTGCTCGCGAAGAACTCGGCCACGTCGCCCATGACCTTGAGCGAGAACTCGGTGCTGAAGATGCACGTGTTCTGGCCCTGGTCCTCCTTGAGGATGTCGGCCTGGACCGTGCCGCGGACCTGGGTCATGGTCCGCTCCTTGATCTGGCTGAACTCCTCGTCGCTCAGGAGCGCGCGCACGTCGGCCCAGCGCGCGCCGCGCAGGCGGTCCGGCTGCAGCTCCTGCTCGGCCGTGATCTCGAGCCGGCCTTCGCTCCGGAGGAAGCGGCGGCACTGCTGGCGGATCGCGGTCACGAAGAAGAAGGCCAGGATCGTCGGCGCCGGGCCGTTGATCGTCATGCTGACCGAGGTCTTGGGGTCGCAGAGGTCGAAGCCGGCGTAGAGCTGCTCGGCCTCCTCGACCGTGAAGATCGCGACCCCGCTCTCGCCGATCTTGCCGTAGATGTCCGGGCGCCGGTCGGGGTCCTCGCCGTAGAGCGTGATCGAGTCGAAGGCCGTCGAGAGGCGCGCCGCCGGCTGGCCCGCGGCCAGGTAGTGGAAGCGCTTGTTGGTCCGGCCCGAGCCGCCCTCGCCCGCGAACATCCGGGTCGGGTCCTCGGCCTTGCGCTTGAAGGGGAAGGTCCCCGCCGTGTAGGGGAACTCGCCCGGCACGTTCTCGGTCAGGCGCCAGTAGAGGCGGTCGCCCGCGCTCTGGTAGCGGGGCAGCGCCACGCGCTTGAGCTTGAGCTCGCTCAGGGTCTCGGTGGTCGTCTCGACCGCGATCTCGCGGGTCCGGACCTGGTAGCGGAACACGTCCGACTCGTAGGCGGCCTGCCAGTCGGCCCAGCCCTCGAGCAGCTTGCGGCAGCCGGCGTCGAGGCGCTCGAGGCGCGCGTCGAAGGCGTCCATCAGGTCGGCCGCGCCCGCGGCCACGCCCTCGCGCTCGCTCCCGTAGGGCGCGAAGCCCTCGACCTGGGGGCCGCCCAGGAGCGCGACCGAGCGGCGCAGGGCGTCGAGGTCGGCGGCGAGGTCCGCCTGCTCGCGGGCCCAGGCCCGGTAGCGGCGGCAGGACTCGCTGATCTCGCTCAGGTAGCGCTCGCGCCCAGGCGGAATGATCGCGCGCGCGGTGTCGGTCTCGCGGCGCTTCAGCACCTCCGCCTCGCCGTAGCGGCTCTCCCAGCCGAGGTCGAAGCGCTCGTTGAGCTGGCTGATCAGGTTGCCGTAGAGGGCGTCGACGCCAGGGTCGTTGAAGTTCGCCGCGCAGGTGCCGAACACGGGCAGGGTCTGGGTGTCCTGGCTGAAGAGCTGCTTGTTGCGCTGCAGCTGCTTGGCCACGTCGCGGCGCGCGTCCTTGCTGCCGCGGCGGGTGAACTTGTTGACCGCGACCAGCTCGGCGTAGTCGAGCATGTCGATCTTCTCGAGCTGGCTCGGCGCGCCGTACTCGGCGGTCATCACGTAGACCGGCAGGTCACAGTGCTCGGTGATCGAGCTGTCGCCCTGGCCGATGCCCGCGGTCTCGACGAAGACCAGGTCGAAGCCGGCGGCCTTGACGGTCGCCAGCGCGCCCGCGAGCGACTCGCTCAGCTCGCCGCGCGCCCCGCGGGTCGCGAGGGAGCGGAAGTAGACCCGGCCCGAGCGGAGGGTGTTGAAGCGGATCCGGTCGCCCAGGAGCGCGCCGCCGGTGCGGCGCTTGGAGGGGTCGACGCACACCACGGCCACGCGCTTGTCGGGGAAGTCGCGCACGAAGCGGCGCACCAGCTCGTCGGTCAGGCTCGACTTGCCGGCGCCGCCGGTGCCGGTCAGGCCGACCACCGGGACCGAGCTCTCGCTCGCGGGCGCCTGCTCCTTCTTCAGCTCACGCCGCGAGATCGCGCGCGCCAGGCGGTGGAACTCGCTCGCGTCCTCGGGCGGCTCGACGGCGCTGATGTCGAAGTCGCAGCCCTGGACGACCTCGTTGATCATTCCCTGCAGGCCGAGGTTGCGCCCGTCCTCGGGCGAGTAGATCCGGTCGATCCCGGCCGCGTGCAGCTCCTCGATCTCGCTCGGGACGATCACGCCGCCGCCGCCGCCGTAGATCTTCACGTGGGTGGCGCCCTCTTCGTCGAGGCGCTGGCGCATGTACTTGAAGTACTCCATGTGGCCGCCCTGGTAGCTCGTCAGGGCGATCCCCTGAGCGTCCTCCTGGATCGCGGCCTGGACGACCTCCTCCACGCTGCGGTTGTGGCCGAGGTGAATGATCTCGGCGCCCGTGGCCTGGAGGATCCGGCGCATGATGTTGATCGCCGCGTCGTGCCCGTCGAAGAGGGCCGCCGCTGTCACGATCCGCACCGGGTGCTTGGCCTGATAGGGCTCGCTCGCCTGAGCGGCGCTCGAAGCAGGCTTGGGCTGAGACGGCGCTTGGGTGCTCATGGTCCCTCCGCGGGTCGTTCGAATGCAGCGAGCAGGTCCTGGACCGCGCGGCCGGGGGTCAGCCGACCCGCCTCCACCTCTGCTTCGCTGCGCTGCAGCATGCGATCGACCTCGGGGTGGGCCCGAAAGGCCTCTAGCAGACGGTCCTGGAGCAAGCTCCACATCCAGCCTACTCGCTGGCGAGCTCGATTTCGCTCCCAATGGCCGCTCTTCTCGCGCGTTACGCGATGCGCCATGACTTGTTCCCAGACTTCGTCCAAACCGGTCGCTTCCAGGGCGCTGGTCAGGAGCAGGGGCGGGCTCCAGTCGGGGTCTCGCGGACGCAGGAGGTGCACCGCCTGCCGGTATTCGGCCAGGGCGCGCTTGGCCCGGACGAGGTTGTCCCCGTCGGCCTTGGTCACGGCGAGCACGTCGGCCAGCTCGAGCACGCCGCGCTTGATCCCCTGGAGCTGATCGCCCGCGCCCGCCAGCAGCAGCAGCAGGAAGGTGTCGACCAGCTCGACGACCACGCTCTCCGACTGCCCGACCCCGACCGTCTCGACCAGGACCACGTCGTAGCCCGCCGCCTCGCACAGGAGCAGGGTCTCGCGCGTGCGCCGCGCGACGCCGCCCAGGGTCCCCGCGCTGGGTGAGGGCCGAATGAAGCAGCGCGCGTCGGCCGCCAGGCGCTGCATGCGCGTCTTGTCGCCCAGGATGCTCCCGCCGCTGACGCTGCTGGTCGGGTCGACCGCCAGCACGGCCAGCTTGTGCCCGCGCTCGAGCAGGCGCTGGCCGAGGGCCTCGATGAAGGTCGACTTGCCGACCCCCGGCGTGCCCGAGATCCCGACCCGGTGCGCGGCGCCGGTGTGAGGCAAGAGCGCCTGGAGCACCTCTTCGGCGAGGGCGCGGTGCTTCTTGGCGCGCGACTCGATCAGCGTGATCGCGCGCCCCAACAGCGCGCGGTCGCCGGCGCGCACGCCGTCGACGTAGTCCTGAGCGCTTAGTTGGGGGCGCATGGAACGAGACCAACGAGCGGGGCGTGGTCGGGCGCTTCGTCAAGAGCGCAGAGACGCAGAGAACGCAGAGGTTTCGCAGAGGCTTCGCCCGACGCGCCCGCGGAGCGCGAGTCTCTGCGAGGACTCTGCGTCTCTGCGGGCAGCTCGCTGGTCTTCACGCCCTCGTCGCGCCAGCCGCCAATCAGACCTCGATCTCCAGCCGCTTCGCCAGCACGTTCAGCAGCTCGTCCGCCGCGTCCGGGATCACGGTCCCCGGCCCAAACACCAGCGCCGCGCCCTCGTCGAGGAGCGTCTGCACGTCCTGCGGCGGGATCACGCCGCCGACGATGATCGTGATGTCTGGGCGCCCGAGCTGCTTCAGCTCGTCGCGCAGCTCCGGGACCAGGGTCAGGTGTCCGCCGGCCAGCGAGCTGACCGCAGCCACGTGGACGTCGTTCTCGACCGCCTGGCGGGCGGTCTCCTTGGGCGTCTGGAAGAGGGGGCCGATGTCGACGTCGAAGCCGAAGTCGGCGTAGGCCGAGGCCACGACCTTCTGGCCGCGGTCGTGCCCGTCCTGGCCCATCTTCGCGATCAGGATCCGGGGCCGGCGGCCCTCCTGCTCGGCGAAGCGCTCGACCCGCGCGCGCAGCCCTGCGATTCGTTCGTCGGCTTCTCCCACCTCGCCACTGTAGACGCCGGAGATCGTCTGGACGCTGGCCTGGTGGCGGCCGAACACCTGCTCGAGGGCGAGCGAGATCTCGCCGACGGTGGCCTTGGCGCGCGCCGCGTCGATCGCGAGCGCCAGCAGGTTGCCCTCGCCCGTGTCGGCGCAGTGGGTCAGGGCCGCGAGCGAGGCGGTGACCTCGACCTCGTCGCGCTCGGCGCGCAGCTGCGCCAGGCGCGCGAGCTGGGCCTCGCGCACGGCGCGGTTGTCGATCTTGAGCACCGGGACGTCCTCGTCCTCGGCCAGGGGGTAGCGGTTGACGCCGATCAGCGCCTGCTTGCCCGAGTCGATCCGGGCCTGGGTCCGCGCCGAGGCCTCCTCGATCCGTTGCTTGGGGATCCCCTCCTCGATCGCGCGCGTCATGCCGCCCAGCTCTTCGACCTCCTGAATGTGCGCCCAGGCGCGCTCGACCAGCTCGTGGGTCAGGCGCTCGACGTAGTGGCTGCCCGCCCAGGGGTCGACCACGCGGCAGGTGCCGGTCTCGTTCTGGAGGAAGAGCTGCGTGTTGCGCGCGATCCGCGCGCTGAAGTCGGTCGGCAGCGCGAGGGCCTCGTCGAAGCTGTTGGTGTGCAGCGACTGGGTGTGGCCGTGGGTCGCCGCCAGCGCCTCGACGCAGGTCCGGATCACGTTGTTGTAGACGTCCTGCGCGGTCAGGCTCCAGCCCGAGGTCTGGCTGTGGGTCCGCAGCGCGAGGCTCTTGTCGTTCTTGGGCGCGAAGGGCTTGATCAGCCGCGCCCAGAGCAGGCGCCCCGCGCGGAGCTTGGCGATCTCCATGAAGGGGTTCATGCCGATCCCCCAGAAGAAGGAGATCCGCGGGGCGAAGGCGTCGATGTCGAGCCCCGCCTCGAGCCCCGTGCGCACGTACTCGACGCCGTCGGCCAGGGTGTAGGCCAGCTCGAGGTCCGCCGTCGCGCCGGCCTCTTGCATGTGATAGCCGCTGACCGAGATCGAGTTGAAGCGCGGCATGTGTGCTGCCGTGTAGCGGAAGATGTCCGCCACGATCCGCACCGACTCCCGCGGGGGATAGATGTACGTGTTGCGGACCATGAACTCCTTGAGGATGTCGTTCTGGATCGTGCCCGCGAGCTGCTCGGGCGGGACGCCTTGCTGCTCGGCCGCGACCACGTAGAGCGCCATGATCGGCAGCACCGCGCCGTTCATCGTCATGGACACCGAGACCCGGTCCAGGGGGATCCCCTGGAAGAGCAGGTTCATGTCCAGGATCGAGTCGATCGCGACGCCAGCCATGCCGACGTCGCCCGCGACCCGCTCGTGGTCCGAGTCGTAGCCGCGGTGGGTGGCCAGGTCGAAGGCCACCGAGAGCCCGCGCTGACCGGCGGCCAGGTTGCGCCGGTAGAAGGCGTTGCTCTCCTCGGCGGTCGAGAACCCGGCGTACTGGCGGATCGTCCAGGGGCGCAGCGCGTACATCGTCGCGTAGGGGCCGCGCACGTAGGGCGGCAGCCCCGGGAAGGTGCCCAGGTGCTCGAGGCCCTCGCTCTGCGCGGGCGTGTAGCCGGGGCGGACCGCGATCCCCTCGGGGGTCTCCCAAAGGGGCTCGCTGGGCGGGGCGGGGGGAGCGCTCGGCTCCTGCCAGGGGACGTCAGCGAAGCTCTTGATCACGACTGACCCCCTTCGAGCAGGAAGCTCGACAGCTCGCTCAGCTCGGCCAGCACGTCCTGGCCGAGGTAGAGGAAGCCGCTCGCGCCCGCGGCGCGCAGGGGCTGCTCCAGCTCACCGGGTCGCCCCGCGACCAGCACCCGCTCGGCGCCCGCCGCGCGCAAGGCCTCGACGGCCTGGGCGCCTTCGTCCGCGTAGCGGGCGTCGCTGCCGCTCAGGACCGCGACCTTGGCGCCCTCGAGCGCCCAGGGGCCGCCTGGGTCGGGCGGGCCCTCGCCCTCTCCGCCCGCGGCCTCGATCCCGCCCGCCGCGAGCAGGTTGCGGATCCAGGTCGTGCGGCCGGTGTGCTCGGGCAGCGGACCCAGGGCCGCCAGGAAGGCGCGCGGCCGCGCGCCACGCTCGGCCAGGGCCGCGTCGCTCGCGTCGCGCAGAGCCTCGAAGGGCTCCGCCAGCCGGACGAGCGGCAGGGGCGCCACGTCCCCGCCGCCCTTGGGGGCGTGGCTGTAGGGCAGCGAGGCGCGCTCGGGCAGCTCTTCGCTCAGGAGCGGGAAGTCGGTCACCCCGGTCAGCGCCAGCTTGCGCTTGGCGATCTGCTTGGCCCGCTCGGCGCGCGTCGCCGCGCAGCGCTCGGCGACCCAGCCCGAGCGGAGCGCCGCCGCCAGGCCCCCTTGGGCCTCGACCTCGCGCAGGACCTCCCAGGCCTTGGCCTGGAGCTCGCCGGTCAGGGCCTCCACGGCGTAGCTGCCGCGGGCCGGGTCGGCCACGAAGGCCAGGTGGCTCTCCTCGCGCAGGATCGAGTGTGTGTTGCGCGCGATCCGCCGCCCGAGGGACTCGGGGCGGCCCAGGGCCCGGTCGAAGGGCGCGATCGTGATCCCGTCGGCGCCGCCGACGGCGCCGGCGAAGCCGACCAGGGTCCCGCGCAGGAGGTTGACCCAGGGGTCGCGGCGGGTCAGGTCGCGCCAGGCGCTGACGCCGAGCACCCAGGCGGGCTGGAACTCGACCTCGGCCACCTCGAGCGCGCGGCGCCAGAGGGCGCGGAAGGCGCGCAGCTTGGAGATCGCGAGGAGCACGTCGACGGGGAGGGGGAGCCGGAAGGTGACGTGGCGCAGCGCCTCAGCCGGGGGGGTGCCGCCCGCCTCCAGGGCGCGGAGGACCTCGAGCGTGCCGGCCATGAGCAGGCCGAGGTCGGTGGCCTCGTCGGCGCCGGCGCCGTGGAAGGGGGTCGAGCTGACCTCGGCCAGGCGTCCGGCGCGCTCGCCCAGCTCGCCGCGGAGGAAGGTCACGGTCTTGCCGAGCTGCTCCAGGGCGTCGCTGATCGGCATGCCCAGCTCGCCGCGCGCCGCCGCGGCGAGGGGGTCGAGGGCCAGGTGCAGGCGCCAGTCCGTCAGCTCGCGCGCCACCGTCAGGGCGAAGGCCCCCAGCGCGTCCGGGCCGCCGTGGGCCACCAGGGTCAGGTCGACCTGGCTGAAGTCGACCTCGCGGATCGCGCTCACGACCTCGCCCGCCGAGTGGCCGCCGATCAGCAGCCGCACCGCGTCGGCGCCGCGGGCCAGCTCCTCGCGCAGCTGGATCCAGATCTGCTCGACCGTGCCCGAGGAGTCGATCACCACCCGCCAGGGCCGCCCCGCCGCGCGACCCTCGCAGGCGCGGTCGGCGTCCTCGGCGTAGAGCGGCTGGAGCGAGATCCCCTCGAGCAAAGGCGTCACCAGCTTCTTGTCGAAGGGGGCGCCCTTGAGGTCGCGCTCGACGATCGCGCGCCAGTCCTCAGCGCTGACCGGGTCGAAGTGTTCGCGGAGGTCGATTTGGCTCATAAGCCGCGCATTATGCGGCTGAATCGGCCCGTAGCGAGCCCCCAGGGGGGGAGAAGCGGAGGCCGCGCGAACCAGCGGAGCCTGGGGTCGACGCCCGCCTCGGGAGCGGGGAGCGATTTCCCGGATTTCGGCCAACCAAGTCCGCCACCGCGCCCCCTAAGTCCAATGGCAGCAGGACTCTCTCGTCAGGCCGGCGCTTTGCAGCTTCTTAGCGCTAGCTCTGGGGAGAGATCTCATGCGCCTGGCTTTCCGCACCCACACCGTCCTCGCAACGACCCTGGCCCTCGCCGCCCTGGCGGGCTGCTCCGGCGGCTCCTCGGGCAAGGGAGGCAGCGCGTCCACCAGCGCTTCGGCCACCAGCGCGTCGGCCACCTCCAGCTCGAGCTCGACCCCGAGCGCCACCGCCACGGTGACCAGCCTGCGCGCGCCGAGCGCTGCCCTCCTCCAGGGTCAGATCGCCCTCGCCTTTCGCCTGGCGCACCCCCTGGCCGACCCGGCCGACGTGAAGGTCGAGTTCAGCGTGGACGGCGGCCAGAGCTGGAGCGCAGCCAGCCCGGTCTCGAGCACCAGCCAGCTGACCCAGCTCGCCACCGGACCGGCCCCTGGCCTGGAGCACCCCTTCACCTGGGACAGCGCGCAGGACGTGCCTGGCTTCGAGCCCGACGTGCGCGTCGCGGTCGAGGTCAGCGCCAGCGGCAGCCGCCTCGAGACGCCCCCCTTCGCGCTCGACAACCAGCCGCTCAGCACCCACGTCGTCCTGAACCGCGAGCCCTACCTGCAGCTGACGACGCCCAGCACCTCGGTCGTGTCCTGGCGCACGGACACGGCCAGCGAGGGCGTCGTCGAGTACGGCGAGACCCCGCTCCTGGGGCAGAGCGCGCGCAGCGGGCGCAAGGCCGAGCGCCACGACGTCGTGCTCGGCGGCCTGCGCCCCGACACGCGCTACTACTACCGCCTCGTCGAGAGCGGCAAGCCGATCACGCCGCGCTACAGCTTCTACAGCGCGCCGGACCCCACCAGCACCGACTTCAGCTTCGTGGTCGTGGGCGACAGCGGCATGGACAACCCCGAGCAGTTCGCGATCGCCAACCTGATGGCCAAGGAGCAGGACGCGCGCTTCTTCCTCCACACCGGCGACGTGGTCTACCCCGCCGGCGCGCTGGGGGCCGCGGTCGCCGAGTACAACCGGCGCTACTTCAAGCCCTACGCCGAGCTGCTCAAGCGCGTCCCGGGCTTCCCCGTCGTGGGCAACCACGACCTCTACGGCCTCTACGGCGCCCCCTTCAAGCAGGCCTTCGTCCTGCCGAGCAACGGCGGCGGGGCCCTGTTCAGCGAGCTCTTCTATCGCTTCGACTGGGGCGACGCGACCTTCCTGGCCCTCGAGACGAACACGATCTTCCGCCTCGGCAGCGGGCCCCACATGAGCTGGCTCGAGGACGAGCTCAAGACGGCGAAGAAGTGGGTGATCGTCTACATGCACGCCCCGCTCTACTCGGCCGGCAAGCACGGCGACAGCTCGACGCTCCAGTCCAACCTCGAGAGCCTGTTCGAGCACGAGGGCGTCGACCTCGTCCTCGCGGGTCACGACCACGACTACGAGCGCAGCGTTCCGATCAAGCAGTTCAACCAGGACCCGAGCTACGCCGGCCTGGTCCACGTCGTGACGGGCGGCGGCGGCGCGGCCCTGCGCCCGGTCAACCCGACCCCGCGCACGCACCTCGCCCTCTCGGCGCACCACTACCTCAAGGTCACGATCGCCGGCGACGACCTCCACGGCGAGGCGATCGACGTCAACGGCCAGTCGATCGACCGCTTCACGATCCGCGATCAGTGAAGCGGAGGCGGGGGCGCCTCGACGTCGCGATTTAGCAGGAACGCAGGAAGTGAGGAAAGAAGGAAGGCTGCCTCATTCCTCTCTTCCTCTGTTCATGCAAGCGGAGGCGGGGGCGCCTCGACGTCGCGATTTAGCAGGAACACAGGAAGTGAGGAAAGAAGGAAGGCTGCCTCATTCCTCTCTTCCTCTGTTCATGCAAGCGGAGGCGGGGGCGCCTCGACGTCG
>MDTG01002629.1_pt1 | contig 11002 bp, 4 predicted proteins | sample 811421 | NCBI WGS metagenome assembly MDTG01 (sample SAMN05326645, study PRJNA326480) | marine metagenome | isolation source: seawater | place: Pacific Ocean: South East | collected 2011 | reverse complement strand
TGGGATCACCCAAACGGTGCGCTCGAAATAAATACCCGCGGTTATATTAAACCCATGGCAATTCGCAAGGATATCAACGCTGTTAAAAATGCGCGTCAGTTTGGTGGAGGGATACGAGCTGTGGGTAGCAATCCAACAAGCGCTCAATTAGTAATCGACGAAGACTATTCTACTGGATGGGCACCAGATTTTTCTGCGTCCCCAGAAGATTGGTGGATTGAAATCGACTTGGGCCGCCTCGTGACAGCCGAACAAATACGTCTTCACTTTACAGAAGACGCTCCGCCCATGGAATTCTTTTCTGTGCTGATCGCAAGTGGAGAACAGTTTTTTACGAATGCTTTAGTACCGATTCCTGGAACTTTAGTTTACGGAACTGGCCAGACTTTTGGTTTCAATAAAGAAAAAATCGTTACCTTGGATACGAAACACGTAGAAGTTAGTGTGATTCGCATCAACATTTCCCAAGCTACTCCAAGTGCACGCCTCTCCGAAGTTGAAGTTCGTACCGTTGGGGACAACATAGCCTTAGGTACTGTAGAACGCGGAGGCAGTATTGAGTTGATAACAGATTTACAATCAGTCCTTGAAGGCGGACAAAATATGGCCGACGGGAATATCGTCACAAACTGGTCTCTTAATACACTTCACCAAACGGTAACCGGTAAGGACATTTTCAATCGCATCATATTCGATCTGGGTGCCCATTACTGGATAGACCAACTTAGAATTGTCGGGGAACCAATGGGCGCACCTCCAAGTCGCAGGTCCCAAAATGGAAACTTTTTCTGGTACCAGGTACTAGCTTCGGATGGTTCGTTAGCTCCAGATGGTTCGTTACGTTGGCAGGAGGTAGCCTTCAGACCAACAGCTCCTGAAAACGTTACAGAAAAACGTAATTTTGATCATAATTTTCCACTACAAAAAATTCGATATTTACAACATTACTTCCCTTCAACAGAGGGAGGGACGCTTCACCAAGGAGGAACACACAGCCCATACGCTACCTTTGGATATGTGAGTGAATACCAGATCTACGGCAATGGGTACCCCAGCGAAGTATACCTCAAATCTCCGATTATCGATCTGAGAGGAGCCAAAGGCCTCACATCTATCGAATGGATAGCCGATTTACCCTTGGGAACGCGCATCGAAGTTCGTACTCGAACTGGTGATGAAGTTGAACAAAATTACACTTATTTTGATAAAAATGGGAAAATCGTAACGGCCTCCCGATATAAAAAATTGATCCCATCTTTTAGAGGCATTATTGATACATCAATAGCAGTAAGTAAAAATTGGAGTTTATGGAGTGAGCCGTATAATTCCTCTGGAGAATTATTTAAATCACCTTCTCCAAGACGTTACGCACAAATGGACCTTCGCTTACTTTCAGATGACCCAAACTTGGCACCTAAATTATCAAAATTACAGATCAATACAGATGATCCATTGGCACAAAAAACACACGGAGAGATTTTTCCAAATAGCGTTTCCGCTGGTATCGAAGAAACCTTCTCTTACTTCATAGCCCCTTCCTTTGATCGTCGCTCTCAGGGGTTTGACCAACTAAGCCTAGAGTCCTCCGTTCCTATGCAGTTTTTGAATATTAAAATCGGAAACGAAATTATTTCCGTTGATGTAACCGAAAATGAAGACGGGTTTTCCTTAATGCTTCCCCAAAATGTTCGCAGAACGGGAATAATAACTATAGATTTTCGTGCAACAATCTATCAGAACCGTACTCGATTCGAAGCATTTTTAGGTAATAGTGATTTGGGACAAAATGTCCGTCAGTATGTAGACGAAGGTAATGCCGTGGAGGATATCGAGAGCGAAACTATTTCCGTTGCATTACCAGTCAGCGACCATATGATATCCAACTTTTCAGTGTCAACCGAAATATTGACACCAAACGCCGATGGAATAAGTGACGAGTTGTTAATCGAATTTGATGCGCTAAAACTTTTTGAACCTCGTCCGATTCAAGTCCATATTTTCGATTTGTCTGGTAAAAACATTCGGGAACTATCAGATGATCTGGGGACTGCAAACAGATATTCCTTTAAATGGGACGGACTCGATGCACTAAATCGTTTAGTCCCTCCAGGGACCTATATTCTACGCCTCAAGGTAGAAGGTGATTCACAAAATGGTATCAGGCAACAAAAAATTGGGGTTGTTTATTAAGAGCTTCCCAAGAGGAAAAAAACGCTTGAATAAGATTTCGTTTGAATTAACGACCGAACTAGAGGATCGATTTATGCGCAATTCATTCATGCTTCTTATGGTGCTAATTATAGCTCTTCCTGATTTAACTTTTGCAGGAGAGCGCATAAAATTTGGCGGTAACGGTAATGCGTGGGATGAAACCGGCCTTTATCTCAATGCTCTGGAAGTAACGGGGTCAGAAGGATTATCTCCGCTTGAAGCGGATCCTGATGAGAATATCCTTCCTCGAATTCGCGAATTAGGAGGAGGAGCAACTACATCCGTCACTACAGCAGCCGCAAGGTCTAATCAAATCATTAATGAATTAATTGACGGCGACCACAAAACAGGTTGGCGTGTTTATACGAATACAAACGGTGCTGAATTAATAGTTGATATGGGAGCAATATTTTCACTGCGAAGAATCTTCTTTCGCCGTGGTGTACTAAATGACGATGAACGCTCTCTGCGAGGTTATGAATTCTACATCAATAACGGCGACCCACTCAATTTTGTAGGAGAGACGCCTGTATATTCCCTCATCAAACAAAATCGTTCGCATGGGGAAGCCGAATTAGACTTGAGTTTTCCAGCCACACAAGTTCGTTATTTCAAGATTCGAAGTACGGGCGAACGTGCTTTTCAAATGGGAGACTTAGAGGTCTTCGGAATAGGTGTTACTCCTTTCGCCCATTATATTTCGAGAGTAATCGATCTGGGTGCTAAAGCCAACTTTGGTCCAATCCACGTATATACCCGAAGTGACTCACTTGCCAAAGTTCTTTTTAGTACGAAAACTGGTACAACATCTGATGATTCTCTTTACTTCAGACAAACTGGTATTCCCGGTGAATACGAAGAGGTTCCCCGTAACCAATTTGATAGGACCTTAGACCCAGCCTACGCAGGAATAGTACGTGCCAATGATAGGGATTGGAGCTCTTGGTCACCACCCTATGCCCAACTCTCAAGTAGCCCACTCAACTCCCCAGATAATCGACGCTACGTTCAATTTGAATTCAAACTTCTATCAGGTAGCCTACTCGATAAGGCTCTTGTTGACTCAGTGATATTCAATTACTCCGTACCAGCTATTGCAGACTCGATTATAGGAGAAATCACTCCAAATAAAGGTCAAATCGGCGAAATCAATGAGTTCACGTATCATCTCCGTTCCGTTTCTTCATCAGGAGACAAAGGTTTCGATACGGTATTCATCAATACGCCGTTCGATGCTACCGCCACAAAAGTTGAAATTGACGGTCAAGCTATAAATAATTTTGATAGCAAAATGGCTGAGGGACGACTGAAAGTTTCCTTTTCTGAAAATAGAATTACTCGCGACGATCAACGCGTTGAGATTACGTTTCGAAGTCTGCTTACTGTTTCTGGAACTGAATTTCGTTCAGAAGTAGGTGTTGATAACTCGGATTCCTATCCACAGCGCGTCATCGCAGGTGATGCCTACCCGGAGAATGACGGCAATACTCTTACGGTTGGGGCGATAATAGAAGATAAATTATTTGGAGGAGTCAACTTTTCTTCCGACATTGTAACTCCTAATGCAGACGGAGTAAATGATGTATTGGGTCTGGATTATATCCTGTTGAAAGCTACCGATCCAGTCAGAGTTACGGTTATCGTTTACAATTTGTCTGGAGACGAAATTGCACGAGTTTATGATCGATACGATGTTAGCGGTCCAAATCAAGTGATTTGGGAAGGACGAGATGCAAAGGGAAAAGTTGTATCTCCTGGCTTATACGTAGTGTGTCTTAAGGCAAATGCAGACGCTGGCGATGCTGTGAAATTTCGAACAATAGCGATTGCGTATTAGATACGAACAAATAAAGCACCCGTTTTAAATTTTAAACGTAAAGCTTCCATAACTAAGACAGAAGCTTACTCTGAGATAGATTTTAAAGCTCTTAAATTCCCAAGGGAGGGATACCATGCGTCGATTTACATCTTGGAGAATAGGAATAATTCTCCTGATCGGCATGCTGGCCGCTTCTAATGCAGCTACACCAGGCCGTGAGCGTGGCGCCACTTCGCAGGTGCGAATCGAGGGGTTTGATCCGCTGATTCCCACGCTGAGAAAGTGGTACGTTCCACAAGACCTTTACAATTTTTATAATTGGGGCGGTTACAAATATACCAATTATGCCAAAGAACCTTATGAACGCTACGTAAGTACTCAATTAGAGGGATTAGGGCAATACGATATTTTTGGTAATTGGGTAACTCGTGGTTGGCGTATATATGAATGGCGCCAGCAACAGCCGTTGGCCTTTGGCAGTACTGTTTTCAAAGACAGTCGCTTTTCCAGTTGGTTTCAAAACCTCGTAGTCGCTTCAGATGCTAAAGGACAGTACTATACGTCCCTAACTATCGGCGATCGGATCCGCACCACCCTCACGCCGCTAACATTTAGTCGATCTCGTTTTAACGGGGTTCAGTGGGATTTCCAGTCAGACAAATATAGCGGAACCGTTCTTTTGTCACGTGCAAGCGAGCCTGTGCGTGTAGTACAAGGGTCAAACCGAATGCAAGATACCGATTACACTAACTTTATGGGCTTAAGAGGAACAGCTCAGGTAGGTGATTTTATAAATATCGGCGCCACCTTAGTCAATACTAATTTTGGATCTAGTTCGAGTAATTTTTCAGAGAATTCACGAAAAGGACTTCTCACAAGTAGCCAAAACTCTGGTAATGTCACCGAAATTGTCGTCCGTATAGTCGATGATTCACCAGGGGATGAATCTGGGGCGCTATTCTTTTCGGCCGATATGATTGTTGATAACGAAATAGTTGCCGTAACACCTACTATTGAAGGTGGCCGTCAACGCGAGGGATTTTTGGAAGCTCTAGAAGAAGCACCAATTCTTCTTCGCTACCGTGTACCAGATGCTCTTGTTGTTGAAAAAGTCGGGTTCGCAATGGTACTTTCGAACGATTACCGTGTAGATGTAACATCAAACCTGCAAACGAACTTAAACGGACAACCCATCTTTCTTCCGGTTGCGCGAGCAGAAGGTAATGTAAGAGACAACACCAACCAAAGAGTCGTAAGATTTGATTATGGCTTACCTTCTGGCAATCAAATTACCAGTGTCGATTTACAAGTAGAAGATATTTGGGGAATGGAAATACGGGGTGAATTTGCCCGTAATGCCCAATATCAACGATTTCCAAATATCAATATACAGAAACTCAGCAACCTAAAATTAAGCCAACAAGAAGCCGATGCTTGGTTTATCAATGCAACCAAAAAAACAGGTCGTTATTTCAGCTACGGTGAAGCATTTAGTATGGATCACAATTATACGACAAGAGGTTACATCACAGATCAAAATGACTTTGTAGACTATGAAAATCAACGCCAAAACTGGTTTGAGTACATTGATGACAACGACGATCAAGACGAGAATGTTGACTGGCCGCGATTTGGTGGTGGAGCTGGGGACAATGCTGTATTTCCAGGCCTAGACGAAAACAATGACCTTATCTCTGACTTTAATGAAAACAGTAATCTTACCCCTGACTATGAAGAGCCTTTTCTACGCCATTACGTTGACCCACCTGAGTTTCTTTTTGGCGTAGATATGAACAATAATACAGTTGTGGACCGTTTCGAGAATGACGAAGAAGCCGATTATCCATATAAGCGTGGGCACCGTGGATATAACATGTATACGGGAGCAGAGATATATCCTGGTATAAATATTACCTTTGGTCGCAATCGTGAATGGCTGATCGCTGGCGAAGAACGGGCAAAAATGAATTTTCTGCTTGTTAGCGCTGAACAGGATCTTGCCCGTTATGGTCGTTTCGAGGCTTTTTATATGTTAAAATCAGTAAAAGATAACATTCCTGACAACTTGCTTCAGTGGGTACAACGACCTGGATCCATTGGGGGGTTACAGCCACTTGATGATCCACAAATCACTCAGGATGCACTGGTAAACCAAGCATTTTTAGGTCACAAGCTTGCACGTGGCAACCTGACGTTCATAAACAAATTACGACTGGATCATTACAAACAGCGTGCAAATGAAGGAGATGCTAGTAGCAACTTCAACGATAGTGGCTTTATTGGCGTAATCAGTAAAGCAGATTACCCACTACCAGTTCGAAACAATATCACATTTATACCTCGTTGGAAAGGTATATGGCGCAAACGCACACAGCCACGACCTGCACAATTAGAGCTAAATGATATGAGCCAGATTTTCTCGCTTTCGGCCGTTTTCCCGGTATTAACGAGAAGTCGCGTTGAGATCGGAGTTGAATCTATTATTTATCGAAATGCCGAAGACATCCCAGATCCTTTGCCACCAGAATATGTAGATGATTTTGTCGGCAAAGTTTTTACGACTCAGTACACAAACCGTGTTCAATACCAAGGTTACAGTATTACTTCCAACATTGGCTTTCAAATTAACGACATAAATTTTGGAAACCTCAAAGATCTTGATGTCAGTAACACCATAGCATTTATAGAGCTCTTCGCTGGTATGGAACAAGACCGGCTTGGAGGCAGACCCGCTGAGCGTCGCGGATGGGGGTTTTAAAGAGTGAGGCGATACCAAAAAAAAGCAATTGGGTCTCTTCTCTTTTTTATATTGCTCAGCTCTTGCTACGATAATACTGCCGTAAAGCCAATAAATAACTCCCCTCTTGTCCACATTGGGAATGAGACGATTGGCGAAACAGATTTTTTAATTGCCTTAGAAAAACTGAATGACGACGTGCAATCATTGACATTGAGTGATTGGCGTCAACGTCTTCAAGTATTGATCGATAACGAATTAATGCTAATCGAGGCACAACGTAGACAGCTACATGAGGACGACAAGGTGAAAGCCGCTGTAAAAGGCTGGGAGCGTGATCGTATCATCAGTGTTTTACGTGAAAAAAGTAATTCAGGAATGCTCAACCCAAATCCCAAACAGATTACATCCTTTTTCGAAACGGCCGGAGCAGCGAATGAGATAAAATTACAACGAATTGACATAATAGATCGACAGGTCGCTATTTCCATTATAGAAAAGCTCAATAACGGAAACGATTTTGCTGACATCGCGAAAAAGCAGAACAAACGGATTTTGACAACAGATTGGCTTAACCCTCTTATGGTGGATGAACGTTATGCTCCACTATTTTTTCTTCAAAAAGGAGACGTTGAACTTCTTGAAGCGCAAGGTCGTTTCATCGTTGCAAAAATTGCAGAACAACGCATCGTGTCACTAGAAAAAAGAAAAAAATTAGTTGAGGGATCTTTACAAAAGAAACTGATCCAAGAAGCAAACCTGAATCTCTTAGCAGAGTTGGCAGAAAAATATGAAGTCCAAATCGACACTACGACAGCTGGTCTATTATTAAGAGGAAATGTCAATAACGAGCAGCGCCTTCTTACAAGCTCTCTCGGGGAGTGGACCGTCGATCAGTATATACTTGCAAATAAAAGTCTTTCCAACTCAAATAACCTTCAGGGTATGTCAATTAGAGATTTAGGGTTCCATATAACTCGCGTGTTTATCGTTGATCAGGTATTGATTGAAGAAAAGCAGAAATTAGGAATGACCGAAAGCTTGGATATTGACAAACAGAAATTTCTCAAACAAAAAATGTTAGAAACTCTGTGGCAAACAGATATCTATTCACAGATAATTGTTGAAAACTCTGAACTAAGAGCATTCTATCAAAAGCACAAGACTCGGTATTCAGCGTTGTCGGAAAACATGCAAGCACTAAATTATCGGCTAAGCAACGATATTCGCGAATCAAAAGCACAACCTTTGTTTGTTTCGTTTATCGAAAATCTAAGAAGTCGTTCGGAGAATTTAGTTAAAATAGAAGAAGATAATTTTAGGGACTTTGTCTCAAGACAGAGAAAAAAACAAGTCCCTGTCGATTTGTAATAGAAGAGCACTGAGAGAGGAGATCTCCATGCATCGTTATACAAAGAAGCTAATAGTTACTAATTTTCTGCTAACTTTATTATTTACTGGTTGCGGGCATTATCTTGTTCCCGGTAATTTCGAGCCCGTTGAGGCAGCTAATCAGTCTAATATTAATGGAACAGAGATGCTTGTCCTGGATGACGGGACTGTGACATATGCTTTAAATCGCCTCGAAATTTCCGTGAGGCCCATGACAGACGAAGAACTTAATCGACAGTATCCTACGCAATCAAATAACGCTAGTGGTCCTGGAGATGAGGTCCCCTCCAACCCCTTTACTAATGGTAACTGGGTAGATTCTAAAACAGGAACATCACCTCAAAGATTATCTGTATTCAAAGTAACTGTTAAAAATTACGAGTTTCCAAAAGTAAAATTGGATCCGCTCAATATATATATCGAATCAGAGAATGGTCGGAAATACTATCCTTGGGGAGCATACGATATTGAAGAATACTTTCGTCGATTTCCTTTAGCCTTCAATGGCTTGGGTTACCTCCGTTTTGACGAAAGGCGAGATATTATGAATAGAGCTAAATATCCCGACAATGAATTTTGTTTTTCGGGTCAGGACGTTGAGGGTTACGTTATTTTTTCGAAGATTCATAACGACGTGGGATCCATTACTTTCCACATACCCAATTTAGGATTGAGATATAATTACCGGAATGAACCCACAGAGGAAAAAGATATTTCATTTCGTTTTCGGCGAGATATAGATAAAATCAAAAACATCAAGAAAGTCGCTAAGAATTAAACCTCAAAAACCAAAATACTTGACATAAAAATCAGGTGGAAAGGCTTCCACCTGATTTTTATGTGTAATTTATTGAATAATAGTCTGCTGAAATTTTTATGAGATTGTATCTGTCAATTATAACAATCGGTGTTTTCTTTGGTCCATTGTTGATCAATGGACCCGAATATAACTCCCATATTTTAGAAGATTTAATCAACTGGGATCCAATACTCGAAGTACCAGAAACTATCCCAGATTCTGACGTCCGTAGTATTGTTGCCGACGTTCAGCGGGTTAATTTAAAAAATCACATTGCCAATCTTAGCTCTCATCCATCGCGAGTAACCGGTTATGAAGGAGCAGATTCAGCAGCGAATTATATAGAAAAACAATTGTCTTTGATAGGTCTAACAGATGTACGTCGCGAGACCTTCAACGTCACAGTTCCAATAGATAAAGGCGCTAATTTAAAAATAAGAAATCGGAATTTGAAGCTGTTTTCTCTCTGGCCTAATGGCGTCAGGACCTCGACCTTGCCTGCTGAAGGACTGAGGGGGCACTTAATTGACGTCGGTAAAGGAACTTTAGCTGAATTAGATGGTAAGCAAATTAAAGATTGCATCGCACTTATGAAATTTGGATCTGGAAATAACTACGTACAGGTCAGAGCCTTAGGAGCTCAAGCAATCATTTTTTACGATGCAGGAAATGTCACACGTGGTGAATCAGCAGAAAAATTTTTACAGGTGCCTGTTGATATCCCTCGCTTTTGGATTGGAACATCCGAAGCAGATTTCCTATTCAAGGAATTAAGCGAATCGCTCGAAAATGTCCTTATATCAGCGACAATGGAATGGGAACAAGTTGAAGGTCACAATATAATCGCAGTATTGCCTGGTCAAGACACAGAGATGCCGAGAGGGCAGAGACAGCAAACACAAAAATGGAACGAGCAGGTTATAGTTGTACAAGCCCATTACGACGCCATCTCAGTAGTACCAGCGCTCGCCCCTGGAGCCGAAAGTGCTTCTGGAATCGCTGCACTCTTAGAAAGTGCACGTCTTTTAAAAGAATATGGTACACGTTATACGATTATTTTTCTAGCTACATCCGGACATTTCGAAGGCCTTTCCGGCATCAATGACTTTATTTATCGGCACGCAAGAAATAGCGAGTACTTCAAAAACCGCATAGATCCGGAACAACTTATTGATTTCCGATTATTTATAGGCCTAGATCTACACTCCCAAAATAGTAACTTGGCGGGGTTTACTATGGGGACATTTTATAATTCAAATTGGGGTAATAACGATTATTTGAAAAACCTCATGGCTCCCTATAGCAATCATTTTTCCAATTATATTTCAGAGGTATTCCCTAACTCGGAAAGATATATAGATGCCGTAGCTCCCCTTAAGCGTGTCTGGAAAAATTATATGCCCATACGTTTGGCGTTAGATAGTGAGGCTGTTGTTTTTGTCGGAAAAGAGGCGATGTCACTTGTCACCCCGAACCAATTAAGAACGCGAATAGACACGCCTAAAGACATAATTGATTTCGTCAACTTCGACGGCCTAAAACATCAAACTGAATCAATCGTTGCAATATTGATTAAAGCAGCTTCCGATGCTGACTTCTTCAACGATACCAAATTATCTCTACGCGACTGGGGTCACAGTCTAGAGGGAGATATTTACTGGTTCGATAGAGACATAAATTTTGCTGTACCTAAGGCTCCTGTCCCAAAAGCATTAGTTACTTATCTACAACCGGGTCCAAATTCTATAGCTGGTGTTCGCACTTTAATTACAACTCAAACCGCTTCCTCTGGAGATTCAATTGGTCATTTTAAATTTGATATAATGCGAAACCGTTTCGCTAATCGGATACAAGCATTCGAATTAGATGACCGAGGGCGGATTATATCTGCGCCAGATTTAGGAGAGGAAGGCGACAAAACGTATCCCGGGATGCAATCATATGGCTGGTGGGAAAATAATATGCTCCAAGTATTATTTAAATGTCAGGCATTGTCATTTTTAGAAGTAGTTGATCCAAGATATCTTTCCGCTATGGACCAAAT
>MDTG01377863.1_pt1 | contig 11004 bp, 9 predicted proteins | sample 811421 | NCBI WGS metagenome assembly MDTG01 (sample SAMN05326645, study PRJNA326480) | marine metagenome | isolation source: seawater | place: Pacific Ocean: South East | collected 2011 | reverse complement strand
TGATGGCAATGTTTTAGATCTAGGATCTTCAAATTCATCAAATAATATTTTAAAATATAATCGAACAGTAAAAAATATTGAATTTGCTGATAAATTTTCTGAGAAAAATGAAATTATTAAAGTTGATCTAGAGAAATTTCCAAACGAAATAAATAAAAATTTTCATTACGTTTTTTTATTTAATGTTATGGAGCATATCAAAAATTTTGATAATTGTTTAAAAAATGCGTTTAATCTAGTTAAAGAAGGTGGAAAATTCATAGGCTCAACTCCATTCCTGTTTAGAGTGCATTCCTCTCCTAATGACTATTTGAGATTTACTGATCAATTTTTGTTGGAAAAGTTTAAAGAAGTTGGGTTTTCAAAATACAAAGTAGATGTCTTAATTGGCGGAATTTTTATTTCATTTTATTCAAATATATTTACAATTTTAAATAAAGTTCCCCTAGCTTTTTTGATAAATATTCCTCTTTTTTTTATGTGTTTACTTTTAGATAAGATTTTAAGTTTATTTAGTAAAAATTTAAAAAATAATTACCCAATAGGATATTATTTTATTGCTGAAAAATGATTTTCTTAAATTTTATAAAATTTTTCCTCTCAAAATTAAATTTTTTAGACTATTTTAAAATTTTATTTAATTATATACTAATTTTTGGTTTAATTTTATTTGATTTACTATTTATTGTTTTAATTTTTTTAATAATAAATTTTTCAGAAAATATTACGCAAGATAGTTTTTTTATTAATTTAACTAATTCTGTAATTTTAGATATTTCAGAGAATTTCAATACTTCAATCCTATATGCCAAAATTTTCCTTTTAATATTAGCATTAATTTTTAAAAATTTAATTTTTATTTTTCAAAATTGGTTTTTCTTTAATTATATCTACTCTATGTCAGCAGAAATTTCTAAAAAACTCTTAAGAAATTTTTTACATAAAAATTATGAAAATTTTATTAATTTAAATATTTCTACATATACAAAAATTTTAACAAAAGATTTAGACAATGTTGTTGGAGGAATTTTTCAATCCATAATTTCAATTACTGGGGATTTAATATATATAATTGCATTAATTTTTTTTTCATTAAAATTAATTGAGATAGACTTTTACTATTCTCATTTAATTTTAGTGATAGCTCTAACAGTAATGCTTATGTTTATCTGGAAACTAAGTATTAAATTTGGAACATTAAGAAATTTATTTGAAACAAAAATATTTGCTCATATAAATGAAACCCTATCAGCAATAAAAGAGATAAAAGTTTTCAATAAAATTGATTATTTTTCTAAAGAATTTTTTCACAAAGCAAAAATGTTTTATCAAATAAGAACAATTTCGGGAGTTATAAATTTGATACCAAAAACAGTTTTTGAAATTTCGGCATTTCTTTTTTTAGTCATTAGTTACTCAAATTTTGAAGGTAATGCGGTTAGTTTTATATCCTCTATTTCAATTTTAGCTTTTGTTTTCATGAGAGTATTGCCCCCTGTAAATAAAATAAATTTAAACTTGAATAGTTGCTTAAACTATCATGAGTCACTCAATCTAATTAAAAAGAATTTAAGCAAAGATTTTTCAACAAGTAGTATTAAAAAGAAAAAATTATTAAGCATTAGATTGAGCAAAATTAATTATTTTTACATTAAAAATAAAAAGAAAATTAATGTTATAAATAATTTTTCTATAAATTTTAAAAGAGGAAAGATTTATGGATTATTTGGAAAGAGCGGAAAGGGTAAAACAACTTTATTAAACATATTATCTGGACTAATAAGTCCAAAATCAGGAAATATTTATATAAATAACAAAAAAATTAAATCTCAAGATATATATAAAGATTACAAAGTAAGTCTGCTAAATCAAGAACCTTATCTTATAGAAGGCTCAATCTTGGATAATATAATTTTTAATTTTAGAAATATAAGTCAGAATAATATTTTGAATAAAAAAAGAATACAAAAATTATTAATTAATTTTAACTTAAAAAAATATTCAAATAAAAAATTTTTAACTGATAATAATATGTCATTGAATAAAAAATTATCTGGAGGTGAAAAACAGAGACTTTCAATAATCAGATGTATATATAACGATCCTCAATTAATGATTTTAGATGAACCAACAGCTGCATTAGATAAAAAAAATGAGGGAATATTAATAAAATTTTTGAAAAAATATAAAAAAAATAAAATTATAATTTTAACTACTCACAGAGAGTATTTGAAAAAATATTTAGATAAAGTCGTTAAAATTTAAAACTTTTAATAAATTTAAAAAATATAAAATATAAAATTAGAATTAAAATTCTTAAATTCATTTTGCTTTCGCCTCTAATCCTGTGATTAAATTTTATTTCTAAATCTTTAATTTTTAAATTTTTAGATGAATAAATTATGTCAGAAAGAATTTTGTATCCTTTTCCAAACAATTTTTTTTTGTATATAATTTTTTTTTTAAAACAAAAAAAACCACTTAGAGGATCATCTGTTTTATAACCTAGAAAAAAAATTAATATTTTTTTTATAAAGATAGAAGCAAAGTATCTTAAAAAATTTAAAGATTTTTTTTCATAAACTTTAGAAAAATTTCTTGAACCTATTACAATATCTAAGTTTTCTTTATGTAAAAAATTAATCAATTTTGGTATATCAGAAGGGTTATGTTGTAAATCACCATCCATAATTACAATATATTTATACTTTGCTTTTTTTATTCCAATCAAACAAGATTTAGTTAAATCTGGCTGTTTATCAATTCTAATTATAAATTTTATATTTTTATTTTTTTTTGATTGTTCTTTAAGAACTATATCACTTCCGTCTTCAGAATTATCATCTACAAATATTATTTCATATTTAAATTTCTTATCTAATTTTTTTTTTATAAGGTGAGCTAGTTTTTTAATATTTTTTGACTCATTTAAAATAGGGATGACTATAGAGAATTGTATCATTAAAATAAATTATTTATATATCTTTCATATTTTAAACATTGAGATTCTATTTTAAATCTTTTTAAACTTTTATTTCCTAATTTTGATTTATTTTTAGCTATTTTATAATTATCTAGAACATATGATATTTTTTTTGACAAAGACAAAGAATCATTTACAGGTGTTAAGAAACCATATTTTCCATTTACTAATATTTCTCTAGGACCACTTTCACAATCTGAGGAAATTATTGGCACTTTGTATTTTAAAGCTTCTATTAAAACATTCGGCTGACCTTCAAAAAAAGAATTTAAAATAAAAATTTTAGAACTATTGTAATATTTTGAGGGACTTATAAATTTAATGAATTTAATTTGATTATTTAAATTATACTTTTTAACCAAATGTTTGAGAGATTTTTCCTCTTGTCCGCTTCCAATTATTAATAAAATATAATTATAATATTTCTTATGAATAAATGAAAAAGCTCTAATAAGACCTTTAATATTTTTTTGTTTTTCTAATCTACCAACAGTTAAAAGATAATTTTTTTTCTTAATTTTTTCCTTATTTTTATTAAGTTTTATAGGATTATATATACTAACTATATTTATATTTTTTATTTTGGATTTTAAATATTTTGATGATGAAATTGAATTACATATAATGCCATTGGCAAACCGATAAAAAAATATTTTTATAAATAGCTTAAGTTTGAAATTAATAAAATTATTAAAAAATATTAAAGAGTTTCTTGGATGATTAGCAATTCTTAAAATACATTTAATACCATTTTTTTTACTGGCTATTATGGAAAAGGGATGATCTTGCATGGAAAGCATAATTGATTTTGAATTTTTCTTTTCTTTAAAAAATATTAATTTTATGAAGCAATTTATTGAGTTATTGATACGGTCAGAAAAAAACCAAAAATTTATATATTTTCCCGATTTATCAAGCTCCACTCTATTATTAAGTTTTTTTTTAATTTCATTAGAAATTGATGAGTATACTATTTTTACTTGGTAATTTTTATTTATGAAATAATTACTGAGTAATAATAAATTTTTTTCTATGCCACCTCTTTCGATATTTGGCATAAAAAAAATAATTTTTTTCATTTTTGACCTTATGTAATATGTTAAATAAAAATTTAAATATATATGTTAGTATCAATTATAATCCCCTATTTCAACGATCCAAACAATATCAAGTCCTGTATTCAGTCAGCACTTGCACAGAGTTATTCAAAATTGGAGATAATAGTAATTGATGACGAAAATTCTATAAAGTCAAAAAAAATTTTAAAAAAAATTTCAAGACTTGATAAGAAAATTAAAATTTTTCTAACAAAAAAAAATAAAGGTGTAAGCTTTGCAAGGAACTTGGGAATTAAAAAATCTAATGGAAAATTTATTGCATTCTTAGATAGTGATGACTTATGGAAAAAAAATAAAATTAAAAAACAAATAATTGAAATGAAAAAAAGAAAACTTGATATATGTTATACTAATTTCAAAACAATAAATGATAATAAAATTTTTTCTTATGAAGTCAATTTACCAAAAAAACTAGATTATGAGGATTTACTAAAAGCTTGCCCTATTTGTTGCTCATCAATTGTTATAAGAAGTCAAATAGTTAAAAAACATCAATTTTCTAAACTAAAAACAAAAGAGGACTATGAGCTTTGGTTAAAATTATCAAAAAATAATTTTAAGTTTGGAGGTGTAAATAAATACCTAACTTTATATAAAATAAGAAAAAATTCCTTGTCCTCTAATCATTTTAACAAATTAATTAGTGCATTTAAAATTTATAATAATTACAATAATTATGGAATTTTATGGTCTCTCTTATTTGTTATAAGACTCTATTATAATGCATTTATAAAAAAATTTCTTTAAAATTTATTTTTTAGCCTATAGAAACTTCAATATGATTTTAATTACAGGATGTGCGGGATTTATTGGTTTTCATCTTGCTAAAGAATTATCTAAAAATATTAAAGTTTTAGGCATCGACTCATTAAACAAATACTATTCAGTTAAATTAAAAAAAAAAAGGTTGAGCTTATTAAAAGAAAACAAAAAATTTAAATTCCTCAAAATGGATTTAAACAATTTTAATAAATTAAGAAATAAAATTAAAAATCAAAACATAAAATGCATAGTACATTTAGCTGCTCAACCAGGCGTGAGGGTATCAATTAAAAATCCTCATAACACATTGCTACAAAACCTTTTAGCATTTTCAAATATTATAGAGATAGCAAGATTAAAAAAAGTAAAAAAATTTATTTATGCTTCATCAAGTTCTATTTATGGCGATGCAAAAATATACCCATTTGTTGAAGATGATTTTAAAAATATACCTATATCAGTTTATGGAGCTACCAAACTATCAAATGAAATTATTGCTAATTCATATTCAAGAAATTTTGAAATGCAAACTATTGGTTTAAGATTTTTTACTGTTTACGGACCATATGGCAGACCAGATATGGCTTATTATAGTTTTTTAGATAAATTAAATATGAAAAAAAAAATTCAAGTTTTTAATAATGGTAAAATGAGTAGAGATTTTACTTATATAGACGATGTAATTAATGGAATTGTAAAAGTTATTAAGACTAAATTTAAAAAGCAACATGAAGTTTTAAATATAGGAAAAGGTAAACCTGATAATTTAATGGACTTGATAAATAATTTAGAAAAATTTTATAAAAAGAAATTCAAAAAAGAATATATAAATAAGATTCCAAAAGGAGATATTAAAAAAACCTTTTCAAATACAAAAAAAGCAAAGAAATTTATTAATTGGAAGCCTAGAGTTGGACTTGAAGAAGGTGTTAAAAAATTTGTCTCTTGGTATAAACTAAATCATGGAATTAAATAATTTTTCATTATCTAAGAAGATAATTGAAGTATTATTAATTTCTTTACCTGTAAGTCTTTTATTAAGCAACATCATTGCTGAACTAATTGTTGTTTTGCTAATTATATTTTATTTTAGCATACAAAAATTTACAGATGTAATTGATGATGTGAAAAATCCAATAATTTTATTTTTAGTGACTATTTGGTTTTATCTTATTATTAATTATTTTATAAATTTAGATTCTGAACCAAGTCTATTAAGGACTATATTTTTTTTAAGATTTCCTTTACTGATTTTATCAATATCTTTTTTTTTGAATTTTAACAAAGTTGATCAAAAAAGAATTTTTAAATTTTGGTTTGTTATAATTCTGATTATTTGTGTTGATTTATTTATTCAATATTTTAATAAAATTAATATAACAGGCAATCCAGCGATCTTACAGGGGAACCTTTATAGGTTAGGTGGTTTTATGGGTGATGAGCTCAAGATTTCAAATTTATTATTTCATTTTGGCGCGATAGTATTTAGTTATTTTTTTTCTAAAAAGATTAAAGAAAAAAAAATTAGCTTTTTTAATATTTTATTTTTGTTTTTTTTAATAATCTCAATTTTTATTACAGCTGAAAGGTCAAATTTTATAACGGTAATTCTTTTTTTTATATTCTTTAATTTCTTTTTATTTTTTACAAATAAAAAATTTTCTTTATTTGTATTAACTATTTTTTCAGTGACTTTAATTTTCTTAACTTTAAGTAATAAAGAATTATCTAATAGGATGACAAATACTGTAGTAAAAGAACTAAAGAATTTAAATTTTCAAAATAATAAATCATTTTTAAACAAAGATTCTCACTATTTTGCTCATTATTCAACAGCCTATCAGTTGTTTAAGCAAAATTTATTTTTTGGAATTGGATTAAAAAATTTCAGAAATTTTTGTGATAATGATGAATTTAATAGTGAGATACATCAAACATGGCACAAAAAAAAATGTGCAACACATCCTCATAATTACTATTTTGAGTTTCTTTCCGAATTAGGATTGATTGGTTTTTTATTTTTAATTTCTTTTTTTATTTACTCATTTTATAAATTTTTTCAAAGCAAAAATAATTTTATAATTATGAGCTCTTTTATTTTGTTAGTAAATTTTATGCCATTTTTACCAAGAGGAAGTTTTTTTACGAATTGGAATGCAATTATATTCTGGACAATTTTTGCATTTATATTTTCGAACTATATAAAATTAAATCACACAAAATGATAAAATGTTTTTTTTTTGATAGAGATGGAGTTTTAATTAAAAATTATGGTTATTTTTGCAATAAAGATAAAATTAAATGGTTAAAAGGTGTCTTCACTGCAATTAAATTATTAAATAAACAAAAAATTAAAGTAATAATCGTTACTAATCAATCAGGAATTGCAAGAGGTTTTTTTACTGAAAAAAAACTAAATGAATTTCATAATTTTATGAATTTAATTTTAAAAAAAAAAAAATCTAAAATTGATAATTTTTATTATTGCCCTTTTCACCCAAGTGGAAAAATTAAAAAATATACAAAAAGTAGTAAATTAAGAAAACCTAATAATGGAATGTTATTAAAAGCAATTAAAAAATATAAACTTAAACCAAAAGAATGTTTTATGATAGGCGATAAAAAAACAGATTATTTGTGTGCAAAAAAAACTAACGTCAATTTTGAATATAAAAAAAATTATTCTTTAGATAAACAAGTTAATAATATATTAAAAAAATTAAATGATTTTTAGTTTAACAATAATATTCTTAAGTATTATTTATTTATTATTATTAAATACTCTTCAAAAAAAAAATAACTTTTGTTTAGATAAAGTATCAAATAGTGAAAAACATAAGATTTTGCTTGAGTTAGATGGCAAAACACCACTATCTGGAAGTTTTTTTTTCTTACCAATAGTTATTTTACTCAGCTACCAGATTAATTTTATTTTTTCGATAACTTGTTTTTTATTTTTTTTAATTGGATTGCTGTCAGATCTAAAAATTACTAATTCACCCAAAATTAGATTATTAATCCAATTTATTGTTGTAATTATTTTCTTATTATTAATTAAGAGTCTACAAATTGATACAAGAATTGAATTTTTAAATAATCTAATGAATAATGAAATTTTTAGAATTTTAATAACATCTTTTTTTATTGTAGTTTTGATCAATGGATTTAATTTTATTGATGGAGTTAACAATCTATGTTCGCTAAATTTTCTAATAATTTCTATTTTTTTATACTCATTAGCAATTGACCAATCAATTATAAATTTTGATGGTTCATTAAATATTCTAATTGTTTCACTATTAATTTTTGTAGTTTTTAACTTTTTTGGAAAAAATTTTTTAGGTGATGGTGGTGTGTATGGAATTAGTTTTTTCTTATCTGTAATAATTATTAATATTTCATTATTAAGTGATCAAATATCACCTTATTATGTTGCAAACTTACTATGGTATCCTGCCTTTGAAAATTTATTTAGTATTTTCAGAAGAACAATTTATAAGAAGAAAAATTATAGAGCAGATAATGATCATTTGCATCAAATATTATTTAAATATTTAAAAAGTAAAAATTTTATAAAAAAAAAATATTTACTTAGTTCATTTACGGGAATTATAATTAATGTTTATTTATCATTATTTTATATCATTGGGTTTATAGATTATTCTGATACTAAACTTCAGCTAATTTTAATATTCTCAAATACTTTTATTTATTTGGGGATATACCAGATCTTAAAAAGAAATATTTATGATTAATACAATAGTTTTTTTTTTAGCATTCTTTCTTCTGCTATTATCAACAATTGGATATGGATTTTTATTCCAAAAATTATGTTTTAAAAAATTAGAGGGTTTTAGTGAAGAAAATTTAGTTTTAATCGGATTTTATGGATTATTTTTATTAACTTTAATTTCATTAATTTCCAATTTATTTTTTTCTCATAACTTTATACATAATTTAATATTGCATGGAATAGGTTTACTTTCTTTACTTTTTCTGAAGTCAAAAGAAAAAAAATTATATTTAAAATATATATTTATTATTTCCTTGTTTACTTTTTCTGCTTTATTAATATCAAAAACCAATGATGATTTTTCTTATTATCATTTACCTTTCACTAAATATTTAACTGAACATAAAATTATATTTGGTATGGGTCATTTGAATCATGGTTATAATCTTTTGTCCTCATTATTTTTTTTAAATTCAACTTTTTATTTACCAAAAATAGAATTTTATTCATTTCATTTTACTATTATCTTTTTTTTAATTTTCTTTAACTTTTACGTTCTGAAGGAAATATTTTATTCGGGAAACCATGAAATAACAAAATTTTTATATATTTTTAGTTTCACTTATTTTAACTTGTCATTTAATCGATTAGCTGAATATGGTACAGACAAACCAGGTCAATTGTTAATTGTAATTTTAGTAATTAAATTATTACAAATAATTTGTTTTGAGAGAAAAGAAAATCAATTAAGACAAATTTTATTTTTAATTCCATTATTAGCTTATTGTATTACTCTAAAAACTTATTTTCTTCCTTACTTACTTTTATCCTTTGTGATACTTATTTTGCAACCTAAGATGAAGTATGTTTTAGAGACTATTTTTTTTTCTAAATCATTTTTATTTTTTATTTTTTCTCTTTTTATTTATTTTTTTCATCACTTTATATCGACTGGTTGTTTAGTATCACCAATACCAATTACATGTATTGGAGATAATTTTAATTGGAGTTGGGCAAGAGAAACCTCAGATATGACAAATTTATCAATATGGCTGGAACAATGGGCCAAAGCAGGTGCGGGACCAAATTTTAGAGTTAATAATGTTTCAGAATATATAAGTTACCTAAACTGGGTCGATAATTGGATAGACAAATATTTTTTAAATAAATTTTTAGATCAATTATTAATTTTATTTTTAAGTATAATTGTTATTTTTTTATTATCAAAAAGTTTTAGTTTCAAAAAGGAAGTAAATAATATTAATAAAAATATATTATATTTTTATTCATTATTATTAATTATATTTTTAATTTGGTTTTTTAATCATCCCACTTTAAGATATGGTGGTTACTCTATTGTTTTTTTAATTATATCAATACCAATTTCTTTATTATTTTTTAGATATAAAAATAATAATTTGTTTGAGAGAAGAATTAGATTTTTAGTAATATTTGTAATTATTCTTTTTAATATAAAAAATATTACTAGAGTAGAAAAAGAATTTAATAGAGAAGATCATTATAAATTTACAAATTTCCCATTTTACGCAATAAAAGAAAAAAATTTTACAAAATATGAATTTAAATCAGGTTTAGATATTTATTCAGCTCATCATTGTTGGGCAACCCCAACACCATGTGGGAATATTGATCAAAAAATTTATGTAAATAAAAAAAATAGTTACTATTTTATAAATAAAAAAAAGTAGATTTTAAAAATGAAATTAATTAACGTAATAAGATTTTTTCTTAACTTTTTTGATTACTTCCAACAGAATAAAATTTTCAACTTTCTAAAAAAAACCCTAAGTGGTAAAATCATCTTATTTGATGTTGGAGCTCATCATGGAGAAACTTTAAAATTATTTTCAAAAAAATTTGAGATAGAGGAAATTCATTGTTTTGAGGCAAGTCCTATTAATTTTGAAATTTTATCTAAGGAAAGTAAAAAATTGAATTTAACTATCTATTTAAATAATGTTGGTATTGGAGCAAATAACGAAGATGCATTTATAAATCAAACTGAGGAGACATCATCATCCTCAATTAATGAATTTAATATAAATTCAAAATACTTTAAAAAAAAGTTAAAAATTTTAAATATTAGAAATTATGAAAATTATTTTAAAAAGGTTCCAATAAAATTAATTAAATTAGATGACTATATAGAAAAAAAGAAAATAAAAAAAATTGATATTTTAAAAATTGATACTGAAGGTTTTGAATTTGATGTAATTATGGGAGCTAAGAGCAATATTAATAAGGTTAAATATATATATTTTGAACACCATTTTGACTCTATGATTATAAAAAATTATAAATTTTCACAAATTAATGAATACTTAAAACAATATAATTTTAAAAAATTGTTTAAGATTAAAATGCCTTTTCGAAAGACTTTTGAATAT
>MDTG01289693.1_pt1 | contig 11004 bp, 17 predicted proteins | sample 811421 | NCBI WGS metagenome assembly MDTG01 (sample SAMN05326645, study PRJNA326480) | marine metagenome | isolation source: seawater | place: Pacific Ocean: South East | collected 2011 | reverse complement strand
TTTTAAAGCTGCAGCACTTTCAGTGGCATGTTTGCTAAATCATGAATTTGAAGTTGAAAGATATAGAAAAAGCAGGGAGTATGATCCTATTGTGGGTGTAAGTTTTACAGGATTATTTGATTTTTGTGTACATGCCTTTGGGACCCCTTGGTTAAAATGGTGGGAGGCTGGTAGACCTGATAACGAAGAAGGGAAAGAATTTAAAAAGCAAGAAGCTAAATTCCTAGATTCATGGAGAAAAACTGTAAAAGAAACTGTTTGGGAATATTGCGACAAACATAATCTCAGAAGACCTAATAGATGCACAACAGTTCAACCTGCCGGCACCAAAAGTCTTTTAACTGGAGCTGCCCCAGGATGGCACCCACCCAAAGCACAAAGATTTCTAAGAAGAATAACTTTCAGGAAGAATGATCCTATTGCACTAGCTTGTATGGATTATGGTTACTCTGTTGTTCCATCTCAATCTGACAAAGACGAAAAAGGCTGCTTACTTGATAATCCATTTGACCCAAGGTGTACTGAATGGCTTGTTGAAATACCCACAGAAGTAAGTTGGGCAAATATTGAAGGAGCAGATCAAATAGACATAAATAATTTCTCCGCCCTTGCACAATTCGATTTTTACATGCAAGTTCAAAAGTTTTATACAGAACATAATACTTCAGCAACAATTGAATTCAGAGAAAGTGAAATTGAAGATCTAGCAAAAGCTATACATAGTGCAATAGAAAATAACGAAGGGTACATATCTGCAGCATTATTAGCACGATTTAGTGCAAATGCAACATTCCCAAGATTACCCTTTGAACCTATAAGCAAAGAGGAATATTTATCTTTACAGGAAAAAGTAACTGAAAGGAAGGTTAATAATGATTTCTTTGATGCACTTAATAAATATGATATTGGAGAGCTCTCCGAGGCAGGACCAGCTGGCTGCGATTCAGATAAATGTTTACTTCCGTTAGCTAAACCAGGAAAATAAATATTAAATTATTTGTAAATAAAGGAGTATTCTGTTTTTAAAATATCAAATAGTAGCTAGATCTTAAGTAGGTATATAAATCGATTATGACATTAAGCTTAAATATTGGTAGTATTTTTAATGATTCATCTACTCATGCTTTAGTTGATGAGCTTAGGAAAAGAAACACAGAAGAATCAATATTAGAATTCGAAGAAAAATTCAACTCTTCAAATGAAAAAAATCTACATATATACATATGTAGATTTCTAAAAAACAGATCTATATCTAGAGCTTTAGCCTCTAAATGGTTAATGACAATGATTAACGATAAAGAGTCAAAAATTAATACTCTGAAAAATTAATTAAGTTAGAGCAGAAAGTCGCCAAAGTGCAATCCCAAAAATTGAAACTCCCATTATTAAAGTAAAAGCCAAAGCATTAACCACTTGAACCTTTTCGGTCATGACATTCGCAAATGGAAGTAACTGCGCATATAAAGGTTTTTCTTCAATAACGGTAGCTTTTTTACTTGGAGATTTTTTGTTTTTTGAAAACATAAAACAAGATTAATAATCTTTTGAAGTTTACATTTAAAAAGTAAGTTATTTACAAATAAAGCGATTAATTGAACAAAATGTAACCTGCACAAATTATTTTAATTGTCCTAGGAAAAGTTTTCATTCTCCCAAACTATAAATTTTTAAGATCATGCGATGTAAAAATATTGAAATCTCACCACAAAATCTCTATAAGCAAGAGTTAGTAATGTCTCCAAGAACCTGGGAATAGCTAAGCATAAAGGCTCAGTTCAATGAGGTTAATCTAGACGAAACCGAAGAAAAAATTAAGTTTACCGAGGACAAATTTATTTACGAAAAATTTATTTGCAAAGTAATATCATTATCAAATAATAAATAGAGGATAAGCCTTACACAAGAAAAGTTCATTACTTAAGAATAAAAAGCCACTTAAAGTGGCTTTTTATTGATCAAAGAATTATATAAATTCATTTCACTAATCAACATAAATTTTGCAGTGAGAATTCGTAGGATGCAATATACATTCCTCATCCCAATATTCTTTAAAATCATCATTTGGTAATTGATAATTAAAATCATGCATTTTCCAAACGTTATTCAATGAATTATTGAGGATTGCAAAAGGTAATGTAAGTTTCATAAACCTCCTTAGTAACTATCTAGTTTATAAAATTAGTTTAGAAATAAAGTCAAGAGGGCAAATACCTAATGCTTCGCTCAAACAATGACAAAAAAAATGATTTAACATAAATTTAAAAGTAGGAAATTATGACAGAGGAAAAACCATTATTTAAAGCGCCTTATGATATAAAAGATGTAAGCGCTCTTTTTGCGATAGTTGCCTTCGTTTTAATAATTGCTGCAATAGTTGGTAATAATTTATTTGGGATATTTCAACAAAATGTTAATTTCGGATAATCTTTCGCTAAAAAACAATCAATATAATTACTCGATTAAAAAAACAATTAAACCGGTTCTTTAATTACATTCAAGAATATAAATATTGATAAATATGCCCATCTAACCTTCTTATTTTCTTAATTTAATTGTCTAAAGTGATTATAAAATCTTCTTCATATCAATGAGTTTAATATTTTTGCTTATTGATCCCGGTAAATTTTTCAATAATATTAATACCTTGTATAAAGGTTTTATATTATGAGTCTTCAAAGAAGTCAAAACCATAAGAGACAGCCAAAAAGTAATTGAGAATTGAAAGATGAAATTATTGAAGTTATCAACATAATGAGAAACAAATTTTAAGAAACAATCATAATGGGACTTCCACACTACCTATTTGCGTCACATTAGCATTTTTCAATCTTGGTATTTTGGTAACACGTATCTAAATGATCATTTTTCTTTATAAGAATTCTGTAGAAAGAAAATCTCCTTTACTTATTTGGATACAAACTTAAATTTATTTACTCTTTATTTTAATGGTTGAGCAAAACAATTCGTTCAATTTACACTGCAAAAAAGCTTATAAATTTTCAAAATATCATAAAAATGCTATAGCTCTATAGCGTTGACAATCTGCTGCCACTTTCTAATTTAAAGTTTTTAATATTTATTTTGACAAAAGTTCTTCTTTTTCTTCTAATTCTTCGATACCGATTCTTTGCCTAGCCATTTGCTTCGCTTTATTAGCACCTTGCTCTCTTAAATGACTCTCTCCAATCCCACACCCATCAGCTTTCACAGGATGTAAACTTTGATTCACAAGAAAAAGAAAAGAAGTTGAAATTGTAATTTTAATAATTTTAATAAACATCAATTTAGAAAATTTATCTTAAATTAAGAACTTTTAAATAAATGCGTGTTTAAGTCGTATTTTTAATTCGCCACCTTCCCGATTTGCCAATTTGTCGAACTTGGTACTGCTATTCTTGTTTAGGACTGAATTTCTCAAGACTAGAGTAAATGGTAATAAATAGGCTTCCAGACATCTTAAATAGTTATATTAGTTTTTCTGAGGGATGTTTAAAATTATGATTTGGACCTTAAAAAACAACACTTTCAAACTAAATTATCCTTAATTTATTTTATTCAATTAAAAAAAATCTTCACTTACAGATCTGAAGTAGTTCGCAAAAATTAAACCATCTTTTGATATGATAGATTAGCTTTAAAATTAAATATTCCGTCTGGAGGGGTGGTCGAGTGGTTTAAGGCTCTAGTCTTGAAAACTAGCGTATCTGCAAGGGTACCGTGGGTTCGAATCCCACCCCCTCCGTATCAAAAAACAATCAGAAGAAGTCAACTAGTGTTTTTGGAAATCCAAAAGCACTTTTTATTGGAAACAAAGGGTTTTAAAAATAAAGATATACTTATATTATTTGATAAAGTAGTTAGAAAATATGGAGTTAAAGTAGTAAAAAAAAATGAATCGCTTTCTAATATTAATCCTAGCTATTCTAGCTTCACCTGTAGGACCAACTTTAAGTCATGGATATAATAAGAATTGTTCTGAAGAATGCAATGATTATTATTGTCCTCTAGATCAACTGCGCGATAAAAAAGATAAGAATAAAAATAATATTTCATCAAAGAAATGAAAAACTTACTATTTACATCCTTATTCTAAAATTTACTTTTATAAGCTTTAAAAGAAAACGTATCAGGAGGAATGAAATATATTAATAAATTAGATTTAGCTGTAAAATCAAATTGATTAAATTACAGATATGGTTGAAGAGTTTATAAAGCTCCAAGTTATTTAAAAAATCAAAGTATTCCTATTCTCGTAAAAGTATTGATTTTAAAAGCCAATTGCTTTGATACTTAAGGCAAAAGATTTAAAAGACAATTCAATTTTTATAAATACACAATTCAAAGATAAAATAATTTTTTAAGAGGGAAAGAATAATTCGTTAATAGGACTGATGTAGATCTTTCAACTTCAAAATGGATATTAAAATAAGGCTTGAGATTTTATCTTAAAAATAATTTTAAGATATAAAGTTGGGAACAAATTTATTTTTCTCTTCACTTAATACTATAAAATTGATTGTTATCAAAAGAAAGTTACTAGCCCTGAAAACTAGATCATCTAGTATTTATAGTGAGTTAGAATTCCATTTCCAATGTTTATACAAAAATTTATAAATACTTTTTTACAAAAGATTTCTGCACATATACCAAAAATGTTCAATGTCGATAGTAGTCGTCTTGAACTTATCAGTTTCTATTTTTCTTGAGGATGATCTTTGCAACACAACTTTTATCGATGGGTGTTTCATCGAATAAACAGCTTTAAATCCTACTTTTTTTGCTTGATTATGAAGATCCTTCTTTTGATAGGAATCCATTCCGCAAAATAAAATAGTGGGCTTATTATCTAAACCTTCATCAGACTTCATCATTTTGTATTTTAAAACTTTTGCAATCTTTTCTAATTCCCACATTATCTGATATTCAAAAAGAGTACTCAATTCTTACTTATAGTATTTAATAACACTAAATACGCCAACAAAAAGAATAAATATTGCAACTCCATAAAAGAGGAAAGGGATAAGAGGATATTTATATAATGTATTTCTAACTTTCTGTTTAACTTTATCTTTATTAAATTCAGGTAAAACAAATTCTTTTTCTCTAGGGGGCAAACCTAAATCTTTTCTTCTTTTAGCTTCTCCCATCTTTAAGAACAACTCTATTAAAAATAATAATCGAATTTAGATCTTATATTGTTTGGAATACACTCTTTAATTTTATTCTTGTTAATATTTAATTTTTAATAAAACTAATGGATAAAGGTTTCGCAACAAAAATTCCAAATATTAATAAAACAAAAAAGATTATCTCCTCTAAAGAATCTAAAGGTAGGTTAATATCATGGTCTCCATGGCCACCCGCGAACTTTCAAACCCGTTATCCAGCTTTCCCTTTGGTTCTTACATTACTAATTGTGTTTGTTGGGAAATGGTATATTTCTCTTTTGAGATAATTTAAAAGTCTATATTTGAATTAAAATTAATATAGTAAGAGATGATTTAAAATAATTTGTTTTTCTTTATCTTATTTTTAGCCCATTTTCAAGCAATAGTTATTCCAATAGTTCTTGGAATTAAATCAATAAATCAATTCAAAAATATACCTAAACAAATTTTTATACCATTTGGTTTTATTTTTTTTGGTTTAGCCTCAATGTTTGAAATGATAGATCATACAAAAACAAATTGGTTTTATGTAGATCACTCTTCATTATTTAATTGGCTTTTTTATACTTTTCTTGCCTTAGGATTAACATGCTTGAGCATCTCAGTTAATAAAAATAGATTTACTACTGGAGCAAATATCCTTTTATGTTTTTGTTCAATAGTTTCCTATTTATTGATTGGTAAAACGATCGCGCTCTTTTTTCAAGTAATAATAAGTATATTTTTGCTAATAAATTGGCAAAGAATCTTTAAAGATTGGCTCTTCTTCGCATACCCCCTCTTTGGAATTGTTTTTACAACTTTCTTTGGCACAAAACTATCAATAACTGATAATCAAATTTGGCATATTTTTATAGGTCCTGCAGGGACTATTAGTGTACTTATTTTTTATTTAGTATTGAAGCGATCAAGAAACAAATTATATTAGATTTTATTATGAAAAAATGTATTTTTATTTTCCTTTTAATTTTATTATCTTTAATCCTTTCACCCAATCAAACGATAGCTGAGAAACCTTTTGATGCTTACTTGAATGATTTTTATTCTAAATCAAACGAAGCCAGTAAAATTCTTAAAGAGATAGAAACAATGCTCAAAGAGGGATCTAGAAAAAATGTCTGTTCGAGACAGAGAGAAGCAGCAAATTTGGGATTATTAGCTAATAAATCCTTAATTAAAGCCTTTGAATTAGGAGGAACCCAACCACCAATGGAAGCTATTCAATCTAGTCAAAAAAGATGGGAATCTATTTTAAATGAATGTTAGAAAGCTTAAATAAAGAAAACTTCAGAAAATATTTAAATTTGTATTCTTACAGATTCGCTAATAAATGGTATTTCAGGTTCAACCCCTCTAATACACTGAAAAATAGAAAATATACAAATAGATAGTGTAAAGACAAAAACTATTGAACCAAATTCAACTAAAGGCAAAATTCGTAATAGATAAGTAATAATGATAAGTGCGATGTCAAGTAATAAGGCTTGGCAAGCGTTATATCTTACGAAATAAGGAATATTTGGATTCCTTACAACCCCAGCGAACAAGATTAGAAAAAATAATAACCCCCCAAAAGGTAATGATCTCTCGATTCTTGCAACTGGCAAGGTAATAAATAAGAGTACTTTTAAAAAATATAATTTATATAATAAATAATATCCAAAAGGTAATGACGCCTTTAGTGGCAAAGTATAAAAAATTATGGAAGTAACTCGTTGAATTATTTGATTCAATTAAAATCTACAAATTTATATTTAATTTAACCTATTTTCATACAAACCAAAGAAAACTCACTTTCTGAACAGGGTAAATATAAAAGATTAAAATGAATAATTTAAATTTTGTGAAATGGTCACTAGAAAACTGCCTAAAGTAAACATATTTTATTAAAGAAGTTATTAAAAGGGAAGATCCTTCGGATGTAGCTAGTTATCTCTAAAATAAATATAAAAAATTCAGAGGAGTTCCTCTAATGGAGTCTCTGAGAATAGATCGCAGTCTTTAGATGGGAGTAATACCTCAATCGAAGTTACCTTTCTTTAAGATAGTAACTTTCATAGTCTTATATTTACAAGAGAGTGTTATAAAAATCGCATCTCGAAAGATTTATTTAACTTGAAAGTAATACAATCTAATATTAATCTATTTAGAATCTGTAGACAATCTATATGAATTAAAGTATTCTTAGATTACAGCTTAAAGTTTATGCCCACGAACTGGTCTTACATAAGAGATGAATGGCTAAAAAGCACAACTATTGCGGAAGATGATGCAAAGTGGGCTTTAGAAGCTTTAATAAATACGGAAGAGGAATTATTTGAAATAGAAAGAAAAATTAAAAATAATGAAGACGCCGTTGGACAAGTTAAAGGTTTAAAGAAGAAAGTTAAAGAAACAATTTCTTCAAAAGAAATAAGTTTAGATGATATTGCTTTGAATACTTCCAATTCAAACAAAGTTCAAATCTCGGTCCCATCAAATCTCAACTATCTTCTAAAGGTCTGGGCAGCTGCAGAAGGCCGCGACCTCTCAAGTGTTGCATTTCAGTGTTTAGAAACTGGTCTAAGAGAAATGAAAAGCAAAGGCTCAATTCCTTCAATAGCAATAAATCGATATGATTCGGCTTGTAAGAAGAGAATTGCCTTGGCAGAAGTAAATAATTTATTAGAAAAATATGAAATTTCTCAAGAAGAACAAAAATAAAATGGTATTAAAAAAAATAAATAAAGATTATCGTAAATTAATTTCATCATCTTTAAATTTCTCTCCTCAAGAATCTAAATTTGGGATAATTTATACTTTTTATTCTGATAGGTTTAATTCAATTGAAATAGGCTTTGCTAAAAATAGTAAGATCTTACAAAATAAGCTATTACATAGCGATTCGATTTTATTGGATAAGAAAAGAGGTAAAGAACAGGAACTAAATTTATTAATAAAGACTTTAAATGAGTTGGATATCAAGTTTTCTAGTAAATTAAATTTAAGATACTCAAATATTTTAATTAGACATTTATCGACACTAGGTTGGCCCGTTGGACGATCACTTTACAAGCAGAGAAAAATCAAAAAAGAACTTTCATTTGCTTAAATTTAAATATAATCACATTCTAAAGTTTCCTTCGTTTTTCTATTGGTAAAAGGATTCGTTCCTGAAGCATCTTTACAAAATTCCTTCACGATATCTCTTGGCAAGTAGACATTTGTGAAATCTGCTCCTTCAATTTTTACATTTTCAAATTGAGTGCTATAAGCAAAAGAATCTTCTAAATTAGTATTTGTTAAATCAGTTCCATCTAATACAGCTGAATCTAGAGTAACTTCTCTTAGATTAGAATTACTTAAATCAGTATCCTTTAATTTTGCACCATATAAACTTGCATTTTGAAGATTACAATCTGATAAATTTGCATCCTGCAAATCTGTCAAATAGAAAGTTGCACCTTGCAAATCAGAGCCAGAAAAATCAGCTCCTAGTAATGATTGTTTACCATAATCTAATGCAGCAAAACAACTCGATGGGAAGATTAAAGCAATTGAACAAATAATTAATATTATAAATCTCATTAAAATCTTAAAATGTTTCAAATAAATTCTAACTTCTTAAGTTTAAAACATGAAATATATTTTTTACTGAATGCTATATTTGTTGATATGAAAAACATAAGAGTATATTTTGGATATAAATCCTTATGAAGCCATTGTTGTAGGTTCTGGAGCTACTGGAGGAGTAGCTGCGCTTACTTTGGCAGAACGAGGAATAAAAGTTCTAGTAATAGAAGCAGGACCTCAAATCAAAAGAAATGAGGCTTGTAGCAATGAGCCGAAAGACACCTTAAACAGATTATCAGGGATAGTCTCAAAGAAACATGCTAATCAGAGTGAACATCCTGGTTATTGGAAAAACAATCCTAATTTGTATTCAAATGAATTAAATCATCCTTATAGTCAACCAAAAAACAAGCCATTTCTTTGGACTCAAGGAAAGCAATATGGAGGGAGATCATTAACCTGGGGAGGTATTACATTAAGATTATCTCCAAATGATTTTCATCCATCCCAAAAAGATGGGTATGGACCAGATTGGCCTATTTCATACGATGAATTATCACCTCATTATGATTTTATTGAGAAATTTTGTGGAATTTATGGACAAGAAGATAACATTGAGGAAGTTCCAAATGGGCAATATATTGGTGAAATACCTCTCACAAAGAATGAGATTATTTTTGGGAATAAAGTTAAATCAAAATTAAACTACCCATTTATTCAATCTAGAGGATTTGATCGAAATTCATCCGTAAAAGAAGACCAATGGCCAAAATCTTCAAGTGTTGGGACCACCTTTAAAAAAGCATTATCCACTGGAAATGTTCAAATACTTTCGAATCACCTAGTAGAATCATTCGAAACTGATAAAAAAACTGAGCTTGCTTCAAAAATAATCATTATAAATTTAGAAAATGGTCAAAGAATCTCTTTAGATTGCAATTTAATAATCTTATGTGCTTCTACGATATCAACCCTGAGGATCCTGCTCAACTCTGAAACAAAATCAAATCCTTTGGGTTTTAAAGATACCTCTGGGAAATTAGGTAAATTTTTAATGGATCATATTTCTATCTGTAGATTCTTTTCAGTGACAAATACAATTCAGAAAAAAGATTTATCGATGTCTTATCCTGACCTCTCAGGAGCAGGAAGTTTTTTTATACCCTTTGGGGCAAACTTACCTAAACCTGAAAGTATTAACTTTTTAAGAGGTTATGGAATTTGGGGAGCAATTGACAGGCTAGGTATCCCTAAGTTTTTACAAAAAGATTCGAATTCTTCTACTGGTTTTCTTATAGCCCATGGTGAGGTACTCCCTAGGGAAGAAAATTCAGTATCTCTATCTAATAAAACAGATCGCTGGGGAATTCCAATCCCCCATGTCGAATTTGAATGGAGTGAAAACGAAATAAATATGGCTAAACACATGGAAATTACCATAAAAGATTCAATAGAAGCTGCCGATGGAAAAATAAGAGGGATTGATGATCTCATAAGAATCCCATTCGTAGGATTTTTTACAAAAAAAACTATTGCACTTTCAGGAAACCCACCACCACCTGGATACTATATTCATGAAGTTGGAGGGGCTGCCATGGGATTTAGTGAGGAGGAAAGTGTAGTCAATAAATCAAATCAACTATGGAGATGTAAAAATGTGCTTGTATTAGATGGTGCCTGTTGGCCAACGTCTTCCTGGCAAAGCCCTACCTTAACAATGATGGCTATTAGCAGAAGAGCTTGTTTAAAGATTAAAAAGACTTAGAAGGGGCAAAAAGCTGATTTAGATAAATCTCTGAAACAGAACTATCAGTACAACCATTTTGTACTAGAAAAGTCGCCAAAGCAGAATTTATAAGTTTGTATTGATCCCAAGTAGGATTATGTAAAACAAAATCTTTCATAGTTTCATATAGACTCTCTGAAAGCTCAGTTTCTAGAGAAACTTTTGAGGAGAAAGAATTATCGAATTTAACCTCAGAGTTATTACTTTGATTTATTAGATTCATAAAAACAAACTTAGTACTAAGATATAATTGTCTATTTTTTTTTAAAAGTCAAAAATATTTTTTTTCAGCTCTGCACCTTTATCAAATGAGACTCATGCTATAAATACGATTTTATAAAAATTATAAATCTAAGGTATAAATTGAAAAAAGCTTTAAGAAAAGTCAATAATAATGTTGAAGTGCTGTTATTTTCGAAATAAGGCCTCATAGCTAATTCCATGTGGATATGGACGTGGAAAACTTATGATTAATTGTGGAAAATATAACCCAAAATA
>MDTG01198630.1_pt1 | contig 11004 bp, 8 predicted proteins | sample 811421 | NCBI WGS metagenome assembly MDTG01 (sample SAMN05326645, study PRJNA326480) | marine metagenome | isolation source: seawater | place: Pacific Ocean: South East | collected 2011 | reverse complement strand
GCTCCAAGCACAAGCACAGAAGTTGTTGTCGAAGGTACAGTGTATTTAGTGCGTGCGCCAGGATATAGCACTGGTCAAAACTATTATGGAAATGCTCAAGCAACTTCTACAAAAGACGGTGGTGCTTCTGGCAATATAGATCAAACAACTCAGAGTTATTTTAAAGAAGCATCTGCAAACTCTACTGCTGTTTTTGGTTTAATATTTACACAACAAGGTGGTAATACTTTAAAATCAGGATCTCGTGTAGATGTTTATGGTGCATCTTTCCCATCATAAGGTGACTAATGGCGTTAGAAAATATACAGTTTAAACAAGGTGTTGTAAAAGATGGCACACGTTACACCAATAAAGGCGGTTGGTACGATTCAGATAAAGTAAGATTTCGTTATGGTTTTCCAGAAAAAATAGGTGGATGGGAAAAAAGAGGTAACTCAACTTTTCAAGGCATTTGCCGTAGTTTAAATCAGTGGGCTGCTATTGATGGTTCACAGTTTATTGGTGTTGGAACTAATTTAAAATTTTATATTTCTGTTGGTGAAGCTTATAATGATATCACACCTATTCGATCAACTGGAAACATTAACAATCCTTTTACAACAACAAGTGGATCAACCTTAGTAAATGTTACCGATACGGGACATAATGCTCAAGCTAATGACTTTGTTACTTTTTCTGGGTCAAGTGCTGTTGGTGGTATAGCTGCCGCTGATTTTAACAAAGAACAACAAATTGTAACTGTTATTGATAATGATAACTATACAATAAATGTAGATAATGCAGCTAGCTCTAACGCTGGACCCGGTGGTGGAACAGTTACAGCAACATATCAAATTAATACAGGATCAGTAGATTATACAGCTGGTGTAGGTTTTGGAGCTGGTTTTTGGGGTGGAACACAAATAGGTGTTGCGACAACAGTTTCTACAGGAACTACATCTAACTCTGCAACTACAATAAATGCATCATCTACAACTGGTTTTACAACAAACGGAACAATACTTATTGGAGAAGAACTAGTAACTTACACAGGAAAAACAGCTGGAAGTTTTACAGGTTGTACACGAGGTCAATCTGGAACTACAGCAGCTTCTCATAGTGCAAGTACAACTATACAACAAGCTGATACTTTTATTGGATGGGGTAATGCGGCAACATCATTGACTGATGGTCAACAATTACGTTTATGGGGTAAAGATAATTTTGGTGAAGATTTAGTCTTTAACGTACAAAATGGTGGTGTTTATTATTGGGATAAATCAACCAATGTAACATCAAGAGCAATACCTTTGTCTACTATACCGGGTGCTGATTCTCAAGCACCTACTTTTGCTACACAAGTTCTTGTAAGTGAATTAGGAAAACATGTTGTTTGTTTAGGGGCTAATCCTGTTGGCTCAACAACGCAAGACCCTATGTTAATTAGATGGTCTGACACAGAAGATCCATCTACATGGGAAGTTCTTAATGGTAATTCCGCTGGTGATTATAGATTATCTTCTGGCAGTAAAATTATTGGAGCAATAAAAACAAGACAAGAAATTATTATTTGGACCGACACTTCTTTATATGCCATGTCTTATACTGGTACTAACTTTGTGTTTAGTTTTAGTTTAATAGCTGAAGGTACTTCTATTATTAGTCCTAATGCTGCTGTTAACGCTAATAACGTTATTTACTTTGCTGACAATGAAAACTTCTATGTGTATGACGGCAGTGTTCGTACGCTTCCATGTACTGTAAGAAATTATGTTTTTGATGATATTAATATATCACAACGTTATAAAATATTTGCTGGTCGTAATGAAAACTTTAATGAAGTTTCTTGGTATTATCCAAGCGCTGACTCTACTGAAGTAAATCGCTATGTTACATTTAACTATGTTGATAATACTTGGGTTGTAGGAACTTTAGACAGAACTGCTTGGGATGATGTAGGAACGTCAGTAACTAATCCAATTGCTGCTGGCACAAATAACTACTTATATAATCAAGAAACAGGTGACGATGATGATGGATCACCTATGATAGCCTTTATAGAATCAAGTGATGTTGACATAGGTGCTGGTAATCAAATTATGTTTATAAGACGTATTTTACCTGATGTATTTTTTTACGGAACAAATGCTACTCAGTCTTTAGATTTAACGGTAAAAGTTAGAGACTTTGGCTCTAGTTTAAATCAACCAACAACAGACCAAACATTTACTTTTCAAACAAACGCTTCTAATACTGGAGATACTGGAAGCCAAGAATTATATTCACGCATAAGGAGTAGACAAGCTATCTTTAAGTTTGAAACAAATACACTAGGACAGCAGTGGAGACTTGGCGGAATACGTTTAGATATGAGAGCGGACGGCAGAAGATGACACAAGTACCTGAACAAGTTCTTACTAAAACAACCTTATCATTGCCAGGAGATGCATACGAACAGTCTTATTTTCGTAGGTTAGTTGGTGATATTCAAAGAATTTTTAACAGTATACAGACACCTACGGAGGCAAGAGAATCATCTGAAAGTTTTTCTTGGTTTATTAATTAATGGCAAGTGCTTACTTAAATGTTGTTAAAAATGGTTTAAGTTCTGGTAATACGGATATTTATGTTTGTCCAACTGGTGGACAAGCTATCATTAAAGTAGTAAATATATATAATACCACTGGTGGTGCTGTTAATTCTACTGTAAGTGTCTTTGACAGTTCTACAAACACGACAGGTATATGGGATACGAGTTCAGTTGCTGCAACAACGCAAGAAGGAGTTCTTCAAAACGGAGAAGTTATTAACCTGGAAGCAGGTGATAAATTAATAATTAATGCTGGTACAGGAACAGCACTAGATGTTATTGTATCATTATTGCAGATAACGTGAGGATTTCATGAGCTGGATAACAGATTTATTTACTGACATAGGAACATACGGAAGAGAATTTATAGACCCTGAAAATCTCGCTAAATCTTTAGGAACAGCTGGTGTCATGTCTTTATTTGGTGGCAACAGTGATGATTTCGCAAGAAACTTTTTAATGACTAACTTAGGAAGAACTATTGGCGGAGTAAGAAAAGGTAAAAAACCAACACCTAAAAGTTTATTACAACAATACAATCAATTAACTCCTACTCAAAAACAACAATATGTAAGTAATTTTGAGTCTGGCAATCTTTCTGAAAAACAATTTAATGATTATAAAAATCTTTTTGGAGGTCAAGGTTCGGGAACGTCTTACGAAGATTATGTAAAAGTATATGGTAACAAACCAGCATTAAGCGGTCCTCCTCCTATGAATCCTGATCCATTTAATCAAAATCAAGACCCTTATGGCGGTTCATTGCAAAACGCATCTTTTAGTCCAGCTAGTCAAACAACAATATCAGGTGGTAGCGAGGTGGCTGAGGTTACAAATTATGATCCTGCTGGTTTATTTGGTAGTTCGGCGCCAACAACAGGGATTGCATCTGTGCAGCAACAAGGTCCAATGGGAACAGAATTTACTGAACAAACTTTTCCAAATGGAGGAAGGGTTATAACTAATCCTGCTACTGGAAAACAAGTCTATATAAATCCTATGGGAGTACAAAGTGTTTTAACGCAAGCAACAAAAAAAGCTCCAGGTTTTGGAGAAGGGATAGGATATTTTGCAGACAGGTTAGAAAAATATCCTCAAATAGCAATAGGTGAAGAAATTCTAAAAAAATTAAATCCTGACTATTTTGAAAAAAGAGACTTTCAACAAGAAGCTGAGGATAGAGATAAAAGATTAAGAAATGAATTTAGAAGAGAAACATTAGATCCTGCAAGAGGTGGTTTTTCAAGAACTATGAGAGCAAGGCGTTATGCTTCTGGAGGCATAGCTGACTTACGATCTGGTGGTGCAGCTAATGGTCCAGGAACTGGTACTAGCGATTCTATTCCGGCACGATTATCAGATGGTGAGTTTGTTATGACTGCTGAAGCCGTAAGGAATATGGGTAACGGTTCAAGAGAAAAAGGTACACAAAAAATGTATGACCTTATGAATAACCTTGAAAGGAGAATGTAATGGCAGAGATAGGACAATCAACTCAGTCTTATATGGATCCTGTTAAAAGGGAATTATTAAACTTCTTAGTTCAAGAGTCTATGAACTTAGTTAGCGGTATGCAACCTAAGTTGGATGAGGCTGGTAATATTATTTACAGCACAACACGAAAAGATTCTTTAGGTAATCCAATGCCAGAAATGGAATATATTGGTCGTCCATTTAGTCAAGATGCTGTTACTAGAAATATAGCTCCATTAACTGGTTTAGAAGAATCAGCGTACCAAGCCGCAGGCGCAGGTATAGGGCAATTTCAACCTTATCTACAAGATGCTAAAGCCTTATATGGTGAAGCTGGAGCATTACAAAGAGAACAAACACCTTTTATAACACAAGGAATTTTAGGTACTAGAAAAGGTATGGATATAGTAGAAAGTGCCTTACCTATTTATCAAGGGCTTAGAGATAGAAATCCTTTTACAGAAGAAGTTGCTGATAGATTAACTGATAGATTAAGAGAACAAGAAGCTGTTCAGTTAACAAATTTAGCTAGATCAGCGGCAGGAAAAGGTGCTTTAGGTGGTTCTCGATACGCTGTAGAAAGATCTAACATACAAGACAACACATCAGAAACTTTAGCAAATTCTTTAGCTAATTTATACAACACTAACTTTCAAAATCAACGTCAAGCTGATCAAGTAGCAGCACAAGGTATATCAGGTCTTGGTAGTACTTATGCAAACATGGCACAACAAGTTACAAATACAGCTGGAGGATATGGTCAGGTAGGGTCTGGTTTAAGTAGTTTAGCCGGAGACTTTACAGGACTAGGACAAGCTGCTCAAAATATGTATGGAAGTGATTTAAATCAAGCAAGAACCTATGGTCAGTCATTAAGAGACTACAATCAAAATTTATTAGATACACGACAGTCTAATCTTTATGCTGAACAATCGTTACCATTCCAGTTATTAGGATACATGTCTGGCGTAACAGGAAGCCTACCAAACAACACTTATTCAATTAATACACCTTTACCAAATCAAGGTGATGCTTATGGAATGGCGTCAGGAATTGCAGGAGTAGGACCGTTTGGCGGAGGTTCTGTATAATGCCTAATTGGAAAAATAGACCTATGATGATGAAGTCTGGCGGTTCTGTAAATAAAGAAACATTAATAGATCTTGCAAAAAGATTACAAGAAGAAAGAGTTGACTTTGGTCCACTTTATTCAAACAAGAAATCTAGAGGAGCCAGATTTGGTGTTAGAGATGGTATTCTTGATCTTATACAAGATAGAGAGTCTGGTAAAAAATCTTTAAAATATTCTAGAGGCCCAGCATCTTTAGAAGCATATACAGATGATCCTTACGCTGGTTCTGGTGTTAAAGGAAATATAACTTTACGTTTTAATAAAGGAGGAGAAGTTAAAAGTTTTGTGCCTGGAGTTAATCCTTTTGATTTACAAGATAAAACAATATATATAGACCCCTTCACACGCGATAAAGCTGAATTTCAATTTATGAATGATCGACAAATAAATGCTATAATAAATACTCAACAAAGAAAACAAAGAGAAAAAGAAAGACGCGATGCTATTAATAAAAAAAAATATAGCATGCAACGTTCAGCAGATCCTATCAACATAAATACTATAGTTAATACAAATAATGCTCTTAGAAATCTTAATAGTAGATTGCCTCAAAAAAGAGAAGAAGCAAAAGAATTTTTAAATAATACAGCCGTTGAAACTGTTATGGAAAGATTTGGCGGTAATTTTGATGATTTTGCTGAATACCTTAATTCTGAAAATATAACAGAAAATGATTCTAAATTATTTAGTAGTATTGACTTAGGAACTGTTGAGAGTAATTTAGAAGAAATTCAAAATAATATCGCACAATCAAGAGAAGGTACTGAAAAGCCTAAAGAAATATCAACAAAGGCAGAAGAAGTAACATCAGAAGAATCTGGACAAGGTGATGGTCAAAGTGATCAAGAAACTGAGACACCACCTGAACAACAAGCTAAAGAAAAAACAGACTTTCAATTATTTGCTGATGAAATAGCTATAAGAGATGAAGGCTCTTATTCTCCTGAAGCTCAAAGAGCAGGACAAGTTGCATCAATGTATGGGCAAGTTTCACCAGGACAGGTTGGTGGATTTGGTGTAGCGGAGGCTCGCGGAGCGGCCGCCGCCGAGGCAACACAACAAAAAATAGAAGCCGATGAAAGAGAGATAGGTGGCGCACTTGCTAAGAAAAGAATGGAATTAGCAGCGGCTCCTAAATATGGCGACATTGGAAAAATTGATTTAGGACCATTAGGTGATAAAGATATGACTGCTCAAGTTTATAAAAGTAAAAATCCTGGAACAGGTGCAGGACAATATGGATCTTTGTTCGTTGAAGGTTCAGCCGATGCTGTTGTAGGTGAAGCATTTACCAGAGCGGCTGTTTTAAATAGACAATTACAAGCTATGCAGTATCTATTTGATAACGCTGAAAAAATTACTGGCGGTCCTAAAAAGGTTGTAGCATTAGCGGAAAGTTTAGGGGGTCTATTTGGTTTAAATCCTCCAGCCGGTGGATTTACTGATGCAAAAGCTGCTGTCCAATTTTTACAATTAGAGTTAGCAAAAGAACTATTAGGAGAAGGTGGTAAAACTATTTCTGACACAGAAAGGGAAATGGTTAGGAAAGCTTTAGGAGAGCCTGGAGCAACAACTACACCAGCACAACTAAAAGCAAGAATTAGTAAAGTTATAGAGAAATTACAAGGCAATACTGCACAAGTTCGAAGATTCTTAGACCAAAATGCAAAAGCACATCCAGCTATAGCAAAAGCTTTACAAGATGCCAACGCTAGATTAAGTGCTAAAAATAATATAGTTCCAAAAACTGCATACATGGGTAAATAAATGGGAAGTATTACTTTAACATTACCATCAGGTGAAAATCAAACTTTTGAAATTGATGGAGATGAGCCAACTCAGGAAGAGTCTTTAGCAATTAACAATTACATTAGTTCTAACCGGTCTGTTAATGAAAGAAACTTAGATGATTTTTTTGGATTAGCTGGACAAGGATCAAGCTCTGGCCTTTCATCAGCACCTGAAGAATATCAAGATTCTTTTATAGGAATGTCTCCTAATCGAGATATGTATGATAAAGATGTTGACTACTCTAGCGGTATAAAAAATCAAGGATTTCGTTTAGCATTTTCTAATTTAAATAATGATAGAGAAAGAGAACTGTATCTAGATAAAAAACTTGGACCTAGAGGAGAGTTTTGGGATACTGACAAAGGCGGAAGATTTATATTAACAACTCAAGGAAGACAAAAACTAGGTAACGCTGGTGAAGGTAAAATAGCTATTGATGAAGAAGGATTAAGTTGGAGTGATGTTACTGATTTTATTGGTGAAGCAGGTCTTCCTTTGGCAGGAGCTGTATTAGGAACAGTAGCAGCTATAGGTTTAGCCCCAGTTTCGGCACCACTTTTAGCAGCTTCAGGTTTAGCTGGTTTAGGAGCAGGTATTGGAAGTTTAGCTGATGAGGCACAGCAAGCAGCGCGTGGCGTTGCTGATGAAGACGCAAAATCTGTTGCATCAAGAGCGCTTACAGAAGCAGTTTTAGCATCTGCGGGAGAGTTTGTTGTAGGTGCTGGTTTAAACACAGCAAGAAGACTTATTAAAGGAGCCGGCGGAGTTGGTAAGACCAATAAATTAGGGTTTGCTGAAGATGTGTTCCTTGGAAGAGCTACAAGTGATGCAGGTAAAAAAACAGCCGCAGAGTTACAAGCATTAGTTGATGATGGTTATAAATTAGATATTACTGGCGAAGGTTTAGCAGATAGGCCTATAACAGGAATTAATGTAAGATTATTTGAAACTATTATGCCAGGAAGATTAGATGAAAATGCATAAGTATTAAGACGACAAATACAAGAAGAACTTTTTAATGGTGCGGAAGTTGTTGATGCTAATGAACTTGCAAAAGTAATAAAAGAATTTCAAGCTGGAGAATTAAAGCTTGGAGAAGATATAACAAAAGCAGCTCAAAAAGAAGTTGAAGATGTTTTAACACAGGCCTACGACAATATTTTATTAAAAGTAGGTAACGAAGGATTAGACCCTGCACAAGCAGCAAAAGATTTAAGTGATATACAAAGATCTTTTCATAAAACTATGGACGATACTTACGAAGCTATTGATTTAGATATGGGTGCAGCTAATGCAAAGTTCTTAGACATAATGAAAAAAGGTGATCGAAAGAAATTTAATCAAGCTTTAAATAAAGCAGGACTTAATTTAGATGAGTTAAACATTCAAAATGTGGCAAAAGGAGGTGGCCCAAGAGGACCTAGATTTATTAAACCTATAGAATTTAAAAGATTTTTAAAAGATCATATAGACGAATTAAAACTAGATATCAGTAAAATAGAAGGAGATGGATCAGGAATAGTTAAGGCTATTCTTGATGAAGATGAACCTTTAGAAGCATTAAGTTTAAGACAAGTTAATGCGGTTAGAACTTTTGTAAATAGTTTTGACGCAGAAAGAGTTTTAGCAGGCGAAGCCTCTACATTTTCTTTAGGAAAATTAAGAGGGGCTTTAGATAATGATATCGCTGATAGTGCTGCACGAATTAGAAACGCAAGAAATTCTATGGCAAAAAAACCTACAGCACCAGAAACAAAAGCTATTGCAGAAGCTTTAGATATTATGACAAAAAGCATAGATGACTTAGATGAAGCTCAAGTTATTTATAAAAATTTTATGGAACATCAGGATGATGCCTCTATAAGAGCAATGGTAAGAGCAGTCGTTAATGGAGATGCAACTGCTTTAAAACAAGCTCAAAGTTTAATAGAAGACCCTACTCAAATGGCTAAATTTTTATCAGCTGTAAGAAAAGCAAAAAGTGCTTTAGGTCAAGCAGACTCTACTATCAAAATAAACAAAGATGCAGGTTTTGATATTTTAAATGAAGCTGGAGAAGTTACAGGTAGATCTGTATTTTCAAAAGGAGAAAGATCAACGATTGAAAGCATTGCACAAACTGTAGGTAAAGATGGAGACACTTTAATAAGAGAAGTTGAAGAAAAAATTATTGCTGGTCAGCCGGTAGATGTAAAAGAAAGAGCTATAAAAAATATTATTGAAAGAAAAAATACAAGAGTGGAAAACGCTCAAGCATTTAGTGATTCTTTAGAAATTACTCTTCCTGAACTAGAAGACAGATCTATAGAAATGTTTCAGAAAAAATTTCTGCAAGATGCCATAGAAAAATCAACAGACGAAAAAGGTTTAAATATTAAAAAGTTTGGTCAAATTATAAATAAAGCTAAAAATAAACCAAAAGTAGCAAAAGGAACAAAAGAGGGAACAGCGGCTGGAGGTTTTGTCGATTCTGCTTTCGAAAACAAAAGTTTTTTTGATATGATTTTTCCTGAAGGTCAAGGCGACGATCTTATAGAAACTATTTCAGAGTTAAGTAGAAATATTGGCAAAGATAATATAGATGATATTTCTATAAATTTAAGTGAAATTGCTGCTAGAAAATCTACTCCTAACACTGGTAGTAGAGATATTAAAGATGTCATTGCTACACTAAAAGATGCTAAACAATTTACCGATCAAACACTTGGAAGTTTATCTGGAGATGTTGCTGAAATATCCGCAGAAGAATCAGGAAGTCAAGCTTTGCGTAAAATTATGGGAGCAAGTCCAGGTAAAAAAGTTCAATACTTTAAAGATGTTGACAATTATATAAGTAAATTAGATGACGGCCCTACTAAACAAGAAGCTATAAAATTTAGAAATGATGCGTCTGACTTGGTGCTTGCTGATCTTATTCAAAATGTTGGTGGAGGCGCTGGCGTTGATGATGTTTTAGATGTTTTAAATCCTAAAAAACTAGCAAAATTATTAGATTCAGAAGGTAAAGTTGCAGGATTAGGAGAAGATGAAATTAATTTATTGTTTGGTAATTTTAAACCTACAGTTATAGGTGGTAGAGAGGTAAAAACTTTTAGCGAAGCTTTAAAAAGATTTGGAGAAATAGCTGATTTAGCATCTTCAAAAGCTGGAGGAGATAAAGTTAGATCAGTTGGCCTACAAGCAGCCACAGCTGGAACAAATGTTGCTGGTGGTTTTTTAGGAGGAAATAGAAGACAAGCATGGAATGGTTTAACAAAGTTAGCAAGAGCTTTTGTTTTAAGTAGAACAATACAATCTAAGCCTTATATGAAGTTTGCTCTTAAACCTCCTAAAAGTGTACAAGAAATGGGTAAGGCAAGATTAGCAATTAGAGAGGTTTTTATTCAAAATTTAAATAGAGCTGTTAGAGGTGGTTTTAATGCAGGAACAGATACTGTAAAAGCAGCCAGTCAATCTTTAGCTACGCCTCCAGAAACAAGTGAAGTAGAGGTAGAAGAAAAAGTAACACGACGTCCGACTATTGATGAGAATGCAGAGAGATTTTCCGTATCAGCGCCAAGACGAACTATACCCACCCCACAACAAATATCTTTAGATGGACCTGCACAGCAAATGTCTGCTAATGTAGAAAGAGATATTGCGCTTGGAGCAGCTGGTAACAATCCAACTATGCAAGCATTACTTAGAGCAAGAGGACAAGGTTAATGGCAGATAATACAAGAGGCATTGGCGGATTATATTCAAGTGGCTACGGCCCTTATCAAACAGCGACAGATGCTCGTTTTATAAGACGTCCTGCTACTAATTTTATGACAGGCCAAAGAGTACAAAACCCTGCTATTGATATCTTTGATGTAACTATGAACCCTGATCAATTCTTTGGTGGTTCTGGTACTGGTACCTTTAATCAAACTTTCCAAGGAAGCGTAGCGCGACCTGGGCTAGGCTCAGGCAATCCTAACTTAGGTGACCCAACCTTTGGTGGCGGTAGCGGTAGCGACGGCGGAGCCGGCGGTCCGATAGGCGGAGGTAGCGGTAG
>MDTG01377826.1_pt1 | contig 11005 bp, 13 predicted proteins | sample 811421 | NCBI WGS metagenome assembly MDTG01 (sample SAMN05326645, study PRJNA326480) | marine metagenome | isolation source: seawater | place: Pacific Ocean: South East | collected 2011 | reverse complement strand
GATATGATAGTAGGAATAATTGTAGGTGTTATTGGAGGACTTATCTGAGGGGGGAACTTCAGATGATCCTGATGATGTTGGTGAGGTTTTAGAGGAGGTAGGAACTGAGGACATTCGAGACGAAGTTTTCAAGGAAGAAGAAGCCGCAGTTCCCGATTTTGAGGAAGGAGATGATTTCGATAGAGAATCAGGTACTTTGAAAGAAAAGGATGCTTCACCATCTCCACTTTTGATACTCTTGCTGCCTATACTCGCAGAGGATAAACGAGATCGTGTCTTATAGGACAATGAATTATCTGATAAACTCATGGATAATTTTAATAAATTGAAATAATAGTTTGACTTAAACTAAAATATAAAGTGGACAAAGGCAAATATGATATATACAATTATTAAAATTTCTGCGTTTTTGTCGTCAATGTAATTTCCTTTGTTATTCCTGTGTCTGGAATGCTTTCCACTTCCATTTTAGGTGCATGTCTACTTTTTGGTACGGACAAAGACGACAGAGACACATTGTCTAGTATACTCATCTTCATAATTGACTTTTCCATAGAGGTCATCTCCTCATGATTCTCCACCTTTCTCTTTGAACTTGGAGTATGTTCGGTTTTACTTCTGCTTTCTCCCATGTCTAATCCTCTATTCAGAATATCCATCTTGTGCTTTGATGTAGAAGATGAATCAGAGTCACTCTCATTCTTAAGTAATATTTTATTACACATCAATTCCGCTATTTCTTCCTTTCCCTCCTCTACTTTCTCTTGCTTCTTTAGTTCCTTGTATATCAGGTCAGCATTATCGGCATATGAATTGATAAGTGTTTTATTTTCTATTATTTCTATATTTTCAATGTAACTGGATGTAATGATGCTTATTGCGAAATAAAGAAGTTGTATACGTCGAGATTTCATCCTACTATTGTACCTTAAGGAAAACAAACTGCATAGAGCTCTTACTATTTTAGTTTTCGTGCTAGAAGATACTGCTTTATTTTTATTAACAGAACTAGCTGAACTAGTGGATCCGTAGCATAGCAGTATATCCCATATTAACCAGATAATATCCGTCTGGTACTTCTCTGCGATACTTTCGCTTACTCTTCTTGCACATACACATTTATCCTTTCTTTTGCATGTTTGGGATTCATATTCTAGCATCCACTCTAGCCAGTAACAAGCTTCTACTGCATCATTCGATAAGTTCGACAAATGATAACCCATTTCGTTCACAGCTATATATAATTCTTTAGGGTCATCATCCTTGAATATACCCTTAACAAATGACACGTCAGGAGCTTTGAGTTTGCTAGCCATGTTCATCAAGTCATATTCTCCAACGCTAGTACATACCTTGACTCTCTGGGCACATAATCGGTTCTTTGACGTTACTAGTACTCCAATCACCTCTGCAAATAACCTTCTTACCTTCATATTATTCCTTAGAGCAATATCAGAGTCTCTATTTTTCCTCGCTATATCTCGAAATAAATCTACTCTCATTTGCATGTAAATAGGCAGCTTAGGATTTCCCAAATTGATATGTTTCCCAGCGAATGAAATGAGCGTATCCCACAATTCCTCAAAGTGACCACTACATATCAACTCGGCACACCAGTAGTGACATTGCTCATAGTTGTTTGACATGAGGCAAATAGAAAGTTCTTTAGTCACATCACCTTTCCTATAGTTGGAGAAGGTCAGACTTTTAAATGCACTTTCCTCTCGTGTGTCTATGATGAACTTATTCAATGAAGACGATTGCATCTTATCTATGCAGCATGAGATATAATCTATCAGTAAACATAATTAATATTTTATTTCCTCCATTTTACTTCTCTAGCATATATATACAAAGATTCAGAGCGTATCTTTCCACATATAAATAAAATAATACATAAATCAAATATTTATTTCATTATGTTCAAACTAGTAGGTAATTACATTAAACAATCTACAGTGTGGTCTAAGTTACTAATAGTAATTATAACAGTAGCATGTTTGTACTTTGGTCACAAGTCCATGATGAATATGCTAAATAGGTCTTCACCAAGAGGCAACTCTAGCTCATGTGTCGAAGGTTTCCAGAATGAACAACTAGAACCTTATGTCCTTAAAAAGGAAGACGATAAGTTCGACGACTTCTACGTGAGCATCTACGATCAGTTATTTTATAACGACTTTACCGTGAATTATGAATTAGGGACAATAAGCAACCTTATACCTTTCGATTCAAAAGATAAAATTCTTGATATAGGAAGTAACACAGGTCACACAATAGGAATTCTTCAGGAACATGACTATAAAAATGTGATAGGTTTAGAGTCCTCCCAGAATATGATTAAAGAATCAGAAAGGAATTACCCCAATTCGGAATTTGTACTAGGTAAAGCTTCGGATAGTCTACTGTTCGACGACAACTCTTTCGATAACATCTTGTGCTTGCAGAAGACCATATATTCATACCGTAACAAACAGGAAGTATTCCATAATGCTTATAATTGGTTAGTTCCTGGAGGACACTTTATGGTTCATGTAGTTGACAAAGAAATGTTTGATCCTGTATTACATGTCGCGAAACCGTTTGTACTTATAAATCCGCAATCAGTAGCTAAAAAGAGAATTACTAAGTCATATGTATCATTTGAAGATTTCACGTACGAAGGCGACTTTCAGGTTTCACCTGTTCTCAGTAAAGGAAACAACGAAAAGTGTCATTTCAAAGAGGTGTTCAAACCAAGAGGAGATTCTGAGAAAGTACGTGAACAAGAGACCACATTGTGGATACCTCCGAAAGAAAACATAAAAGAAACTGCTTTAGAGAGTGGTTTCGTTTTGCAGGACACTATTGACCTGATATTGTCACGTCAAGAGTATCAGTATATATATGTTTTCAAGAAGCCAGAGTAAGAAAAGAAATGAAAGTATCACTGACCACCTCGTAGTCGTAGCACTAAATGAATAGTTGACTCTTTCTGTATGTTGTAGTCAGAAATAGTTCGACCATCTTCAAGTTGCTTTCCAGCGAATATCAATCGCTGTTGATCCGGAGGTATTCCCTCCTTGTCTTGGATTTTTTGTTTTATGTTGTCTATGGTATCAGATGGTTCTACTTCCAATGTAACAGTTTTACCTGTAAGCGTTTTAACGAAAATTTGCATAATTCAAGTATAATCACTTTTAAATTATAATATAAGAAAATAATTTATTTTAATATATAAATCTAATTTGCTTATACCTTTTATACAGAAATGAGGAAATGATGAATCAACTAGACGATATTGATATACCAGATTATAACGAGAATAAAAACGTTCCTTATCCACAATGGTTAATGTACTCTCGTATTGTACCGAGGGCAATATGCGAGAATATAATAGAGGAAGCGAAAAAGTTGCCTTCCCAGAAGGGTACGGTATTTTCATCTACTAATAAACAGATAATAAGCAATATAAGGAAAACTCAAATAAGGTGGATAACGAAAGACATGAAAATTTTTAATCCTTTATTTAATTTTATAGACAATGTTATACGCAAAGTAAATGAAGGTTTTAGAGTAAACTGCAATATGGTACCATCCATTCAGTTTACTGAGTACCTAGAACCTGGGTATCACTATAACTGGCACCATGATGTTGATTGGAATAGGTCGGATGGTAAATCAAGGAAAATTAGTTTCGTAATACAGTTAAGTGATGCGGATAGCTACACTGGAGGAGACTTTGAATTTAAACATCATGAGAATCCTAATCCAGAGAAACTTAGAAGCCAAGGCACAGTGATATGCTTCATGCCTTATCATGAACATAGGGTAAAGTCGATAGAATCTGGTACTAGGTATAGTTTAGTAGGTTGGTATGAAGGTCCCCGCTGGGTATGAATTATGTACGTTTGTCCTCTTTATCCCCACACGTCCATTTACTCAATAAAGAGAAGATGTGAGAAAAAAATTATTTAAAGTTTATATATTTATTATTGTATATAGATTACTCTTCGACTCTACTCTACGTCAATCGTCGAATTTTATATCGTAGACCCCTTATCACGATGAACACATTTGAAGGTAATAGAAATAGTTTCATGGAAGCACTACAGAAAAATCCAGGAACACTAGTTTTCAAGTTCGGTGCAGATTGGTGTGCTCCATGCAACAAAATTAAGGACATAGTTGGTACGCTCGTAGATGAGTCTTTGAACAATCGACCTGATGGGACTCTTGTGTTCTTTGAAGTAGATGTGGATGAGTGCATAGATGTTTACGGATTCTTGAAATCAAAGAAGATGATAAAAGGAATACCTGCTATAATGAGGTACGATAAAGGAAACGTGAGTTATGTACCAGATTCCTCTGTATCCGGAAGCGACACCAATGATTTATTGACTTTTTTTCGCACAATTAATAATAAAAGGCATTAACAGCACTTGTTAATGGTAGTAATTGCAAACTATTAATAATTCATTATACAATAATATGAAATGTGTATTTGATATTATTTCTCTTAAAATGAAAATGATATTCTATAAGTATAATTACTCAATTATTTTACTTTTCTTTTGAGTACCTTTTAGAAAGCATCCTGCCACCCTCTAAAGATACATAAATAATAATAGCTACGATGATACTACTAGTAAGGGGTACCTGAGCATGGTGGACGAACATGTGCATAAGTTGCTCTTTGAATGATAACTTATCAGCTCCATTTGGAGGTTTTATTTCAGCAGGAGTAGCAAATGGCATAAGTAATTGAGGGAGTACCAAGTTGACTAGTACTCCTACAACTAAAGAATAAATCAAAAGACTTGAGAAGAATGACATAATCATTGACGGGTGTATATATACACCTTATATATTTTTTATTTCATCAAAATAAATGACATATCTTTGTTTCTTCCGCTAAGTATGTAATATTATAAATAAGAATTAAAAAGTAAACAATTTATTTTATTTATATACTCTATCCTTTTATATAAAATTATATCATTTTATATTCCGGCTGGAGAGCTAATATAGGAGATTATACTGTAAATTCATTTACTATCCACCATAATGGAAGATTTGGACTTGAACGTTGATCATTACTCTATAGATGATATAATCTCACTATTTAAGATATCGGGTAAACTTACATCAGGTGAAATGAAAGCAGCAAAGAGAATAGTGCTTATGTCTCATCCGGATAAATCTAATCTGGATAGCAAATACTTCCTTTTCTTTACAAAAGCCTACAAAATATTGTTTTCCATATACACGCATAAAAATAAAACAAAGGAGACGGAATCCTGTGTCTCTAGGTCGCGTACGCAAGATGATGACCAGGCCAAGGTATCTATAGATAAGAATTTATCACTGCTAAGCACCTCCAGTAAATGCGATCGTGATTTTACCATCTGGTTTAACAAGTATTTCGAGGAAAACAAAGAAACAGATGATATAGACGAAATAGGGTACGGATCATGGTTAAAAGAAGAGGTGAAGCAAGACAATGCTAGTGTCGGTCCACAGTCTCAAGAATCACGTGAAGATGCAATAAATAGGGAGAAATCCTCACTAAGAGCAGTTACATTATTCAAGGAGGTAAATGAGATTGACGGTCATGTAGCCGAACACATAGGTCAATCTTCTCTGATATCTCGAGAAAAAGTTGACTACTACGGGTCTGGTATTTTCTCTAGTAATAATTTAAGTTTCGATGACGTGAAGCACGCGTATACAGAAACAGTAATACCTGTAACAGATAAGGATTTCCATGACAAGAAGAAATACTCTGATGTCAATCATTTGAAAAGTGAAAGAATAACAGATCAGCGTTCATTTAGATTTACGAAAGAGGAAGAAGATAAAATGTTTGAATCTAGCACTATATTTAACTTTCTATCAAAATAATTTGCACAGTTAATATATACTGAGCTAGTGATATAACTTTCGACAAAATGAATGAATACATAAAGTTTGCACTGCTTTTTCTAATTGTTTTGATAATAAGCAAATACTATCGTAAATATCAAGAATGCGAACAGAACGCTAATCATTTACGCAATTACGATATGATAAAGAAGTATTTACTCGAAGAATCCTCCTTAGGTAAATCAGATAAGCCTATTCTGTGGATTCACATAGAATTTGAGAAGAATGCTAGATGGTGGTCATCCTTTTACTCCCGTTCTTCAGAGTGCTTAAACCAACCTTATAAGCATCTTACTATAAAAAGCATCATAGACACGTGCGGTGACTCGTTTAATATTTGCTTGATTGATGATAAAACTTTCAACAATATTGTTCCTGGTTGGACAACCAAAGTAGCAGGTTTACCTTATCCATTACGCCCTCATCTTCGCGAATTAGCTATGTCCAAACTTTTGTACAGCTATGGTGGGATGACGATACCCTCGTCTTTCCTTTGTTTCAAAGACGTTATTTCTTTGTACAACAGAGCTTTAGGATGCGGAGCAATATCAATGTTTTCTGGTGAAATGAAATGCATGACAGTGGATAGTTCGTACTCAGACTTCGCTCCTTCGCATAAGATTATGGGTTGCCACAAAGAAAGTCTCGCCATGAAAGAGTATATTAATTATTTAGAGAACCAAGTATCCATAGATTATACAAACGAAATGGATTTTGTAGGTTACACTGATAGAAAATTATACGAAATGGCAAAGGACAAAAAGATAATGACTCTTGATGCTAGTTATTTCGGCGTGCAAGACAAACACGGGGATGAAATATTCCTTGAGGATCTTCTTGAAGACAACGAATCGTTTGCATTACACAAAAATGCGTACGGGTTATATATTCCGGATGATGAAATTCTTAGAAGGACAAAGTACCAGTGGTTCGCTAGGCTCGACCCAGAGCAGGTACTTGATTCTAACACCGTTGTCGGTAAGTGTATGTTGGAAATTATGTCTGTTCAAACTGAAATAGCGAGTATAGACGAAGTACAAGTATATCAAATGACACAACCGAAGTGATATGATAATATGGGGATAGAGATTTCATAAAATAAATAAAGTGGAAAGAATAGTTAACTTTATTTATTGATTATATCTTTATGTCATAAGTAGAAAACATTTGCGATTTACTGCTTCCTGATTCTATGGTGTAATGAATCCCATGTAAATTGCACAATTGCCTTATTAGTGTTGTATACTTATTATAGGTGTTTTTACGTAAAACGTAAAACTGTTTATGTTTGTAGTAATTATCTAGTAAACTTTCGCAAAACAAATTGTTAAAAACTTCGTCCGTGAGGTCATCCGTCATAATGTTTCCTCTTTTGTATGAATCATGATTGTACTTGTATCCGTCGTCTGTTATAGTGGCAACATTGTAAAGGTAATTCATAAAAGTATTACGAGGCACCATTACCTTAAAGAGGGATTGCTTACTGCGAGAGTTACTAGTCATACCTTATAATCTGTAATTATAAAATTGCTCCTATATTTTATCAATATTATATTTATTCAGAATATCAAGGTAATTTGTTTTTAAGACACGATTTTAAATTATTCGTAAACAGAGCCAATTCCATTTCATCTTCGTGAACATTATAAAATATTGTTATGTACTTGCACAAAATCTTTATTACTTCATATCTATCACTGTCGTCAAACAAATCCGATATTTTCACAAACATGTAGTAATTGTCGAATATATCTATAACAGAGTAACCTTTATCGAAAATTCTGTACAATATTCCTATTGCATCGTTAATTTCACCTCTTATTACTAACGTAGTATACTCTGATAGCAACTTAAAGCTTATGCTTGTGCATACAGAATCAGCTAGATCCATAGTAATAGGCACATCAAGCAATTTGAACTTCTCCAAGTAGTTCAAGAGGACTCTAACAGAATGATTACAAAGAGACAATATGAACGGTATAGACTCCTCCTCAATAGTTATAGATTCCTCATCTGCTACATTTCTCAATATTAACTCCATGTTTGATTTTTCTATTGGTTTAAGAGTTATGATGGTTTGCCTAGACTGTAAGCTATCCAGAACTTTCTGAATATTTACACACGATGAGATAAAATGAACATTGTTCTGGTACTTGTCCAAGCAATTACGGAATACTTGTTGACTTTGGTCATTTATAGTGTCAATATCGTCGAGTATCACTATCTTCTTACGATGAGGCATTGAGGATTTTGTTTGACAGAACAGTTTTACATCATTTCTGTAAAAGTGTATTCCTTGGTCTTTCAGGCTATTTATAGTTAGCACGTTATCATTAACAAGTTGCTTTTTCTTGGTGTTACTAAGAGTGGTGTAATCAGGATGGTTGTTGTCAAAGTAGTATTCATTTATTATACTTGTTATAAGAGCCGTTTTTCCTGTTCCGGCATCCCCTATTAGGCATATATTCAAATTGTTCATTCTAATAAGAACATGTATTATGTCCTTTAGTTCATCTTCCATGTAAAAATCTTTAATCCTGATGGGTCTGTATTTGTAGAGGAAAGGTAAGGAGGAAGAAGAGGGTATACTCATCTCTCGTCTTATATGCAGTTCTTCGTTAGTTTCAGTATAATTATATACCAATTATATAATAAAAACAAATTGTGTTTAAGCAAAAAGTACTGTAATGTATAACAATGAACAATCATTCGCGTCTCTTCCAGATTTATATAAAATTCTCGAATGTAACGAGGATGCGTCCCCAGATATTATAAAGAAGCAGTACCGGAAATTGTCTTTGATTCATCATCCTGATAAAAATCAAGGGAATTCAGAATCTGTTGAGAAATTTAAATCAATAAATATGGCTTATCAAATACTATCTAATAAAGAATCGAAGGAGAAATATGACAATAGACACAATGAAGGAAATATGAGAGGTCACGGAATGCAAGGAGGTGGTACTAATATGGAGGACATAATGAAAATGTTCTTTTCTTCTAACGGGAGCAGCAACTCCTTCGGTGGTAGGTTCCCTTTTTCTGTCAACTTGAACGGAAACTCGCCTGGTAACATACATATCTTTCGTAATGGGCAACCTGTCAATATGAGAGCAACCGAAGGTAATGGGAAACCACCAACTATTCAGAAAAAAGTGAAAATTCCTTTTATTACGGCTTACAATGGAGGTCAAATTCCTATAGAGATAGAACGGTGGACTTCGGTTTCATCTTCTTCTACTTCGGCACAGAATACGAGCACTAGAGAAGAAGAAGAATTACACAAACAGGCCTCTAATATAGAAACACGTAACAAGGAGAACGAAACAGTCTACATAGAAATACCAAAAGGAATAGACACAAATGAAGTCATCACAATAACCGGTAAAGGAAATGTAAATGGTGACGTATCTGGGGATGTCAAAGTGATTATCGAAGTAGAGAAACATGATGAATTTAGAAGAGAAGGTCTCAACTTGATATACGTTAAAACTATTAGCTTCAAGGAGTCAATATGTGGATTTGAATCTATTATTCGTCATGTCAGTGGTAAGCAACTGCGTTACAAAAGCGACCCAGGACAGGTGGTTCGCGATGGAGTGATAAAGACTATACAAGGACTGGGTATGCATAGAAATAACCACGTTGGATCTCTTATAGTGAAATTGCACATAGACTACAGAAAGAAATTCACTGAAGACCAAATCAGAAGGTTAAGTGAAATTCTTTGATGAGAAATAAGTAATTTGTAATCTTGAATGTTTGATAATATATTTATTTTGATATCTTATCAAATTTTGTTTGTTTGTTCATGTTTTACATTCTATGATATAAACAAGCTCTTAGTGTATCTGGAGGGAGGCACGTTGGTACACATTACATTTAAGAAATTCTCGATGATTCTATATTTCCGGAAACTATGTAAATTGAATTCTCGGAGACGACCAAATACTCACTTTCGACCTTGTATATCTTACTCAGAGGGCTCGTGTACTCGTCTTCACTTTTCACGAGTATTTTCTCCCCGTTTTCTTTCACACCGATCAAAACATTCTTGTCTAAAGAATCTGTCCAATAGTCCATCATGATAGGTTTGTCTTGTACAATAGCAATTTTGCAAGCGTGTTGCATGCACAAGTGTGAAGGGGTGCGATATTCTTCACTAGCTTTTGATGCAGATGGAGTGGATTGATCTGTTTGTGAACTTGAACCTTCAGTTGCAAAAGATGACATGTTGAATACTTTATACTTTTATAAGAAATACTCTTTAATTACTGAGGCTACAATATTTAAACTCTTTGTACGCATATGCATTATCTACCTTTGCCTAGAAATTTTGACAAAACCTCTGAAAATCTACCCTAAAGGTTACGACCCAGCTATGCACCACCTCAGCACCTAAGTTTTAGTTCTATACGTGAGAACTGAAACTTAATTATACTGTATTTATATTAAGGGTAACTAAAACTAAAAATATGAAAGACAACATTCTAAATAATATAGAGAACTACAACACCGAACTTGACAAAGAAAAGTGTAACATATGCATGTTATTTTTGAAATATGTTGGAAAAATTCACGATCTAATGGAGTTATCATTGGAAAAGTTGTTCCATTTATCTGACGAGTATTTTAAGCACATAGTTGTTCAAGGAATCAAGACTATTCACTATGTTTATTACATGCTGATTTTGTATACAAAAAATTTAGACTTAACCACTTATCATACACAAAAAGCTGTTCAGTATTATGTAGAATTCATGAGCCAAATCGGTGAAGGTAACAACAATTACATATCGTTAACTTCAAAAGACGCTGTTTTGTTCGTGTATAAAAAGACAATATTCGAAATTAATCAAGACTACAGGAATGAAAGATTGAATAAAGAAAGTGAGGATACTTCATCCATAGTAAACATGCTTACGAAATTTATACTATTCTATAATTCTATGTTAATATACACGGTTGAGCATAATTCCAGCGAAATCGTTGAAGTGAAATCTAGAGATAATATGAAGAAACTGATATACACTCACTTATACAAAATAATAGAGCAGCTTATTCAAATTCCACTTCATTATAACAATAATTTCTTGCTAAT
>MDTG01279411.1_pt1 | contig 11005 bp, 6 predicted proteins | sample 811421 | NCBI WGS metagenome assembly MDTG01 (sample SAMN05326645, study PRJNA326480) | marine metagenome | isolation source: seawater | place: Pacific Ocean: South East | collected 2011 | reverse complement strand
CTTTAATTCTATGTTTTTTTCTTAATTGAGTTATTTCTTTTTCAACATCACCATATTGAAGACATACAAATTTTATCTTAGGTGAATAAATTCCTAATAAAAATCTTTCTAATGAAAAATTAAGTCCTCTATCTTTTCTTCTTATTGTTCTCCAGGAAATCCCTACAATTTTTTTATGTTCTATATCTTTTAAATTTTCTTTAAAATAATGACTTTTAATTTCATTAACTCTAATGTATTTTTTCTTACATTTTTCAAAGTCTTCTTTGCTTTTTCTAAGAAACTTTAATAGTGAGCCCATAGCGATATGATAATCATAAGTGTCTACATCAATTAATTGAGTTCTATTTATGTAAATAATTTCTTGATTAAATGATCTTTTAAATAAAGGAATCAATCTTTCATCAGCTTTAACAATTAATTGATCAACTTGTTCTACTATTTCTGAAATCATAGATGCAAATTGAATCTCATTTCCTACTCCTTGCTCAGCCCAAAGTAAAACCCTACCATTATTATTTGGAGTCCATTCAGGTTTATCTTTAATAAATTCAAACTCCTTTAAATTTTTCATTTCATTTACTTTAAATCTCCATTCATATTTATTAAAACCCTCTTTGAATTTCTTTTCTTTTAAAAGAATAAAAGCTAGATTATTTAGAGCTTCTGCGGAACACGGATCAAGTTCAATTGCTTTGCGGTATGATTTTTCTGCTTCATGTGATTTGCCAAGGTCACTCAATATATTTCCTAGATTGTAATGAGAATTTGCTAAATTAGGATTGATTTCAATCGCTTTACGAGTTGATTCCTCTGCTTCTTTTGAGTTGCCAATTTCGTTCAATATATTTCCTAGATTTGTATGTGCTTCTGCGAAATTAGGATTTATCTCAAGTGCTTTCCGAGCTGATAATTCTGCTTCTTTTAATTTACCTAGATCTTTTAAAATGTTTCCCAAATTGGAATAAGCTTTTGCATATCCAGGTTGAAGTGCAATTGCTTTTCGGTATGATTTTTCTGCTTCTTGTGATTTGCCAAGGTTTTTCAATATATTTCCTAGATTGTAATGAGAATTAGCTAAATTAGGATTTAGTCCAATTGCTTTACGAGTTGAAAATTCTGCTTCTTGTAATTTACCAAGTTCGTTTAATATATTTCCTAAATTTGAATGTGCCTCTGCGAAATTTGGATTCATCTCTATTGCTTTTCTATATGAGTTTTCTGCTTCTTTTAATTTGCCAAGATTATTTAATATTACTCCGTAATTAGCAAAAACTCTTTGATCTTTGAATCCTTGATCAATAAAAAGTTTGTAATATTTTATTGCTTCTAAAATGTTTCCTTGTGAATGAAGCTTAAATGCTTGATTAATTATTTCTGTTTTAGAAGGTTTAGAATTAGTTTTAGTATTAATTGTTAAATCTTCATTAATTTCTCCTGTAAGAAATGGAACTGGGAATGTTTTTACATTAGAGCTTTCTTTTTTTTTAGCTGTTTTTCTTTCATTCATTGCTATGAGTTCTACACAGGCCCTTATGGCTAGAAAGTATGTTGTTAAATATAATATATTGTATTTAGTTATTATGTTATGTATCTTTTTTAAGATCTTAATTTAAAAAAGGGCTGGGTTTTTCATTTCTCAAATAATGCTTCGACTTGTCTTGTAGATCTGTTAGCTGTGCATCGAACCAACAAAAATCATTCGCTTCTATTCCAATGGGATGAGTTGGAAAAATATTGAATTTATTTTTAACCTTATCTCATTAGAGATTTTAGGTGGTTTTTTATCCTGTTACCTTTTTTTATTTCTTAGTTTGGATTATGTTTGGTCATACCCAAATCTAATTTAATCTATATTGCATAGTGCTTGAATATGAAAAAGTTAATATGGAATTAAACAGGTTTCATCTTGGACAGGGTTGCTCATAGTCCAAAGCTGCTGAGAAGTAATGCCGAACCTAGTGACAGTAGAATACAAATTAAATAGAAGCTAAGCTAGAAAAATAAAATCCAAGTCAATGGATTTGATCTTTCAAGATTTTAAAGAGATATATTTTACTAAGAGAAATAGTAGTAAAAATTCTCTTAAATCATGAACAAGCGATGCAAAAAAAAATGACCGATAATTAATCAATTAATTAGTTTTGCTTCCTAGCTAATACAATTAATTTCACTGAATGGATTAGCTACAGATTTCTCATATACTTATAAAGGTAGAAATTTTAGTAATAAATGAATTAATTGAAAATAGTGTAAGGAGAGGAAATTAAATTGATTTAAATCTATGATCTGTATAATAGGTGGTAGTATAGTTAGGGGATGTATTTCTAACGCAAATAAAATGCCTGATTGCATAATTAGACCGCAAATTGCTAATGTTTTATCAAAACAAGATATAATTTAAGAAATTGAGTAAAATAATAGCTACTATTGGACCTGTAACGGAAAATAGCATTAGGAAATTAAGCGACTCTGGTGTAAAAATATACAGATTGAATTTATCACATAATAGTATCGAATGGCATTTAAATGTTATAAATAAAATAAGAAGCATTACACCATCAAGTTCTATTCTTGTTGATATTCCAGGACGGAAGATTAGGACTACTATAAAAGTAAGTAAAGAAAAATTTGATAAAGGTCAAATAATATATTTAGTCTCAGAAAATTTCAATAAGGATTCTCTAGAATCAAAATTTATTTATGAAGTAAATAATAATATATTATTTAAAATTGCAAAGAAAGGCATGGAAATATATGCTGATGATGGAAGACTATCATTCTATATTAAAGATGTATGTAACGAATACATTACCCTTATAACAAAATGCGATGGTTTACTTCAGGATTGTAAAGGTATAAATATACCAGAAAGTTTCTTTGACGATAAAGAATTGAACGATAAAGATAAATTTTTCTTAGACTTTTGCTGTGAGCATAAAGTCGACTTTGTTGGAATAAGTTTTGTAGACACAGCTGAATATTTAAAAAATATTCAAAACTATATTGGAGATAGGCATCCTAAGGCAATTGCTAAGATTGAGAATGCTTCAGCTATCAAAAATTTATCAGAAATTCTTAAAATATCATTTGCAATAATGATTGATCGAGGTGATTTGTCGGTTGAAACAAATACAAATAGTATTGGTATTTTTCAAAAAGATATTCTATTTGAAGCAAATAAATTTGGCGTTCCAGTTATTATTGCTACCGAGATGTTACATACTATGCATGAATCAATTAATCCAACAAAAGCTGAGTGTAATGATATTACTAATTCTGTATTAGATGGAGCTTCCTGCTTAATGCTTTCTGGTGAAACAGCTGTGGGGAAAAATCCATATAAATCGATAGAGACTATGAGATCAATTATAGATTTGACAATGAAATATATTCAAGATAGGAATAAGAATCCTTTAGAAAATTTTAATAATAACCAACTTAGTCAGGCAGATTTAATGGCAAGAAGTGTTAGTTTAATAGCTTCTTCACAGATATCAAAAGGGTTAGTATGTATTAGTAAGACGGGAGAAGGTGTAAGATTCCTTGCGAGATATATCAACAAAGATTTCTATTGCATAACTGATTCTTATGAGATACTAAGACATTTAAATATCTTTAGAAATGTTAAACCAATTTTATCAGGTGTAGTCTTTAATAAAAATGATAGGTTTCATATTTACTCAATTGCACAACAACTTATTGATAATGGATGGGATCCAGATCTTCTTTATACATTTATATACGTAAGTGAAGGCGGCGCAGGCCTTAGGTTAAATACAATTCAGATTAATTATTTAAAATCATTAGCCAGGCTGAAAATATGATTATCTGGATAAAAGGCCCACTAGGAAGTGGAAAAACTACACTTGCCAATAAAATTAAATCTATTTTAGACAAATAAAACTATACTAAAAATAGTAACACTTGATTGTGATAATATTCTCAGTTACTTAAATCAATGATGAGTTAAATAAGGCTGAAGAAGTATTAAAACAAATCATAAAAATAGAACCTAACTCATCAGAATAATTTGCAAATTTTGGAATTGTTTCAAGAGAATTAGGGATGTTAGACAAACCACAACACAAGTAAATAGTTGCAAAACCACTCGTGAATCTTCAGCAAGGATGCAGAAAGGACTTATTAATAACTAATCAAGCGGCCTTGCTGCCTGCGATAGGCAAATGATTTCACTGGCTGGAGTATCTGCTGATTCCTCGTATACCAATAGAGATAGAAAAATCTAGTATTCAATTTGGCATTAGGTCAAAAGCAAAGACTATTCGATCTGTATCACTAGAGAAAGGTATTGTTCTGTGATAAAGAGAAGAAGGGAATAAAACAATGTCTCCTACTTTAGGTTGATGAATTAATTGTGGAGAGTTGATATTGGAATAATTCGGCCCATTTAAACTAAATTCAATTGCGCCCTCATCCTTGCCTAATGAAGGGACAACCTTTAAATAAATAACCCCACTTAGCCATCCATTAGGATGAATGTGGGCGCTTTGATAGCCTTGCTTCTTTAAAATCACATTCCAAGCATGAAGTTTCTTATTAGAGGGCCATTTTTGAATATATGAGCAAGATTCTTTCTCATATTTTAAAAAATAAGAATCTAATTCATTTAAAATTATTGATTTAAGTTGTGAAATATTTTTAGAGGAGTTTGATAATAAATTTATATGCGTAGGCGTATGGAAACCATTATGCGTTGTATTTTTAGGTGGCTCCCATATCGTTTCTAAATCAAGGAGTTCGCTAATTATTTCTTTTATAAATTTATTACAGTCTTTAAGATGACTTTTTATATTAGAGAAATATAAAAATGATAGAGGGTTTCGACAAAAATTATTAGCGGTTTTTTTCTTTTCCTGTACAGTTAAAAATGAGGATAAGGCCGAAATTCTAATGTTGCCCTCATCTAATTTAGAATTTTTTTCAATCCTTTCGTAAATCTCATCAATCCTTCCTAAGGCATAAAGAGTTTCTAAGGCACCTGCTCTTGAATTTTTAGTGTCACAAGAATCTGCATCTTTTAATGCGAGATCGAACTTTCCTTGATCAAAAAATAATTGCCATCTATTCAATATCGCAGTAGTGAATTTTGGTTTCAGTTCAATTGCTTTGTTTAGTGATGATTCAGCTTCTTTTAGTTTGCCAAGATCATTCAATATGTTTCCCAGATTGGAATGCGCCTCAGCGAAATCAGGTTTGAGTTCAATTGCTTTACGAAGTGATAACTCTGCTTCTTTTAAATTGCCAATTTCTCTCAATATGATTCCCAGATTAGAATGAGCCTTTGCGAAATTAGGGTTCAGTTTAATTGCTTTGAGGTATGACAACTCTGCATCTTTTAACTTGCCAAGATCATTCAATATGTTTCCAAGATTGTAATGCGCCTCTGCGCAACCTGGATTCAATTCAATTGCTTTGCGAAGTGATAATTCTGCTTCTTTTAGTTTACCAAGATCTTTCAATATGATTCCCAAGTTGGAATGTGCATCTACGAAATCAGGTTTGATTTCAATTGCTTTGCGTTGAGATAATTCTGCTTTTTTTAAATTTCCAATATCTTTTAAGATGACTCCATAATTAGTGAATACTATTGGGTCCTTAAAACCTTGAGCAATAAAATATTGATAATATTTTGCAGCCTCTGAAATGTTCCCTTGCGAATGAAACTTAAAAGCTTGATTAAATATTTGTTCTTTAGAAGGTTTATAAGGTGTATTAGTAGATATATTAAAATCTTCTTTAGTCTCTTCTAAATTAAATGGAACTGTGAATGTTGATACATTAGTGACTTTTTTGTTTCCTTGCGCTTGTTTTTCAGAGTGCTCCATTCTTTTTTTATCTTTATCTTCTTAGCATTTTACTACTAATTTCAATCCTTATTAATTCTTTTTGAAATCTTTTACCAATTATAATAGAGCGAGATTAACTTCAATTTCCATTTAACTTTCTAGGATTATTAATATAATTAACTCACAGAATAGAACTAATCCTTTTCAATGCTGAATTTTTTCAGCTTGTCATGTGTTTTTCACGGGCTTGTCAAGATGAATTATCGATTAAGAATCCATTCAAAAGTCTATTCTTTTTACTAGTAACTTTTGCGTGGGCATAGTTACTACTACCAATTTGTAGCTATAGAATAAAAATATGACTTCCAAATCTTATAATAAGGAGTAAAATTTTGTCTAGCACATAATGATTTTACTAGGTGTTATTGAGTGGGAGTGTTTACCACTATTAAAATATAGTTTTAGTTTTAAAATACCACTTTCATCAGATTCCATATAGTAAATCAAGGAATAATCCAATCCATGTTTATTTCTCAAATATTTTTATAGCTATATTTTGTAGATCATTTAAATTTTATGTTTTGAGGTTTTCTTTCTTAACCATTGTGATACTTCCTTGACGCTTCTTGTGTGGTTCAATAATGTCAAACATAAATGAATTTTTTCTTAAATTATCTTGTATAACTTTGTGTTTGATATTAGGGATTCCATTTAGATAAGTAAAATGAAAGAAAATGTAATTAGAACAGTATTGCCAATATTCTTTGAAAAAATTTGTATATTCATTTTGGCTTCCGCAGTCAAACCAAACGAAATCAAAATGACCATACTTTTTAAATAATCTTTCTCCTCTATCTTCGAAATTGCCTTCTACAAAATCTGTATATTCCGATTCCATTATCTCGTTCATTCCAGCGATCTTTTTTAGATCACCTTGTGATTGATTATCTATTACAATTAATTTTGCATCATAAGTATATTTTTCAAAATAGGATTCATTTAGATTACCGTCATCAAATATTCTTTGATTATTTATAATTCCTTCAAGTAAAAAAGGGGTGGTATAACCTGCTCCGATTTCTAGTATTCTTCTGGGCCTAAGCATCATGACCATAGACCTTAGAAATGGCCCAATGTTTTCTGTTCCCATCCCTGGTCTATAAAAAATCTCATGTTCTATCGGACTTGGCTGCTTAAATAAATTATTTTTGGTTCTTTGCTTAGAGTTAAAGTTTGAATATTTGTTTGACTTTAAATATAAGATTTTCTTAGCACTATCTTCTGATTCTTTTCTGCGCCCTAATTTGTCCTGAATATCTGCAAGAGCATCATGTGCTTGAATAAAATTAAGTTTTGATTTTATGGCTTTTTTTAAGCTATTTTCTGCCTGTTCTAAATGGCCAAAATCCTTTAATATGTTTCCCAGAGTATAATAAGCTTCGGCGAAATCAGGTTTGAGTTCAATTGCTTTACGAAGTGATAATTCTGCTTCTTTTAGTTTACCAAGATCTTTCAATATGATTCCCAAGTTGGAATGTGCCTTTGCGAAATCAGGTTTGATTTCAATTGCTTTGCGGTATGATAATTCTGCGTCTTGTAACTTGCCAAGATCATTCAATATGATTCCCATATTGTAATGCGCCTCTGAGCAATCTGAATCAAGTTCAATTGCTTTGAGAAGTGATAATTCTGCCTCTTTTGGTTTGCCAATATCTTTTAAGATGACTGCATAATTAGTGAATACTATTGGGTCCTTAAACCCTTGAGCAATAAAATATTGATAATATTTTGCAGCCTCTGAAATGTTCCCTTGTGAATGAAATTTAAAAGCTTGATTAATTATTTGTTCTTTAGAAGGTTTAGAAGAAGTATTAGTAGCAATAGTAAAATCTTCTTTAGTCACTCCTAAATCAAATGGAACTGTGAATGTTTTCACTTCAGAGCCTGCTTTCTTTTGATTTTTTTTTCCCTCAGTCACATTTATTGGCTCTACGAAGGATCTATTAATTAAGATTATAACTTGGATTCAAGTCTTAACTTTGAAAAGATATTGCTCCCCTTTAATTAGGCAGGACATAATCTCCCTATAATTGGAATTACTGTAATCTATTGGTATCAATTGAGTTTGGGTAAGCTCCCTGCAAGATTCGAACTTGCGCCCCACTGCTTAGAAGGCAGTTACTTTTCTCTTGTAAAGCTTTGGTATAACTAGTCTTAACACTAAGTATTGCAAAGTTTTGCGCATTAATTTGCGCAATATATCAATAACAAGATTAATTAACACCTTTCATTCCTCTACTATAACCTAGCAATTTATTTATTAACGGTAGTAGCATATTGAAAAATACTTATCAGACTATTAATACTTGAAAAAATGAAAATTTTGTATACAAGAATAATTGCTAGAATAAAATCATGAAACAAGAAAGATCAAAAACAAATATCGGAGAATCGCTAAGTAGGTTTATAAAACTCTTCATGGAAGGTTTAATATTTAATATATTAGATTTGAATATTGATAAGAATAGTAAATTAACTGATAAAACTTTTCACAACAAAATATCTATTGAAAAAATAAGTTCTCCATTGTTTTCTAGCATTAATCAATATACATCTGATGTCCTAAGTTTAATACAAAAAATGCTTAATCAAAAAACTGAAAAAGAGTTATCTATATCACAGGAACTTAAAAGGATTGCTCTTCATGAAAGTGCTTTATATATAAAGAAAAATTTTACTATTGCGAAAGAATTTCATTCTAGAGAGGATGTATTAGATGAATCTATTAAGCATGTAGGCCTAACTAATGGATTATATTTAGAGTTTGGTGTTTTCAAAGGAAATTCTATAAACTTCATAGCTTCAAAAAAACAAGAATTGTTTATTGATGGTTTCGATTCCTTTGAAGGGTTACCAGAGGAATGGAGAAGTGGCTATGATAAGGGGAAATTTAAACTAACTAACCTCCCAAAGGTAGAAAATAATGTAAGGCTTCACAAAGGATGGTTCTCTGATTCAATACCTAAATATCTAAAAGAAATAAAAAACCCATCTAAATACATATCATTTTTACATATTGATTGTGATATTTACTCCTCAACTCAAACTATTTTCAATTTATTAGGAGATAGAATAATGAAAGGAACAATTATAGTTTTTGACGAGTATTTTGGATATAATAATTGGCAGAATCATGAGTATGCCGCTTTCCAAGAATTTGTATTAGAAAAAAATATAGTTTATGATTATATTGCATTTAATAGCAATGGAACACAAGCCTCAATTATTATTAAATAATTAACTAATCATGACTGCTCAAATCAAAGAAGAAGCTAAATTATTTCGTTTAGAAAAATATTTTGGACCTTATATGGCAAAGATTATTATTCCTGAGAAGATATTACATTCTCTTCAGAAAATGACTAACAAAATAATACAGGATCCTGGATCAAATTCTCATGGCTCAAAACTGATAGGCAGAATAGAAAAAGAGCTTACATTAAGTAACTCAAACTTTGAGGAAGCGGGTGCATCATATTTTCTTCAGAATTGCGTATCAACTTACGTACTAAATTGTGCCAAGGCAGTAAATAAAGCCAATGAAAATATTCAAATAAAAACTGGAATTACATCTGCATGGGTAAATTCACAATATGAACATGAATACAACCCGTTACACAATCATGTAAATAGCGGTGATGAGATTAGTGGTGTTTTCTATTTAAAATGTCCTGATTTTACTGGAAGAAGAGACTTAAAGAATAAAGGGAAGAAGAATGATCTAGATGGACAAATAACTTTTGTTTATGATGGGCATGCCGATCGATTTAAGTCGATTTTTGAAAGAGGTTTTTTACATTATTCTCCTTTAGCAGGAGATATGTTTATCTTCCCAAGTTATCTTCTACATAGTGTTAATCCTTTTATTGGTAAAGAAGAAAGGCGGTCTGTAGCTTTCAATGCAACTTATCAAATTACTGAGAAACGTGATAAAGATAAGTACCTAATTGCTGGAAATAAAGACTTTTCAGAGAGAATGGAATCAATATATTTTTACAAATAAATTAATATCCTTTTGATTTTCACTTATGGACTGACGATGAAAGACCTATGCCTCCATCACTAGCCCCTTTAAGCAATCTCCAGTTAAGAAGTGTTCAATGCAGATTCTTTATGCAATCGGAAAACCTTGAAGAGTCTGCCTTTCTAAATAAAAAATTTACCGAAGTCTATAGATTTAAAGATTAAACTATAGAATCTTTTTTAAATCTTCTGCAATACTTGGTTGCTGTGATTTAACTTGCAATAAGATTTGTTTGAGACTATTTATAGTTAAATTAAATTTATTATTAATTTGTGTTCTGGTGTTATTTCTAATTAAAGTACCTAATTCTTTCAGTTGTTCATTAGTAGAAAATATACCTTCATTTTCTTTTTTGAAAAACCAACTTGGATATCTATTTAGATTATTATTCTCAACTATACCAGTAACATTTAATTTGTAATTTAGCTGTGAAACCATATCATTAACTGCCCATTTTACTAAAGGCCAGTCTTCATGATAATCATCACCAGCATATATACCTCCAATTTTAAGTTTCTTATACCAATCATTCAATGTCTTGCCACCTTCTTCTCCAGTATGAGCATATCCATCGAAGTAAATAAAATCGAAGTAATTGTCATCAAATAAATCTTTTGCCTCATCAAAAGACATACGTAAAATAACATAATCTTCCTCTATACCAATAAGGTTTAGTGCTTTTATATATTCGTTCGTATCATGGTGATCTTCATACAAGTCAACTCCATAGAATTTTTTAAACTTTCCACTTTCAATCATTCGTTTAGAGAAATGCCCCTGAGCTACACCTAGCTCTATCCCTATACAATTTTTGCGAGTCAAATATTTTAAGACGTCATGTCTATAAAAGTTTTTATGATATTGAATTTGAACTTCAGGCACTCTTTTTGAAGCGAATTCCTTTAATGCCTTGAAATCGGATAAATTATTAATACTTTGCATGTTTTTATTATATATGACTTGATTATTGACTAGTTACGCCACTAGTTTCAAAAAGCTTCTAAGCCGTAGCAAATCAGCGTCTTTCTCCGAGTTTTTTAAAATTGTGCGCAGATTTTCATACCACTTAGCTTTCATTTAGTGCTTGCAATGGTTTCAGCGTGCGCATATT